>Ga0172376_10006133_pt1 | contig 13150 bp, 15 predicted proteins | sample Lak35m_FD_121114 | JGI IMG/M metagenome (GOLD analysis project Ga0172376, IMG submission 121114) | Freshwater microbial communities from Kabuno Bay, South-Kivu, Congo - kab_092012_35m | ecosystem: Environmental > Aquatic > Freshwater > Lake | place: Democratic Republic of the Congo: South-Kivu...
CTAATTCGAAAGGATAGGCAGTGTTACCGGCCACAATCACTTTAGGCTTATGTTCCTGAGCTAATTTTCTGACTTCTTCAAAATTGACGCGATCATTACTATCCAACCCAAATTGGACTGAGTTGTAAAAACGACCTGAAGCGGTAACTTTAGGGTGACCATGAGTTAAATGACCACCTTGAGTTAGTTTTAAACCCAATAAAGTCTCTCCAGGTTTCATTAAAGCAAAATAAATCGCTGCATTAGCGGGCGAACCAGAATAAGGCTGAACATTCACATAAGGTACATCAAACAATTTTTTAATTCTCTCCTGAGCAAGTTTCTCGATTTGGTCGATAATTTGATTGCCTTCGTAGTAGCGATGATCTGGATAACCTTCAGAGTATTTATTAGACAAACAACTAGATAAAGTTGCCGACACCGCTTCCGAAACTGTGTTTTCCGAAGGGATCAAGCCGATTTTTTCTTTTTGGCGCTGTTCTTCCTGGCTTATTAATTCAAAAATTTGATCTTTTGACATATTAAAAATAATAAAAAATTATAAAAAGTCCACCTTTTGTCAAAGGTAGCAAACAAAACCACAAATGACAATTAAAGTGAGGAAAATGCGAGCTGGAAAGTTAAAGTTGATTTTCGCATGAGTGAAGTATAACAAAGATAGAAAAAATTGACAGATCAATATATTATCCTATAATACATCGGACAGGCAAAAAAGAAGCTATAAGGAGTTAAAGTTGGATTCATTAGATGCAACTCAACCCGTCATTCTTCACCCCAAAGTACAACTTTGGCAGTGGGTAGTAATTGGGTTCATGGTCGGTCTGACCTGCCTCGTCCTCTACTTCGATGAGTACGACATTTGGGCTGGGCCAATCGCCTTGTTTTTGGCTTGGATATACTTATATCTAAGACTCAGCACGGTGCTGTTCAGCCTGAAAAGCTACTGGGTGGTTTTCCGCTACCGCCGCCGCCTCGGCAAGTAAAATTGCCGTCCACATATTTGCATAACCCACTCGTCAAACAGTGGGTTATTGTTTTTTCTGGAATAATTCAAGAAGCTGTAAATATAAAGTTTCTACTAGATTTTCCTCAAAAAAAATTCCGAGCAAACCCTTCATCTCACGTTCAAAATAAACATCTGGAGCTGAAACCAACCATTCGCCATCATCCGGGGTTGCTCCAGCTTTATATAAGCCAAAACGATCACCTTTTTGGTGAACTAAATAACCCTCGGGGACCGAGCTTAATTTTTCAGATAGTGCCGTCATAAGTTGACATTATAATCTGCGATCTCGTTTTGGTCAGCTAATAATTTGATCAAGACAAACTCCCAACCTTCGACTGTAATTGCTTCATCTTTAAGCAAGCTTTCCATAAAGGCGATCGGCAAAACTCTATCCACAACCAATAACTCAGCTAATTCCTGAGAAATTGGCACTTTTTCATCACGATATGAGTTAGAGACAGTAAAAGTTGCTTTGCCATCTCTACCAGCCTCAACCAAAGGAATTCTCGCGTTAATTTTTTGGTTAAATGCCTGACGGACATCAGTTTCTTTTAATGGTTCGTAATAATTACCTTCAACATCAAGCACAGCAATCCTTTTGAGTCCATCATCTGTCTCAATGGCAAAAGCAATTAGCCAGTGAATAATAAAAGAGTCACTGCAGTACCATTTGACTGTCTCTTCGATTTCCATGACTAAATCAGCACCCAAAGCTTCTGATTTTAAGTGACGTTTACCATTCACAAAAACTACGTCAGCGCCTAAAGCGACTTTCTTTTCACCTTCTGGAACGGTGTAACCCTCCAAAATTCTTCTAGTTTTGAAACGAGCAGCAATGGTCGGATCGATTTCTCTTGGCTCTGCCTCAAAAACTTCGCCAAGTGTTTCTGGATCTGCGTACAAAATTGGCCCATAAAGCTCTTGGAAAGTAACGATATTACGCTTTTTAGCAGTTCCTAAAATAGGTGTGTAGGAATTGATTTTTTCAGGCAGTTTACTCATTTTTGATAATAAAAAAAACACCCGCTCATTTTCAGCTCACTTGGTTTTCCTCTCCTCTATTTGAGGCGGTTTGTTGCTTGGGAGCGAAAACAATTTAGGTGCTTCCGCTACATACTTTTTAAGTATCCGAATATTTAACTACAAAATGGAAAGACTGTCAACAGCCAAAAGTTATAGGCTATAATCCTAATTTATCCAGCAGATATTTCATTGCTGCATCAGCCATCGTGGCGTCATCATCAACAAGGCGCAAAATAGCCACTTTCAGGCCCAACTCACCAAAGTGGGTCAGTTTACCTTCTTCATCCAAAGAAATACCGGTGGTAACCTTAGGATCAGTTTTGTCAGGGAATTGAATAACTTTAGAATCACCAACTTGTTCGATGCGAACACTATCTAAAACTGGTTTAAATTGCTCAATCATTGATGCGGCGTCGATATCTAACTTAATCTGAACTGGCTCTAATGGTTTTTCACCTTTTGGAACTTGGTTATCGAGAGCTGCCAGCAATTCTAAACACAAATGAGGTGGCAGTAAACCCCCAACTACCAATCCTTTCATCACTTCCACTTGAATTGGCTTTGGTTGATCATCAGGCTGATTAACATTTTTTACCCACACCCCAAATTCATTATCTAAATATGGATAATTGCCATCAGCATCTCTGGTTGAAGCCAAGCTCGCTAAATCAACCCTGGGACCAACTTGAAACGCACTGCCAACTTTTTGACCTTCTGGAGTAATTTCATAAGCTTTATCAATAATCTCTTCTGGCAAAGGTTTGAATTTAATCATCACTTCCCAACCGGCCACAACCCCTCTTTTATCACCAACTTCATCATTGGAAAGTAAAGCGATGCCAATATTGTAAGTCACAAAAAAGCCACTAGCAGAACAATAAAGTTTTTTGATTTCTGCTTTGTCTTTGGCTAAAATGTCAGTTTGTTCATCTGGATTTTTACCGGCCAAATCGCGCTCCACTTTAAGTAATTCTCTATCTTCTGCTCCTTCATGGTCGCCTCTAACCGTAGTCACAACGTCACCACCAAAAATTGTGGTTTTCACTTCCTTATGGTCATCGCTTAACTGACTGGGGCCGATGATTCTAATCACATGTTGCCACTGATTCATCAATTCTTCAGGAACATCATCTTTTTCCAAAATACCCAAACATAAAGCCACCACCAACGCCTTCTCCCACGCCACCACAGTAGCCACACTTGAATCAGATTCCTCTACCCCAGCATCTCGATCTGGCGAAAGGTTGTGAACAACAATTTCATAATCAACATAACCATAATCTTGAATCCATTTCATGAGCTCTGCCATCATCCTGCGCCGACGCTCAGAGCCAGTAGCAGCAATCATTTCACGAATGGTTAGTTTTTCTGGTGACATGCCACCTATTAAACCACAACTTATTTTTGGAAAAAATTAAGAATTCTTTGTAGTTCTTCTGTTAGTGGCGCGTTTAGAGTTATTTTTTCATTGGTACGCGGATGAACAAGCGTCAACTCATTAGCATGTAAAAAGTGTCTCTTGCACCAAATTTCGTCGAGTTTTTTTCTTTTTTTGCCAACGTATAACTTATCACCAACAAGTGGATGTTTAATGTGATTGAGGTGAACTCTGATTTGATGAGTCCGACCAGTTTTGGGCCAACACTCAACTAAACTAAATCCTTGATATGAATTACTGTTTTTTTTGATGGATTTGAGATCTTCATCGCTAACACCAGCTTCTTTCAAAACATTCATGTTCAAAGCATCATAATATTCAACGACTTTGTAGGCTGTAACCGCCTCTCGGCCTTCCACATCGACTCTAAACTTCATTCTGTCTTGAGTGGACCTCATGATCGGAAAACTAATCAAATCTTCAGTCACTCCAAATCTGCCGTGAACCAAACACAAGTATTTTTTCTGAGTGACTCTTTTTTTGAATTGATCTAATAAGTTGACTAAAGATGATGGGCTTTTGGCCAAAACCAACACTCCAGAAGTTTCTTTATCCAAACGATGAACCATGCCTTTTCTCTCAGCAAAGATGGCTTGTGGATCACCATATGTCTCATCGAAATCTTGGGGAATTAAGTTTGACTCAACTGCTGCTTTTTTTTGCTTATCAGTCAAAGTTTGCCAAAACCAACTTTGAATAGTTTCTTGGTCGGGCAATGTTTTAGTTTCATTAACCACCACGCCGGCTGGTTTATTTATAACCAACAAATCGTCATCTTCGTAAATTTTTTCGATATTCATCATAGAGGTATTTTAATACATAAATTGCCACCGCACTAAAAATATACCAATCTGCCAAATTATTAACGAGATTAAAGACAGGAATTGGCAGCCAATCTCTGACCTGACCCATAAATAAAAACCTATCTACCAGATTAGAAATGGCACCCGCAAAAAATAGCGATTTAAACCAGTTGGGCAAATCAATCTTTCGAAAAACCCAGATTAAGATCAGCAACACTCCCAAAATTAAAAAACTCAGCGGTACTCCCCCACCCAAGCCAAATGACAAGCCACTATTGTAGTGAACTAAACCGGTTTTAGTGGCCAAATACTTAGTTAATTGATCTAGACCAAGCAAAAGAAAAAAGATCTTCATGAATTAAACTCTCATTGTTTCCAACAAGTGTTTATTTCTACGACCTAAAAATTTTGTTGAAAGTCTACCTGAGCGAATACCCATCAAAATTAAACCAAAGATAAATAACGCCAGTGATAAAACAAAATCAAATCGCCAGCCATTGAATACTAAACTAGGAAAAGAGAAAAAGTTAACTAAGAAAGAAAAGGCGCCAGTAAAAATCAAAAATACACTGGTCAAAAAACCGGTTTGAGCAGTTTTTTTGCCGTACCTATACCAAAGGAAAGTGCGATATTTGTACTCTACTCTGGTCAAGTAAACAAACAAAATAAAATAGAAAATCGTGTAATAAAGTTGAATAGGATGATGGCGGTCAAAGACACCAGGAAAAACCATACCCACTGGCAAATTAGTAGCCAGACCAAAGCTAGTGCCATCAAAAAATAAACCAAGCCAACTAATAAAAAGACCTAAGCACAGTGAACCAACTGCAAAATCCATCACTTCAAAAACGTCCCACCTGTTTTTCAGGGCATAGCGATACAAATACAAGCCAGCCACAAATAAAAAAATCAAACTATTAACTCCAGGATGAGCAAAAATATCGAGCCATTTAATAAGATTAAGACCAAAATTTTCTAGGTTAAAAAAAATGAAACCTATCCGACCAAAGATCGAACCATACAAAACAGATAAAACAAAACCATCGAATAAATTTTCTTCACTATAATGTTCTTCTCGACCTCGTCGCCAAAAAAAATAGCTCGCAAAGAATACAGCTAAAAAGGTAAAAATTGTCAGAGTTCTTAACTCAAACCTGCCGAGAGAGAAAATGACTGGCCACATTCACCTATCATAACCCAGACCTAAATGAAGCTCCATAGCAACTTAACTTGATTCGCGTTACAATAGCTTTCTATGTTGTCTATCCCCCATAGTTTAACCGGTGCTTTTTTGGCCAGCCAAATCCCCCACCCTGCTTTTTATATTCCAGCAGCTGTTAGCGCCCATTATTTGGAAGACTGGATTCCCCACTGGGATTTTGGTACTGGTTTATCAACGGGCAAAAGAAGTATTAAAACTGCCTTATTTTTTGAAGTTTTGGAATTAGTCGCCACTTTTGGACTTTTGTATTGGTTTTTTCAAGCTGGTCACACCCAAATTCAGTGGCATATTTGGCTAGGTGCTCTGGCAGGAATTTTGCCAGATTTACTCGATGCGCCAAAAAACTTCCTCAAACTAGACTTGCCTTTCCTGCGCCCACTAACTGACCTACACCACTTTTTTCACCATTCCACTCACCACGTATTCTTTGGTTTAATCCCACAAATTTTAGTGGTGATTGCTGTTTACCTCCTCAAATAGTAAAATAACCCCTATTCACTTGCCGAGGTGGCGAAATGGTAGACGCGTGGGTCTCAAAAACCCATGAGGATAACCCCTCGTGAGGGTTCGACTCCCTCTCTCGGCACCACTGATTATTTGGACAAATTTCCCAAACTTGCAAAAAACTCAAAAAACCTTCATATTAAACTTATGATGGAAACCATCCGTGAACTGGTTGCTAGTGCGTTCCGCATTGATAGCTTTGCTTCAATTGTGGTGCGTGGAGTCATCTGGCTGGTTATCGCGATGGTTATTATCATTTCTGCCGACGCCGCTGACCCAGACAAAGCCAGCAAAAACTTACGCTCCAACTTGGGCTTTACCATTGTCTTCATTGTTTTGACTGGAGGCTTGATTTACCTTCTCTTTGGCTTTACCCAAAAAGCTTAACGCTTAGTTTCTAAGCCGTAAAATTTCATACGATCACCACGGAAGTATAAGTCGACATCACCAACTGAGCCATGACGGTGTTTAGCGATTTTAAGATTAACAGATTCACGAATATCATCATCTTTTCGGTACAAGAACATAACCGCGTCAGCATCCTGTTCAATAGAACCTGATTCACGAAGGTCGGAAAGCTGTGGAGTTTTTTCACCACGACTTTCAATTGCACGAGACAACTGAGATAAAGCCAAAACCGGAATTTTAAGTTCACGAGCAATGTTTTTTAGACCCTGCGAAATTTCAGCCACTTCTTGGACACGATTATCCATGGTTCGACCATGTGCCAACTGCAAATAGTCGACCACGAGGAAATCAAGGCCGTGCTCCATTGCCAAACGCCTTGCCTTGGTGCGCATTTCAAAAATAGTCATACCTGGTTTATCATCAATAAAAATGTGAGTGTCAGCCAAAACGCCCATCGCATCTGACAATTTCATAAAGTCCTGTTGATCTAAACGGCCAGTCTTAAGACGCCAAGCATCAATATCTGCTTGTGACACCAACAAACGGTCCACAAGTTCTTCTTTACTCATTTCTAGAGAAAAAATAGCCACTTTTTTCTTTTCATTAACGGCAATATGTTGAGCAATATTCAAAGACAAGGCAGTCTTACCCATACCAGGACGAGCGGCCAAAATCAAAAGGTTGGATTTACCAAAACCAGCCAAAATTCCATCTAAATCAGCCAAACCTGTAGGAATACCTCGCATCGAGTTGGGGTTTCTTTGCATTTCATCGATACGCTCAAAACTTTCTGCCAATGTATCCTTAATCGGAACAAATGCATCACGGTCCTGTGTTTGAGAAATCTGAAAAATCTTCTGCTCAGTAGTATCTAAAATATCACGAGCTTCCTGTGATTCATCGAATGCCAACTCGCCAAGTTCTGCGGCTGTCGAAATAATATTACGACGCATCGCTGCTTCTGCCACAAGGTTGGCGTAATGAGTAACGTTAGAGGAAGTCGTAACTTCGTTAGTGAGCTTGGCAATGGTAGATGATCCGCCAACGGTATCGAGTTGTTTAGCTTTTTTGAGCTGATTGGATAAAGTGACGGCATCAATGGGTTGGCGCTTTTCAAAAAGTTCCATCATCGCCGCATAAATCATTTGATGACTAGGTTCGTAAAAATCGTCAGACTTGATGATTTCAGCCACCTGAATAATAGCGTCAGCGTCAATCAAAATTGAACCTAAAACTGACACTTCAGCCGACAGATCATGAGGCGGAATTCTGGCTTTCATCACTGGCTCGATGTTAGTTCATTAGAACTACCATCTCTGTTTCTTCTGGCAGGCGATCTTTACTAATTACCAATTTTGGCACTGGAACAATTTCTGAGCCAAATTCTTTCATGAAATCTTCTAAAGTTGCCATGTCTCCAAAAACATTAGCGTCATGCTTGGCAGTTTTATAGTGCATTGGCACAATGTAACTTGGCTCCATTGCTTGAGCAATTTTAAGTGCTTGATCAGCCCCAATAGTGAAAACACCACCAACAGGTAATAACAAAACATCAGCCTGACCAATTTCAGTTAACTGTTCTTGAGTTAATTCATGACCTAAATCACCCAGATGACAAATCTTAAGATCATCAATCAAAACCGTATAGACAATATTGCCACCTCTCTCTGCTCCACCGCTGGCATCATGATCAGTTTTGACACCAAAGACAGAAATGCCACCCACTTCATATTCACCTGGATGGGTAATGATGAAAGGTTTTTCTCTTCGAGCTGTACCGTTAATGGCTTTGTAATTGTTGTGATCTTTGTGGTCGTGAGAAATAGTGACAATATCAGCACTAGCACTGGGTAAGTTAAACCCGATGTAACTGTCAAAAGGATCGGTAATGACTGTACCTAAGTTTCCCTTGAGGCGAAAACAGCTGTGGCCAAGATATGTAATTTCCATAATAGTTCTCCTTAGTTGCACTCTTAAAATATCAGAGGTTGAACAGATACTCAAGTTGAATATATGACTTCTTTAACTATAATAGGGTTGAAAATGAAAAAAGAGTTACTTCTAGCTATCTTCATGGGCCTAGCTTTAGGCTTAGTCATCGTGTTTGGATTTTACCGCACCAGGATCATGTTGACCCCAAAAAACCAGACCACTAACACCGAAGCATCACCTACTCCCGAAACATCATCTGACTTGATTAGCAATTTAGTCATTCATTCCCCACTCGACGAATCAATTCAAGAGTCAGCAGATGTGACCATTGCTGGTACTACCAATGAAAACGAATTTATTGTAATTTTAGTGGGCGATCGGGATTTTGTTACTACCGCTGATAATTCTGGCAACTTCTCTATCTCAGCAAAATTAGAAGTTGGTAGCAATGTGATTCAAGTCAAATCAATTAATGAAGATGGCAAAGTTCTCACCAAAGAGCTAACGGTTATTTACACCACCAAACCACTTCTTGGTGATAACAATGATGCCTCACCAAGTGCAGATACCAAAGATGAATAAAACCAAAAAACTGCTAGCGTTGACCTGTCTTTTTGCCCTCAACTTGAGCTTGACAACTGTTGCTCACGCTCAAGAAGCCACTGGTAGTCCCCAAACTACCCAAAACCTCAAAGCTAGAATTGAAAGAATTGTCGAAGAGAAAAAAGACCAAATTACCGGCATTATCAATAACTTAGACTCCACCAAACAAGGTTTTATTGGTCAAGTTATCAGAATCAGTGAAGAAGCCGTGACCATCAAAACTAATAAAGCCACTCGAATTCTGCCAATTACCAGCGATGTTGAATTGCTCAAAGGCACTACCAAAATGAAACTGGCAGACTTAGCAGTTGATAACTGGCTAGTAGTGATGGGTGTCGTTGAGGATGATAACTTCAAACCAATTAGAATTTTAGTTTCCACAGACGACATTAGGCCAAGATCTTATTTGACCGCTCTGGGAACGATTAGCGATAGTGACAAAACTACTTTCACCATCATCCCTCGCGATAATCCTGAGGCAGTCGAAGTTACCACCAACACCAAAACTGTTTATGAAGATTTGAAGGGTGAAGAAATCAAAAGAACTGACATTGAAACTGATATGCAAGCTTTAGTCATTGCTTATGATGACGAAGGTGAAAAAATCGCGACTAGAATCAGAGTCTTAACCGTTATTGCTCAAGATGAAAATTGAAGCTCGACTTAAAGCTTTCCAAAATAATCTTGATTCTCAAACTGCTGTTCTTTTCTCAAAACCGACCGATATTGCCTATTTAGTCGATTTTGGTTTTCTGGTTCCCGAAGAAAGAGAGGCATTTTTACTGATCACTAAGACACAGGCAACTCTTTTCCATCATAGTTTTAGCCCCATCAAAAAGCATAGCTTTTGCCAATATATTGCCGGAATAAGTCTTGAACAATTGACCAAAAGCTTAGACCAAAAATTAAAAGATCAATCAGACACTCGACTACTAATTGATAAAGATGATCTGGTTGTCACCGAGTGGGAGGCCTTGCAAACCCTCCCAGTCAAACTAGATAAACTACCCCATGACTGGCTTAATCAGCAAAAAATGAGCAAGGATGAGGAAGAAATAGAAAAAATGTTGACAGCTGGAAAAATTAGCGCTCAAGCTTTTGAAAAATTGAAACGAAAAATAAAAATTGGTCTAACAGAAATTGAAGTAGCCGAACTTCTCAAAGAGATTTTAAGAAAACTTGGCAGTCAGCAAGAAGCTTTTCCTACTATTGTCGCTTTTGGTGAAAATACAGCACTACCCCACCACCAGCCAACTAATAAAAAACTCGAAAATAACCAAGCTATTCTTATTGATTTTGGGGCGACAATTTCTAACTACCGATCAGATATGACTAGAAGTTGGTGGTTTGGACCAAACCCTGGCTCAGAGTATCAGCAAGTTTTAAAAACAATCAAAGCTGCTTATTTGGCTGGCGTAAAAGCTTTGAAGTCAACAGAAGTAACTGCCGCCAAAATTGATCAAGCCACTCGAAATTTGATTAATAAAGCTGGATATGGCTCATACTTTATTCATACCACCGGTCATGGATTAGGTCTTGATATCCATGAATCTCCGTCCATCTACCTCACCAACAAAACTTTGATTCCCAATAATTGTCCCCTCACCATCGAACCAGGCATCTATTTGCCAGGTAAATTTGGCATCCGTTATGAAAACACTTTACTTCTAAAAGATAGTCAAGTTTTTTGCCTAACTGAATCCAAGCTTAAAATGATATAATTTGAGTATGAACAAAACAGTTCTTTTGCTTACTAAAGTAGCTCATCATACCCACTCATAAACAAGGGGGTGAGTTTTTGTGTAGCAAAATGGCCCCCAATCGGGGGTTTTTTATTACCTCCAACCAATATTAAGTTACAATAAATAAATTATGACAAAAACAAACTTACAATCACTAAAAGGCTTTCGCGACTTTTTGCCAGAAGAAAAAAGAAACCGCGATTATGTAGAAAAGAAAATTAGTGAGGTTTTCGAGCGGTTTGGCTTTGAGCCACTAGAAACACCAACTCTCGAATATGCCTCATTGTTGCTAGGCAAATATGGCGATGAAGCAGACAAACTCGTCTACTCTTTTACCGACCGTGGCGAAAGAGGAATCGCTTTGCGTTATGACCAAACCGTGCCAACGGCCAGAATTTTGGCTCAATATCAAGGTCAATTGCCTAAGTATTTTAGAAGATATCAAATTCAAAATGTTTTCCGTGCCGACAAGCCCCAAAAAGGTCGCTACCGAGAATTTACACAGTGCGACATTGATATTTTTGGCAGCACATCTACTCTGGCCGACAGCGAAATTTTAGCCTGTAGTTACTTTGCTTACAAAGAACTGGGCTTCAAAGAAATTTCTCTCAATCTCAATGATCGCCAAACTTTGATGGCTAACCTTACGCCATTCACCACAGATAGAGTTGACGTTTTTTCTTTGATTCAAACTATTGATAAATTGGACAAAAAAACTCAAGTCGAAGTGATAGCGGAATTGGTAGAAAAAGGCTTGGCAGAAGAGCAAGCAAAATTAGCTCTCACCACTTTACAAACCACCGGACCATCCGACAATCTCAAGGCCATTATTGATGGTGCAATTACTCTTGGTGTAGATGAAAAATCTCTAGTTTTCAATCCTTTCTTGGCAAGAGGCTTAGACTATTACACCGGCATGATTTTTGAAATCTTATTGCCAGAATATGGTGGTAGCTCCAGTGGTGGTGGCGGCCGCTATGACAAACTAATCGATAACCTTGGTGGCGTTGATGTTCCTGCGGTTGGCGTGGCTTTTGGCTTTGACCGCACTGTCGAAGCGGCAGTCGCTCTTGGTTTGTTGCCAGAAAACAAATCAACCAGTCAAATTTTAGTCAGTGTTTTTGATGAAAGCCTGTTACCAGAATCTTTAAAAGTTGCTGGTGAATTAAGAAAAGCTAAAATCAAAACAGAGCTCTACCCTGCTGTCGACAAACTTGGCAAACAATTCAAATATGCGGACCAAAAACAAATTCCTTTTGTAGTAATCATCGGCGAAGAGGAAAAACTGGCAAACCAAGTGGTGCTTAAAGACATGAGCACTGGCCAACAATTCAAACTTAGTTTGAGTGAGTTGGTTGAACGATTCTCTTAAGATCTTCAATCTGCTAAGCTAAAGTATGGCTAAAATATCTGCCCAACGTTGGCGGTCATATTTTTTGTTGGCTATTAACACTCTGCTTTGGGGCGCTGCTTTCATTGTCGTCAAACCTGCCCTGGAAATTACTACGCCCAATAGGTTTTTAATCTACCGCTATCTGATTGCATCAATAGCAGCAATTCCAATCCTGATTTACCTGTGGCCAAAATTTAAAGCAAAAGTAGGTAAAAAAAATATCTATAAAAAACTGGCGCAAATTACTGGTTTAGAAATTGTTGGGAGTGGTATAGCTTTGGGAGCCTTATACTCTGGGTTAAAACTTACTTCTGCACTTGAAGCCAACTTAATTGCCACCACCGTGCCGATTTTTGTAACTCTAGGTGGTTATTTTCTCCTCAAGGAAAAAATTGAAAAATATGAACTTAAAGGCTTGAGCATTGCTTTTGTTGGCACTATTTTCTTAACTTTAATTCCCTTTTTTAGCCTCAATGGTCAGTTTAATCACTTTTCGATATGGGGAAATTTGCTGATTATTCTCCACAATGTGGCCAATGTTTTTTATTTTCCGTTGGCCAAAAAAGTTTATCAGGGTTTACCAAAATTTTTTGTAAGTGGAATTAGTTTTTTTGTGGCGCTAATTTTCTTCATGATTTTAAGCTGGTGGGAGTCTGGAACAATTTACTGGCCAGAGCTTTTGAACATCAACGTTTTTTGGCCTGCCTTTTATATGGCAATTTTCGGCTCCATTATCGGTCTAACCGCTTATATCAAAGGTCAGGAAAACATTGAAACCTCAGAAGCTAGTCTTTTCTGGTACCTTCAACCTTTGATTTATGTTCCCTTGGGCTATTTAGTTTTAGGCGAACATTTTAACATTTTTCAAGTCATTTCCCTTATTTTCATCTTCTTTGGCGTCTACCTAGCAGAAAGAAGAAAATAATCGTAAACTTATCTCATGAAAAAGAATGGTTTGCGCCAAGTGGTTTTAGAATTATCCTATCATCCCAGAGAAAGAGTTGATCTCTTCCGGAGTTTTGATGAAAAACAGCAAGTTTCTTTACTCAAAAAACTCTCTCATCACGTCTTAAAAG
>Ga0172376_10006135_pt1 | contig 13150 bp, 10 predicted proteins | sample Lak35m_FD_121114 | JGI IMG/M metagenome (GOLD analysis project Ga0172376, IMG submission 121114) | Freshwater microbial communities from Kabuno Bay, South-Kivu, Congo - kab_092012_35m | ecosystem: Environmental > Aquatic > Freshwater > Lake | place: Democratic Republic of the Congo: South-Kivu...
GGCCAGGTTCAGTTGAGCCTCGGGAAGACCGACGTGTTCGAGGGCATACGCGGCCGCCACCGCCACCCCGAGTGCCGACGGGTCGGCGAGCCCGACGTCCTCGCTGGCGAAGATGATCATTCTCCGCGCGATGAATCGCGGATCCTCGCCGGCCTCGAGCATGCGCGCCAACCAGTACACGGTCGCCTGAACCTGCGACGCTCGCATGCTCTTGATGAACGCACTCACGACGTCGTAGTGATCGTCGCGACCGTAACGCAGGGCACTGGTCCCCAGGGCGGCCTCCACGTGAGCGAGCTCGACCCGGTTCGGTCGGGCCAGAGCGGCCGCCACTTCCAGCGACGTGAGTGCCTGTCGTCCGTCCCCCGCCGATCGCTCGACCAGCAGATCGATCGCATCATCGTCGGCGTAGGTCCCGAGAGTCGAGAGACCACGCCCCACGAGGGTCCTCACCGCCAGCGCATCGAGGGGTTCGAGTCGAAACAGGGTGCTGCGCGAACGCAGCGGGGCGTTCACCTCGAAGAAGGGATTCTCCGTGGTGGCTCCGATCAGGGTCAGGGTTCCGTCCTCGACCGCCGGCAACAGGGCATCCTGTTGCGATCGCGAGAAGCGGTGGATCTCGTCCAGGAACAGGATGGTTCGTTGTCCGTGCTGACCGAGGCGCTGCAGTGCCCGATCGATCGTTTCGCGAACGTCCCGAACACCGGCCGACACGGCCGACAACTGCTCGAAGACGCGTTTGGTGGTGCCGGCGATGGCGAGTGCGAGAGTCGTCTTCCCGGTTCCGGGCGGGCCCCAGAAGATCGCGCTCGAGAGGGAGTCGGTCTCGACGAGGCGGCGAAGTGGCCGGTCCTTGCCGACGAGGTGTTCCTGGCCGACCACCTCGTCGCTGGTCCGCGGACGCATTCGAGCCGCGAGCGGCGCGGCGAGGCGGAGGCTCTCCTCGGCCGCGGCGGTGAAGAGGTCCGGACCGTTGGACGGCGTCACGACGCCGAACCCTCTATGTCGCGAGGTTCCGGCCCGAGAGACCCGATGATCGTCGGTGTCACGGGAGCAACCTCGCCAATGCCCGACCGTAGGCCGTGCGCCGCCACTCGACGACCTCGTCGACGAGTCGGGCCGGATCCATCCAGCGCCACGACGAGAACTCCCGACCGTCGGGTCGGATCCGATCGGCGAAGGTTCGCTCGTCGAGGCCGGGGTCGACCCCGAAGAGGAACCAACGCTGGGCCTGTCCCAAACGACCGGGTTTCTGGCGACTCCGAATCTCGTCGGGCCACTCGTAGGTGATCCAGTCGTGCAGACTCGACACCAGGCGAACCGAACGTTCGTCGAGGCCGGTCTCCTCGCCGAGTTCGCGCCACGCCGCCTCGGTGGGCGACTCGTCGACGTCGACTCCGCCTTGCGGGAACTGCCACGCGCCCGGTGTGTCGACCCGTTCGAGCGTCAGGACGAGTCCGTCCTCGCGTCGCACCACGGCGACCACGCCCGCACGGAACGCTGCCCCGGCCATGGACTCAACTCGTGGGCGGCAACACCCGGAGACCGAGGTCGGCCAGTTGCCGGGGATCGGGCGGGGTCGGAGCGCCGGTGAGCAGATCCTGACCGCTCTGGGTCTTCGGGAAGGCGATCACCTCGCGGATGTTCTCCTCCCCGGCGAGAATCGCGACGAGGCGGTCGATACCGAAGGCGAAGCCACCATGTGGCGGGGCTCCGTAGGTGAAAGGCTTCAGGAAGAAGCCGAACTTGCGGTTGGCTTCCTCGTCGCTGATCCCGAGGGCGGCGAACACGCGACGCTGCATCTCCGGTTCGTGGATGCGAATCGATCCGGATCCGAGTTCCCATCCGTTCAGCACCAGGTCGTAGGCCAGGGCGCGCACCGCGAGCGGGTCGGTCTCGAACTTCTCGAGGTCGTCGGGATGCGGTCGACAGAACGGGTGATGACCGGGCTTGGGCCGACCGGTCTCCTTGTCGACTCCGACGAAGAGGGGAAACTCCGTGACCCAGACGTAGCGGTACGGGCCGTGATGCACGGGCGGACGTCCGAGGTCGTTGCGCAGTTGACCGAGCACCTCGCAGGTCGTCGTCCATTCGTCGGCGACGACGAGAACGAGATCGCCGGGAGTGGCCGAGAGACGCTGCACGAGACCGTTCCGCTCGGCCTCGGACAGGAACTTGGCGACCGGCGACTCCAACGATCCGTCGGCGGCGACCTTCAGCCACACCAGTCCCTTGGCGCCCAACTTCTTGGCCCGATCGGTGAGGCCGTCGAGCTTGTTGCGTCCGAATTCGTCGGCGCGTCCCTCGACCCGGATGCCCTTGATCGAGCCCGCGCCGACGAACGCCTTGAACTCGGTCGCGGTGAAGAGATCGGTCAGCTCGACCAGCCGCATGTCGAATCGAAGATCGGGCTTGTCGACGCCGTAGACGTCCATGGCCTCGCGCCACGTGATCCGTTCGATCGTCGGAGGGCGCTCCCCCGTCACCGACTCGGCGGCCGAGAGGACCGCTTCGCTGATTGCTGCCAGCACGTCGTCCTGCTCGACGAACGACATCTCCGCGTCGAGTTGCATGAACTCGTACTGGCGATCGGCGCGGAGATCCTCGTCGCGAAGACAACGCGCGATCTGGTAGTAGCGATCGATACCCGCGACCATCAGGAGTTGCTTAAACAACTGGGGGCTCTGCGGAAGGGCGTAGAAGGAACCCGGTTCCTTGCGCGACGGAACGAGGAACTCGCGCGCGCCCTCGGGCGTCGACGGGACGAGCATGGGCGTCTCCACCTCGACGAATCCCTGTCGCTCCATCGCCGCTCGGATGGCCGAGTTGACCCGCGCCCGTAGACGAAGGTTGCGTTGCATTCGTTCGCGGCGGACGTCGAGATATCGGTACTGCAGGCGGACGTTCTCGTCGACGTCGTCGGCCCGGGAATCGATCGGGAACGGAGGAGTCTCGGAGGATCGGAGGATCTCGACGCGACACTCCCCGATCTCGACGCCACCCGTCGCCAGATTGGGATTGACGGTTCCCTCGGGTCGTTCGCGAACCACTCCGACCACTCGCACGACGTACTCGTTGCGCACGTCGACGCCGTCGTCGATGACGCACTGCACCAGGCCGCTGTGATCGCGAAGATCCACGAACGCCAACTTGTCGCCGTGCTCGCGTCGGCGAGCGACCCAACCGCAGACGCTGACCTCGCGACCGATGTCGGATGTCGAGATCTCGCCGCAGAGATGGGTGCGAAGGGACGTCGAAGATGTCATGCTGATGTTCTCCGTAGATGTTCGACGAGCAGGTTCCGGGCGACCGATTCCTGGGTCGCGTGCTCGAGCGCCCGGATGATGACGGTGTCGGTTTCGACTTCCTCGGTGCCGACGATGACCGCGAGTCGGGCCCCGCTGCGGTCGGCCGACTTCATCTGGCTCTTCATGCTGCGTTGGTCGAAGGATCGGGCGACCGCCACCCCGGCTCGCCGGAGTTCGGCGCAGATCAACATCGCCTGGAATCCGCCGGTCGTGTCCACCACGAAGACGGTCGGCGACGGATCAGCGACCGCGAACACTCCCTCGTCCTCGCAGGCGATCAGGGTGCGGTCGACACCGAGGGCGAAACCGACGCCCGGTGTGGGAGGACCACCGAGATCCTCCACCAGACCGTCGTAGCGTCCCCCGCCACCGAGGGCGTTCTGGGCCGAGTCGAGCGTGAGACCCTGGAACTCGAAGGTCGTCCGGCGGTAGTAGTCGAGACCCCGAACCAGGTGATCGTCCACGACGTAGGGCACGCCGAGGTGATCGAGCCCGCGGCGAACATCGGCGAAGTGGGCCGCGGCGGCCGGACTCCAGAAGTCGTGGATCCGGGGAGCGGCGGCCACGAGCGCCTGGTCGGATTCGCGCTTCGAGTCGAGGACCCGCAGAGGATTCCTCACCAGGGTCTCCTGGGACTCCTTGCTCAACTCCTCCCGACGCTCTCCGAGCCAACTCGCCAGTTCCTGCATGTACCGCACACGATCCTCGGGCTCGCCGAGTGAATTGAGGACCAGCCGCACCCGCTTCAGCCCGAGCGACGCGAAGAAATCCCAAGCCAGCGTGATGACCTCGACGTCGAGATACGGGTCGTCGCTGCCGAGCGCCTCGACGCCCACCTGATCGAATTGCCGGAATCGACCACGCTGGGGCTTCTCGTATCGGAAGTTGGGTCCGTGGTACCACACCTTCCAGGGCGTCGCCGGTCGGTGTTGCACGAATGCACGACACACGCCCGCGGTCTGTTCGGGACGCAGAGCCACGTGACGGCCGCCCTTGTCGACGAAGTCGTACATCTCCTTGGACACGACGTCGGTGGTTTCCCCCACCCTCTGGAACACCCCGAGATCCTCAAGAAGCGGCGGCGCCACCAGACCGTACCCAGCGGGCATCACCGTGGCAGCGAAACGCTCGACGAAGCCCCGCCAACGCGCCGAATCGGGAGGCAGAAGGTCCCGCATTCCGGGGCTGGATTGATATTCCGGCACGGTAGCCGAGGTTATCCCGGGTGGCCTCGGTGGAAGGGGCGGTTTCGGGGTCAGGTCTTCTGAACGATCCGACTGGCGTCGTACACGCCGTCGATGCGCTTGATCGTGCGGATCACGTCGTCCAGGTGTCCGGGGTCGGCCAACTCGAACTCGAAACGCATTCTGGCCACCCGATCCCGTCCGGTGTGCGTGCTGGCCGCGACGATGTTCACGTGCTGCTCGGAGAGGGCGTTGGCCACGTCGCGAAGCAGGCGTGAGCGGTCGAGCGCCACGACTTCCACCGCGGCCCGGAAGACTGTGCCGTTGGTCGATCCGTCCCACTCCACGTCGACCAGACGAGCGCTCTGCTCCTCGGCGAGCGAGGCGGCGTTGGCGCAATCGCTGCGGTGGATGCTGACACCGCGACCACGGGTCAGGAAGCCGATGATCTCGTCACCCGGCACCGGAGTGCAGCAACGCGACAGGCGCACCATGGTGTCGTCGAAACCCTCGACGTGGATGCCGACCCGCTCGCCGCGGGGGCGGAGTTCGGTCGGGTGGAGAACCGAGGACGCGAGGTGCTCCTCGGCTCCGGTGTCGCGGTAGCGCTGGGCGATTCGCTGCGCGAGAACACGTGCTCCCTGGGTTCCCTCGCCGATCGCGAGGAGAAGTGGATCGACGCCGTCGTGTCCGAGTTCCGCGGCGGCCTCGACAAGGATCTCGCCCTCGAACACGCGATTCACCGGCAGTCGCTCGGCACGCAACTCACGACCGAGTTCCTCGCGGCCACTCTCGATGAGATCCTCGCGTCGCTCGCGGGTGAACCACTGCTTGATCTTGTTGCGCGCCTTCGGAGACACGACGAACTCCAGCCAGTCCCGCGAGGGCGCCGCGGTGTCGACCTTCGACGTGAAGATCTCGCAGGTGTCGCCGGACCGGAGTTCGTGGGTGAGCGGAACCAATCGACCGTTGACCCGCGCGCCGATGCACGTGTTGCCCACCTCGGTGTGCACCGCATAGGCGAAGTCGACCGGAACCGATCCGATCGGGAGCGCGACCACCCGACCCTTCGGGGTGAACACGAAGATCTCGTCCTGTTCGAGATCGGTCTTCAGGTTCTCCATGAACTGGGTCGGATCGGCGACGTCGGTCTGCCAGTCGATGATCCGGTTGAGCCAGTCGATGTCGGGGGTGTCGAGCCCCTCCTTGTAGGCCCAGTGCGCGGCCACTCCCCACTCGGCGCGCTGATGCATCTCGCGCGTGCGGATCTGGATCTCGAGGGGCTTTCCGCCGGGACCGATCACCGTGGTGTGGAGACTCTGGTACAGGTTGAATTTCGGCATCGCGACGTAATCCTTGAAACGACCGACCACCGGCTTCCAATGTCCGTGAATGCATCCCAGCGCCGCGTAACAGTCCTTGACCGAGTCCACCACGACGCGAATGGCCACGATGTCGAAGATCTCGTCGAAATCCTTGCCTTTCTGGATCATCTTCTCGTAGATGCTCCAGAGGTGCTTGCCGCGCCCGGTGACCTCGGCCTCGATCCCGAGCCCGGTGAGTCGGGACCGAACGTCGGCCATGGCCTTGGCCAGATACACGTCCCGTTGCGGGCTTCTCGAGGTCACGAGATGGTCGAGTTCGGCGTAACGCTTCGGGTACATCGAGGCGAAGGCCAGATCCTCGAGTTGCTGCTTGAGGCCCTGCATTCCGAGTCGGTGCGCGAGAGGAGCGTAGATCTCGAGGGTCTCGTTGGCGATCCGCTGTTGCTTGTCGATCGGCATCGCGGCGATGGTCCGCATGTTGTGCAGCCGATCGGCCAACTTGATGATGAGGACGCGGAGATCCTTGGCCATCGCCACGAGCATCTTGCGCATCGTCGCGGCCTGCTGCGCCTCCTGCGAATCGAATTGGATGCGCTCGAGTTTGGTGACGCCGTCGACGATGGCCGCCACCTCGGATCCGAACTCACGATCGACGTCGGCGACGGTGATGTCGGTGTCCTCGACCGCATCGTGAAGAAGCGCGGCCGCCACGGTGGTCTCGTCGAGTCCGATGTCGGCGACGATCTTGGCTACCGCCAAGGGATGGTTGATGTAACCCTCCCCGCTGCGCCGAATCTGAGCAGAATGGGCGTTTCGAGCCGTCTCGTAGGCCTTGGCCATCACGACCGTGGTCGACTTCGGGTGCCGTCGACGGAACGACGCGACGACCGGTGCGAGTTCATCGGTGGCCGTCGAGTGGTGCCGGCGCCACGGGAGGAGTCGGGTGACGGCGGCCATGTTCAGTCGAAGACGATCAGACTCTCGACCCGACGCTGGGCCAACCGGTCGCGTCCGGACAGGCCAGCGATCTCGATCAGCACGGCGAGACCGATCACCTCGGCACCAAGCACGTCGCAGAGGCGACACGCGGCCGCCGCTGTGCCTCCGGTGGCCAGCACGTCGTCGACGACGAGGATTCGCTCACCGGGGTGCACCGCGTCGCGATGGATCTCGAGTTTGTCGACTCCGTACTCGAGTTGGTACTCCTCGCGGACCACCGCCCAGGGCAACTTTCCGGCCTTGCGAATCGGCACGAAGCCCGCGCCGAGGGAGACCGCCAGTGGGGCTCCGAGGATGAAACCCCGGGCCTCGATTCCGATCACGCGGTCGATGTGTTCGCCCTCGAAGCGCGCGGCCATGGCGCGCACCGCATCGCGCAGGGCTGCTCCGTTGCCGAGGAGAGGAGTGATGTCCCGGAACACGACACCGGGTTGCGGATAGTCGTGGATCGCTCTGACGTGCTCGGCCAGACGATCGGACATGCGCGGAGTCTACCGACGGCGCTTCTTGCGGGGTCGGGGTGGGTGGTTGAGGACCGCGCTGGGGTCGATCACCGGGGACGGTCGACCGGGATCGGTCGACGACGTAGTGGATGCTCCGGCCGAAGGTGATCGCACCGATCGGGACACCGAGGGAAGTCCCGAGACCACCAGACGAGCCAACTCGGAGCCACTCGCGTGCTGACCGGCGAGGCCCCGGAACCGGGTCTCTCGTTCCTTGAGCGTGGCGAGCAAGGGGGTGGCGATGTAGATCGACGAATACGCGCCCGTGATCATGCCGACCAGAAGTGCCACGGCGAACTCGCGCAGTGCGACCGCTCCGAGGATTCCCGAACCGAGAATGAGCAGCGACAGCACCGGCAGGACCGCGGCCAGACTGGTGTTGAGCGACCTCATCAGGACCTGATTCATGGACACGTTCACGATGTCGGCGACCGGAGTGCGGGAACCGGAGAACTTCTCGAGGTTCTCGCGGACCTTGTCGAAGACGACGATGGTGTCGTACAGCGAGAAACCGAGAATCGTCAGGAACGCCACGACGGTCGCCGGAGTGACCTCGAAACCGAAGACGGCGTAGATTCCGACGCTCACCAACACGTCGTGCAACATCGCCGCGATCGCCGTGATCGCCATTCGCCACTCGAAGCGCCAGGCGATGTAGAGCGCCACCAGCACCAGGAAGACGATGAGTGCTCGGACCGCCTTCTCGGTGATCGAGCGACCCCACGAGGACGACACGGAACTCACCGACACCTCGGTGGCGTCGACACCCGCCGCGTCGGCGAGAGCCTTCTGCACCGCCTCGCGGACCTCGAGGGGTTGATCGCCGACCTGGATGCGCACGAACTCTCCCGAGCCCCCGGAAAGGATTTGGATCTTGGCACTGTCGGTCTCGACTCCGCCCTCGTCGACCACCCGGCGGACGTCGTCGACCCCGAACGCGGTCGACGACGGCACCTGCCAAGCCACACCGCCCTCGAAGTCGATGCCGAGGTTGAGTCCGCGCCCGAGGAGGGATACCAACGTGATCACGATGAGAAGGAGCGACAACCCGAACCCGATCCGACGTCGTCCGTAGAAGTCGAACGACGTCTCACCCCGGTACAGACGTCCCCACAGACCGTTGCTCATGCCGGAACCTCCGTTCGCGTGCCCACCCCGAACGCCCGACCGCTGGCGGCCCGTCGACCCCGTGCGACCAGGAGCATCGTCGGGCGCGTGAAGAACCAGGCCACCACCATGTCGCACAGCGTCGACAGTCCGAGGAAGAACGCGAACCCGCGCACCGAACCGACGGTGAGATACCAGAGGGTGAAGGCTCCGAGAAGCGAGACGATGTCGGCGGCCACGATGGTGCGCCACGCCGAACGGAAGCCGCGCTCGGCCGAGTTGCGGAGAGTGCGACCGGCCTTGACCTCGTCCTTCAACTTCTCGAAGAAGACCACGTAGGAGTCGATCGTGACGCCGATCGACACGATGATTCCGGCGGCGCCGGCGAGGCTCAGCGCGAGGCCGTTCGTCTTGGAGAGCAACGAGATGACGTTCCACTGGATGAGTCCCGAAATCGCCAACCCCACCACCACGATCCAGGCGAGCGAACGGTAGTAGAGCAGCATGAAGAGGAGCACGAGCAGGATTCCGATCACGCCGGCCACGATGGCGGCGCGGAGCGAGTCCTCACCGAGCGTGGGTGACACCGTCTGCACCGCCTGAACCTGGAGTCGAACCGGAAGGGCTCCGCTCTTCAGGACTCTCGCGAGATCCTTGGCCTCGGATTCGGTGAAGGCGCCGGTGATGTCGACGCCCCCGGAGAACGAGGGCTGGTTCACCGACGGTGCACTCTGGACGACGCCGTCGAGCACGATCGCCATGCGCTTGGTCGGGCACGACGGGGAGAGGCTGAAGCACTGACTGGCTCCGATGTTCCAGAGGTCCGCCCCCGCCGCACCGTTCTTCAGGGTGACCCGGACACCCCATCCTCCGTCGATGATGTCGGCCACCGCGTCACTGTTGAAGACCTCACCTGTCGCAAAGGCCGGTCCGAGCTGGTAGAGCTCGGAGCCGTCGATGTTCGGCACGATGATGGTGGCCGAGGGATCACTCGGGTCGCCGGTGATGGAATCCACGTCGGCGGGCACGGAGGTCGTCGCCGTCGGGTCGGTGCTGGTGTCCGTCGCGGGCAGCGAGGTGCTGGTGTCGCCGGGCGCCGTCGTTCCGGGACTGGTGGTTTCGGGACTTGTCGTTCCGGGACTGGACGTTCCGGGACTGGTCGTGACAGGTGACGTCGCGGCCACGGTGGTCGAGGGGCCGAGGGCTGGGATTCGCGACGGACCGGCCGGCGCCGTCGTACTCGGAGTGTCGGTGGGAGCGCTCGTCGCGGGACTCGTGGCGCTGCCGGGCGTCGTGTCACCCGCCGGTGTCGTGTCGGCCGGCGTCGTGTCGGCCGGTGTCGTGTCGGCCGGTTTCGTGTCGGTCGGCGTCGTGTCGCCGGTGGCTGCGGGCACCGAGGTCGACGACGAGTCGACCGGAACCGTCGCCGTCGGGTCGAGCGGTGTGGCCAGGAGCACCGGACGGAGAAGAACCTCGCCGGTCACCTGAACCAGTCGGATGGCATCGTCCTGATTCTCCACGCCCGGCAGGTTCACCACGATGGCGTCACCCTGACGGATGATCTCCGGCTCGGCCACTCCCAACGAGTCGACGCGCTCGCGAATGCGCTCGACGGCCACGTCGAGACTCTCGGTGTTGAACTCCCCCACCGGTTCCTGGGTGACCGACACCCCACCTTGGAGATCGAGGCCGAGCGCCGGCGTGTTGCCGGCCGCCAGGTTGCCGACGAAACCCCCGACAACGACGACGAGGAGACCGACGAGACTGAGTACGAGGCGACGCTTCACGGGTGTCGGCTGTCAGTCGGATTCGGTGTCGGCCTCGGGTGTGGACTCCCCGCCGGCCGGTTCCTGAGAGGGGTTGATCTTGCGGGTGATCGCGCCGCGCGAGATCCGGATCTCCACGTCGTCGGCGATCTCGAGCCACACCGTGTCGCCGTCGATGGCGTTCACGAACCCGTAGATGCCCGCGTTGGTGATGACCTCGTCGCCCTCGCCGACCGAGCGCTGCAATTCGGAGGTCTCGCGCATCCGACGCCGCTGGGGCCGGATCATCAAGAAGTACATCGCGGCGCCGATCAACGCCATGAACACCAGTGTGAAGACGAAACTCCCGCCGGAAGACTGTTCGTCGGCGGTCGTGTTGGCGAGGATGGCGAGGATGGCGAGGTGGTTCACGTTCGTTCCTGGGTCGAGATGTGGAAATCCGGTCGCACGACCACGACTGGGCCGACCACCGAACTGGGCGGATCCTCAGTCTAGGGCCGACACCCACCGGCCACCCGGTTCCCGCCCTCCCCGGGCTGGCAGCGGTCCGTCAACCCCACATCGCGAGAATCGCCCGTCGTTCCTCGTCGAACCGTCCGTCGATGATGGAGGCGCGGATACGGGTCATGAGCCCGAGCGTCCAGGCCACGTTGTGCAGGGTGAGCAGGCGAGCCGCGGTCGGTTCGTTGACCTGCAACAGGTGCCGGACGTATCCCCGCGAGTGAACGCGGCAGACCTCGCACTGGCACGCGGGGTCGATCGGTTCGTCGGAACGCGTCCATTCGGCGCGCTTCATGTGAACCTTCCCCATCGACGTGAGCGCGGTGCCGTGTCGACCGAGTCGGGTGGGAAGAACGCAGTCGAACTGGTCGACACCGTGGGCGATCGCTTCGACGATGGATGCCGGATCGCCGACTCCCATCAGGTAGCGCGGCCGGTCCGCCGGCAGGTGCGCCGTCGCGGCCGCCAGGGCCGGGATCATCTCCTGGCGAGTCTCGCCCACCGACAAGCCGCCGATTCCGTATCCGTCGAAGTCGAAGTCGACCGTCCAGCGCGCGCAATCGGCCCGGGAACCCTCGTCGATCCCACCCTGAACGATGCCAAAGAGCGACTGGTCCGCACGGCGATGAGTCCGACGAGCCCGTTCGGCCCACAGTCGGGTCCGCCGGGCCGCCTCGGCGACCACGACGGGAGGCGACGGCAACGGAGGACAGACGTCGAGAACCATCTGGATGTCGGCCCCGATCGCTTCTTGAACGCGCACCGCGGTCTCGGGATCGAAGCGCACCTTGCTGCCGTCGTAGGTCGACTTGAACGTCACTCCATCGTCGTCGATCCGCGGCTCGAGCGAGAACACCTGGAAGCCGCCCGAATCGGTGAGCGTCAACCCGTCCCAACCGGCGAACCGGCCGAGACCTCCCAGGCTCTCGATGGTCTCGGCCCCGGGGCGCAGCATGAGGTGGTAGGTGTTGCCGAGCACGATGCGCGCCCCGAGTCGGCGATAGTCCTCGGCGCTGAGGTACTTTATGGCACCGCGAGTGCCGACGGGCATGAAACAGGGCGTGAGGTAATCGCCGCGAGCGGTGACGGCTCGACCAGCGCGGGCCCCTCCGTCGCTCGCCTCGGTCTCGAACCGAACCGGGAACATCAGGCCGCCCGCCGATCGAGGAGCATGGCGTCACCGAACGAGAGGAATCGATAGCGCTCACCGATCGCCGTCTCGTAGAGACGTCGCCAACGTGGTCCGACGAAGGCGTCGATCATCATCAACAAGGTGGTGCGGGGCATGTGGAAGTTGGTCATCATCAAGTCGACGATTCTCCAGTCGTGACCACGATGAACGAAGAGATCGGTTCGTCCCGAGAGACGCCCGGTGGCCGCGGCGGTTTCCAGTGATCGGACCGACGTGGTGCCCACCGCCACCACCCGTCGCGCCCGACGGGCGGCGTCGAGCGTCGCCTGCGGCACCGAGAAGGACTCGGTGTGGATCCGATGTTCGCGGGGATCATCGGTCTGGATCGGCTGGAACGTGTCGAGACCGACCACCAGTTCCACCCGGGCCGATTCGACTCCTCGATTCGACAGGGCGGCGAGGAGATCGGTCGTGAAGTGCAGGCCGGCTGTCGGAGCCGCGGCCGATCCCGGTCGCGAGGCGTAGACCGTCTGATAGCGCTCGGGATCGTTCGAACCGGACGTGATGTACGGCGGGAGTGGCATCGACCCGTGCGCGTGGAGGAGACGGACCAGTGATTCCTCGTCGTCCGCGGCGAAGGACACCACGAAGGTGTCTCCGTCGCCATGTCGACCCTCGAAGGTCGCCAACGGACGTCCGTCCGGAGTGAACAACACCTCCGCGCCGCGGAGTTTGCCTCCGGGTCGGACCAAGGCCTTCCACGGTCCGCCCCACTCGCCGATGGGCTCGATCAGCAACACCTCCACCGCACCGCCACTCGATCTCCGGAGGTTCAGTCGAGCGGGAATCACCCGCGAGTCGTTGACGACCAGAAGGTCGCCCTCGTGCAGGATCTCGACCAGATCGCTCACCCGTCGATGCTCGGGTGCCACGGATCCCCTGTCGACCAGCAGTCGCGCCGAATCCCGTGGTTCGACCGGCACCTGGGCGATGAGCTCGTCGGGAAGGTGGTAGTCGTAGTCACAGACGTGCATCGCGCACCGGCGAATCCGTCATGACAGGGGTTCGTCGAAGAACGAACCGTTGCGTCGCTCGGGCAGACCCATGTGGTGGTACGCGCCGGGAAGCGCGACTCGACCCCGGGGAGTTCGCATCAGCAGACCCTGCTGGATCAGAAAGGGTTCGATGACGTCCTCCACGGTCTCGGGCTGCTCGCCGAGGGCGATCGACAACGTGGACAGGCCCACCGGCCCCCCTTCGAACTGCTGACAGAGGGCGCCGAGGAGCGACCGGTCGAGTTTGTCGAGACCGCGGGTGTCGACGCC
>Ga0172376_10006139_pt1 | contig 13147 bp, 13 predicted proteins | sample Lak35m_FD_121114 | JGI IMG/M metagenome (GOLD analysis project Ga0172376, IMG submission 121114) | Freshwater microbial communities from Kabuno Bay, South-Kivu, Congo - kab_092012_35m | ecosystem: Environmental > Aquatic > Freshwater > Lake | place: Democratic Republic of the Congo: South-Kivu...
ATTCTTCATCCGGCCACGTTGGTGGGTGGAACGCTGGTGCTCATGTACAAGTGGGATCCGGGTCGCGCGCTCGAACTCATCGAGCGCGAGAAGTGCACCAACTTCTCGGGTGTTCCCACGATGGGTCGCGAGTTGTTGTTGCATCCCGATTGGAGCAAGCGCGACACGTCGTCGCTCGCCGCCATCTCCGGCGGCGGCGCGGCCGTCCAACCCGACCTCGTCGAGAAGATCGACAAGGAACTGAAGAACGGCACGCCCACCACCGGTTACGGAATGACCGAGACCCACGGCATCATCACCGCCAACACGTCGCTCTGGTACACGAGCAAGCCCGAGTCATGCGGCCCTCCGGTGCCCACGCTCGAGGTCAAACTGGTCGACGAAGAAGGGCGCGATCTGCCGCGCGATCCCGCCATCACCGGCATCTTGTGCGTGAAGGGCGCGATCACCATCAAGGGTTATCTCAACCGTGCCGAGGCCACCGCCGAGACCATCAAGGACGGCTGGCTCAACACCGGCGACATCGCCCGCATCGACGCCGATGGCTTCATCTACATCGTCGACCGGGCCAAGGACATGGTGATCCGTGGCGGCGAGAACGTGTACTGCAGCGAGGTGGAGACGGCGATCTACCGCCACGACGCCATCGCCGAGGCCGCGGTGTTCGGCATCCCGGACGAGCGTCTCGGCGAGGAGGTCGCGGCGTGCATCGTGTTGCAGCCCGGCAAGACGGTCGGCGAGGACGAACTACGCACGTTCCTGAAGCAGACGTTGGCGAGTTACAAGATCCCGTCGCGCCTGTGGTTCCGTTCCGAGCCGATCCCGCGCAACGCGAGCGGCAAGTTCCTGAAGCGCGAACTTCGCAAGGAACTCGTCGGCGAGTAGCGGTCACGCCTGCGTCGCGTCGTCCGGCGTCAGGCTCGCGACACGATCCGAACCTCGCCGGCGTCGGCGTCGACGTCGACGAGGGCGCCGTGAACCAGATCGTCCAACGCCAGCGGAGCGCCGATCACGGCGGGTAGTCCCAGTTCGCGCGCCAGCACGGCCGCATGGCTCAACGCACCGCCCTCGGCGGTGACGATCGCGCCGGCCAGGGGCAGGATCATGTTGTAGGCCGGAGTCGTGCACGGCACCACCAGCACGTCGCCGTCCTCCAACACGGCGATGGCGTCCTCGGGTGAGTCGGCTCGGCACACTCGGCCGCGATAGGTGCCCGACCCGATGCCGATTCCCTCGAGGCCGGTGGTCGTGACTTCTCCGTCCATGCCGGCCTCGGTGAGCACCGCCTGCACGAAGCCGGCGATACGAGCGAGGGGAAGGGGGAGCACGTCGAGGGGTGGCGCGGGTTCGGGTGAACCGAGAATTCGCGGAGCCGACTCGATGTCGACCGTCGCTCGCCACTCGGCGCGGCGCGAGAGCTCGTCGGCCGAGGGCCCCCGTCCCATCAGCAGGTCGATGTGCACTTCGTCGCGCGTCAATTCGAGAGCATCCGATGCGCGATGCGCCCAACCGCGTTCGACGAGTCGACGGCCGACCTCCAACAATGCGAGCCGCGTGAGTCCGAGCGGCCACTCGAGCGTGTGCGGACCGTTGTCGTCGCGAAGATCCATCGCCGCGCGAGCCGCCTGGATGGAGGCGAACAGAACCTCGGGTGCCTCGGCCAGGCACAGGCCGTCGATGTCGTAGCGACTGAAGATCATCGCCCCCCGAAGTCGCAGGAAGCCGTCGATGTCGGCGGCGACTTCGGGTGACACCGCCCTCATCTCATCGAGATTGCCGGGAGATGCGCCGGCACGTGCCACGTTCGACTTGATGCGCCGCAGCACCCGTTCGGCTTCCGAGGTGGACGGTGAGGCTCCCTCCAACAAGGCCAGAAGATCCGAGCTTTCGATGCCTCGATCGCGACCCCAGACCAGCAGGAGCCCGATGGGGCTCAGGTCGAAGCCGTGCAACCAGAAATGGAGCTCCCAGAACTCGAGAGCATGGTTCAGCACCTCGTGCACGTGGTCGATCAGAGCCTCGTCGTCGAGTGCCCGACGGTCGGTTTCCTGAATCGCGAGATTGCGACGTTCGCAGTCCTCGCGAATGCCACCGGGCTTGCGCCAGTCCTCCACGACCCGGCGCCAGACCCGCGCTTCGAGAGTTCGCTCGGCGGCGCGCCGGCGACGACGCATCTCCGGATGGAGTCGGGTGGCGATCCGGAGTAGTCCGAGGGGTGGAAGCTTGGAGGCCGGTGAATCGGGTCTGATGAGTGGCCGAACCCTCGAGTAGACGAGGCCGTTCACGAATCGAACGTCGAGAGCGTCGAGCGGTGCGCCGATTTCGACGAACAGTCGACGGGTGCCGCGGGCCGTACCCGTCGACTGCACCCACTGATTGATGGGTGTGGCGGGACGATTCACGTGCGAGCGGTCGAGCGCCCATTGCCCGGGACCCGGCGACGTCCAGTCGAGAGGCTGCTCGGTGTCGTTCATTGGAGTCCTCCTAGCCGTCGATGTGTTGCAAGTCGTCGATGCGGTCGATCCGGTCGACGTGAATGACGGCGCGGCCGGTCACGTCGGGTCGCCCGACAGGTCTTGGATCCTGTGCGTCACTCCGTCGACGAATCGACGCACCGACTTCTGCAGCACCGGGTCGACCGTCCCGATCGAGTCGTCAGTGACCTCCACCAGGATCTCGATGGCGCGGTCGACCACTCGTCTCCCGCGGGTCGTGATCGAGATGAACCAGCTGCGGCGATCGTCGGGATCGAGGGTTCGCTCGATGAGGCCGGCGTCCTCGAGGCGCGCCAGGCGACTCGACAGTCCGCTCGGCTTCACCATTGCCACGTGGGCGATGTGCGAGGGGGTGAGGGAAGCCGAGGGGCCGTTGCGTCGCAGGGTCGCGAGCACGTCGAACTCCGACAAGGTGAGATCGAGCTCGCGGAGACGACTGCCGGCTTGCTCGGCGACCACCCGGGTGACCGAGCTGAGTCGAAGGAAGATCTCCATGGCGTCGAAGTCGAGGTCGGAGCGAACCGCGCGCCAGGTGGCCATGGTGTCGTCGATGATCTCCGTGATATTGCTCTCGGTGTCGCTCATTGGTGCCCCGAACTCACTCGAAATCTAGCCCCAAATGCTTTGACACGAGATAGTTCACGATCGTATTATCTTGGTGTCGTCGAGGGGAAACGAAGATGAGTGCTGAATCGAGTCGCGATCCGGGGCGTGAACTGGCCGGTCGGCTCTTCGCCGGAAATCCACCGGGTCGTACCGTGCACGCCGACCTGATGAAGCACACGATCGATCACCTCTTCGGTGAGGTGTGGCAGGACGATCGGCTCACGCTGCAACAGCGCTCGCTGATCACCTGCACCGTGCTCGTCGCCACCAGACGCGAGGCCGAGCAGTTCCTCCACTTCCGCGGCGCGCGCAACCTCGGCATCGAACGTTCGACCCTGGAGGCGATGATCACGCACGTTGCGCACTACGCCGGATGGCCGGTGGCGGTGAGTGCCTCGCGGGTGCTCGGCGAGGTGTGGGACACGATGGACGCCCAAGCGGCTGGCGAGATTGGCCTCGAGAGGAAGGCTGGCTGATGGCGCTCAACGCGTTGCTCGACGTTCAGGTGGCGGTGTCGAACCCACAGGAGCTCTTCGACTTCTGGATCCGTCGTGGCATGACGGGCGGTTCCGACGGTGCGCTCGGCACCACCGATCGACCGGTGCAACTGCGGGTCGCCGAGGGCTCGTACCGCCACCTCGCCGAATTGCATCTCGGTTGCGAGCACGAGCGCGATCTCTCCGAGATCGCCGACCGACTGGGGGCGGCCGGACTCGAGCATCGACTCGACGGAACCCGGCTCTCGTGCATCGACCCGGTGTTCGGTCACCGAGTGGTGGTGGAGGCCACCGATTCTCGTGCACTCACCCCCGCACAGAATCGCCTGGTGAACGGCCCCGGTACTGCCTCGCGGGTCGACTCGCGGGCCGGGGCAGTGGCCGATCGAACCGCGACTCCCCGACGCATCGGTCATGTCGTGCTCGGCACACCGCACACCGCGCGGGCGGTCGACTTCTACGCGAACATTCTCGGATTCCGGATCTCCGACCAGATCCTGAAGGGTGTCGCGACCTTCATGCGCGTCGAGACCGATCATCACAACCTGATGATCCAGCCCGGTCCGACGAGTTATCTCAACCACTACGCGGTCGAGGTCGACGACTTCGACTCCATCGGACTCGCCGGTACGGCGGTGGTGCGCGAGAACCCCGAGGCGAGCGTGGTCGGAGTGGGCCGTCACAATCTCGGTTCGAACGTCTTCTGGTATCTCACCGATCCGTCCGGCAACATGTTCGAGTTCTTCTCCGACATGGACCAGATCGTCGACGACGACGAATGGGAACGGGTTCATCGTCGACTCGACTGGGAGGGCGCCGACGGTCCGGCCGGGTTCTCGGTGTGGGGTCCGAAGGATCCGCCGCGACGCTTCTTCGATCCGCCCGACATCCAGGAAATCGTCGCCGGTCGCGCCGCCGCCGGTCTGGGCTGAGGTCGGGAGTCGATCGTGGACCTCGGAATCTCCGGCCGTCACGCCATTCTGCTGGCCTCGAGCCGGGGACTCGGACGCGCCTGTGCCGAGTCGTTGGCGCGCGAAGGTGTTCATCTGGTTCTCAACGGACGCAACGGTGACGACGTGCGGCGGGCGGGTGACGAGATCGCCGGGCGCCACGGTGTCGAGACGCGGGTGGTGGTGGGCGATTCCTCGACGGCCGAGGTGCAGGAGGATTTGATCGCGGCCTGTCCGGCTCCCGACATCGTGCTCCTGAACGGTGGTGGCCCACCGCCGACGGCGTTCGCTCGCATCACCGCCGAACAGTGGACCGACACCGTGAATCAGATTCTCGTCGGACCCCTCGCTCTTCTGCAGCGCGTTCTGCCCGGGATGTGCGAGCGCGGCTTCGGTCGGGTGGTGGCGGTGAGTTCGGCGATGGTGAAGTCACCCAACTCGATGATGAGCCTCTCGCACGGCACTCGCCTCGGTCTCACTGGAGTACTGAAGGGTGTCTCGCGCGACGTCGCGAGGCACAACGTCACGATCAATCAACTCTTGCCCGAACGATTCGACACCGACCGCCAGGAGCAGATGGCCCGCGTGGCGATGAAACTACGGGGAATCACCTACGAGGAGGCGCGGGCCGAGCAGGTCGCGTCGATCCGGGCCGGTCGATTGGGTCGTGCCGACGAGTTCGGCGACGCCTTCGCCTTTCTGTGCTCGGCACAAGCCGGCTTCATCTCGGGCCAGAGCATCTCGCTCGACGGCGGAAGCTTCGAAGGAGTGTTCTGATGCGGAGCCCGCGTTCGCTCGACGCGATCATCGTCGAGATCTCGTCGTTTTCCGATCGGCTCGATGCGTTGGCCGGGGAGGCCGAGGCGCGACACACCGCGCCGCCCGAACTGGTGGATGTCATGCGCGAGATCCGCATCCCGATGATCAAGGCACCGGTCGAAGTGGGTGGGGATCATCTGCACCTGGCCGATCAGTTCGGATTCTTCGAGGCGTTGTCGTACTGGAATCCCACCGCGGCCTGGACCGGCTTCAATCACGCGGGAGCGTGCGGAATCGCCGGAGCCTCGCTCGACGACGAGGGTCTCGAGGTCTTGTTCGGCGGCGATGCCTCGCCGTTCATGGCCGCGGTGGCCGCGCCGACCGGCACCTACGAGCGGGTGGACGGGGGAGTGCGAGTCAGGGGGCGCTGGAAGTACGCGAGCGGCGTGCCGCACTCGGAGTGGGCGCTCTTGTCGTGTCTTCCGGCCGACGGGGCCGGTGGTCCGCGAATCGCGGTGGCCTCCACCCGCGACGTGGTGGTGACCGGAGAGTGGGACGTGATGGCTCTCCAGGGAACCGGAAGCATCGACGTGATCGCCGACGGAGCCTTCGTGCCCGATCATCTGTCGTTCGCGCCCGGTTCGGCACCGCGCCGGGGTGGTCCGATGTTCAGTCTCGGCTACATGGGTTACGTAGCCCCCGAGAACATGGGATTCACGATGGGGGTCTGCCAACGATTCATGCACGAGATCGTGGGGTACTCCACCAAGAAGGCGCGCGGTCTCGACGGTCGCCTGGCCGACCGCGGCGCCTTCAAGTACGAACTCGGTCGGGCGCGGTTGCAGGTCGACGCCGCGCGGGCTTTCGCGCGTTCGGAGTTCATCGAGGTCGACCGCGGACTAATCGAGGGTCGCCCTCCCGCACGGGGAGTCGAACAGCATCTGGCATCGGTCGTCGCCTTCTGCACCGAGAGTGCGGTGCAGGCGGTCACCCGCCTCTTCCATTTCGCCGGTGCCGGTGCGCTGTTCAATTCGAGCGTGCTGCAGCGCTGCTTCCGCGACGCGGTGGGTTCCTCGCAGCATCTGATGGCGTCGAACGCTGCGTTCGATCGCAAGGGCGAGGCATTGCTGGCCGGAGCCTGAGATCCGGCGTTCGTCCGGACGATCGAGCGGTCGGAAACTCCGGCGAAAAGCCCCGCGGGCGGGATCTCAGGGTTCGAGGATCACTGGGTCGCCGGTGCGGATGGTGCCGCGTTCGGTGACCGTCGCGTACACCCGTGACAGACTTCGGCCCGTCTCGGCTCGGCAATCGTGGTGCAACCTCGTGAAGTCGCCGTCGGCCATCCACCGAGCGTTCTTCTTGCAGGGAACCGCGTAGGCCCACACCTCGCACGTCACCTCGCCGATCCGCAAGCGAGCGCCGGGGCGCACGTCCTCCCACGGCAGGCCACCGATGGTCACGTTCTCGCCGGCGGCCCCGGGGAAGATCGGATGGCCGGCCGATCGCAACTCGTCGACGATCTCGCTCGACCACAGGCACAGCGCTTGGAACGGTCGCCCGTGGTGCTTGCGTTCGCGCTGCACGTCACCCTCGACTCCGCGCCATCCCACCCACACCTCGTCGACGGCGTGCTTGGGCACGCCACCCGAACCGGAATTGAGTTGATCCACCCGTCCGGTGGTGGTGGGAACCACGTCGCCGAGCGCGCGCAGGGTGGCCGGCGCCGCCCCCAGCACCGCCCATACCGAACCGAGCAGGGGAGCGACATCGTCGGCGGTCATCGTCACGGGTTCGACGCCGGTCATCAGTTCGTCGATGCGTTTCGCGAGATGCGCGATCGAGTCGGCTCGCCGACCTTCGGCCATCTGGTGGATCATCGTCGAGGCACCGCGCAACGTGTTGCGAGCATCCTCGAGGGTGAACTCGTAGGGGCCGACCGGAATCACGAGCCAACCCTAGGCTGGCACCGTGACCATCGCCGCCGACTCCGCCGGTCCGATCCGACTCACCGAGTGGACGTCGTGCGGGGGTTGCGCCGCCAAGTGGGGCAAGGATCTGTTGGCCGGTTTGGTCGACGAACTTCCGACCTCCGCCGATCCATCGCTGCTGGTGGGGCTGGCACCCTTCGACGATGCCGCGGTGTATCGGGTCTCCGACGACGTCGCGATCGTGAGCACCACCGACTTCTTCCCGCCCCTCGTCGACGACCCGGCCGACTTCGGAGCGATCGCCGCCGCCAATGCCTGCAGCGACGTGTTCGCGATGGGTGGCCGCGTGGTGATGGCCGTGAACGTCGCGGCCTTCCCCGAGCACTTCCCGCGCGAAGCCATCGTGGCCATCTTCGACGCGGCGTCCGGGGTGGTGACCGAAGCGGGAGGTTCGATCGCCGGCGGTCACACCATCCGCAACCCCGAACCCATCTTCGGTCTCGCGGTTCAAGGTGTCGTGCATCCCGATCGGATCTTCCGCAAGGAGGGTGCGCGGGTCGGCGACGTGTTGCTGCTCTCGAAGCCGCTCGGCACCGGCATCGTGCTGGCCGGAGGTGACGAAGCCGGCAAGCGCGACGCGATTCGCGGCATGCGCCGTCTCAATCGTGCGGCCAGTGAGGCGCTGCAGGGCGAGACGGGCGTGCACGCCGTCACCGATGTCACCGGCTACGGGCTCGCGGGTCACGGTTGGGAGATGTGCGAGCGATCCGGGGCGGTTTTCTCGATCGACGGAGCCGCGCTGCCCACCTATGCGAGTGCGCTCGAAACGGCCCGCCGCGGAGTTCGCACCGGTGGCGACACTCGCAATCGGACCGCGGTCGGTCGACACGTGCGGTGGGCGAGCGATGCCCTGGTCGACGAAGCCGTCGAGGCACTGGTGTTCGATCCGCAGACCTCGGGTGGTCTCCTTGCCGCGGTCGAACCCGAGACCGCGAGCCGGCTGGTGTCCACCGGCATCTTCACCGCCATCGGCGAGGTGGTGGCCGGCGAGCCGGTGGTGCTCCTCACCTGAACCCGTCGGGTGGTCTGGGAAGATGGCGTCGTGCCACCCTCCCGTGACGCCGAGTCGACCGCGCACCGGCGGGGGCGACGCGTCGTGGTGGGTATCGACGAGGTCGGCAAGGGTGCATGGGCCGGGCCGCTGGCCGTCGGCGTGGCACTGATCCCCGAGCACGATCCAGCCGACTCGTCGGTGCCGATACGGGACTCCAAGACGATTTCCGAACGCACCCGTGAACGGATCTTCGACGACGTCGCGGCGTGGTGCGTGGCGTGGTCGGTGGGGACGGCCTCGCACGTCGAGTGCGACGAACTGGGAATGGCCGATGCCCAACGGCTGGCTCTTCGTCGGGGGCTCGACCAACTCGGCGTCGTTCCGGATGCGGCGGTCGTGGACGGTTCGTGGGATTTCGTCTCGCCGACCATCGGCGACGTGACGATGATCGTCAAGGGCGATGCGTCGAGTTTGTCGATCGCGGCCGCGTCGATCCTCGCCAAGGTGACGCGCGACCGGATGATGCGCGAACTGGCGTGCGATTTCCCGGCGTGGCGGTTCGACACCAACAAGGGATATCCGTGTCAGTGGCACCGAACGGCTCTGGCGGCCTACGGCCCGTCGTCGGTGCACCGCACGTCGTGGGCATTCATGGACAACTTCGTCCCGTGGCCGGGCGTTCCACGACGCGGACGGATTCCGCGGTTGTTCGAGATGTGACCCGGTCGATCGCCGACCGAGCCGCTCAGGACTTCTGGGTGCCCGACTTCAGATCCTTGAAGGCGCTCTTCGAATCGATGCCCGGATCCTTGGGAAGTCCGAGGACGCGCTCGGCGAGGATGTTGCGCATCACTTCGTCCGAACCTCCGGCGATGCGACCACCCGGCGTGCCGAGGATCAACTGGCTCCAGGCGTAGGTTCCCCACTCGCCGCTGTCGGCCACCAGCTTCGGTCCGATGAGATGCGAGATGAAGTCGCCCATGCGGCGCATGTTGTTGGTACCCACCAATTTCGCCATGCTGAGTTCGGGTCCTGGCATCTGCCCGGCCTTGATCTTGTCGAGCGCGCGCTGATTGTTGTACGCGGCGACGCGGTTCTGGATGATCAGATTGGCCAACTCGTCGCGCAGCACCGGGTCGTCCTGCACGCCGTAGTACTTGGCCATTTCGATGAGGCGGCCGAAGAGATTCATGCCTCCGCCTCCGCCACCGGCCCCGATGGCCGCGCGCTCGTTCATGAGCGTGGTGAGTGCCACGTTCCATCCGTTGTTCACGTCGCCGAGACGATGATCGTCGGGAACGCGCACTTCGGTGAAGAACACCTCGTTGAACGATGCGCCACCGGTCATCTGGCGCAGTGGTCGAATCTCGACGCCGGGTGCCTTCATGTCGACGATGAAGCCGGTGAGGCCCTTGTGCTTGGGCAGGTTCACGTCGGTGCGCGCGATGATCTCGCCGATGTCGCTGTAGTGCGCACCACTGGTCCACACCTTCTGCCCGGTGATCACCCATTCGTCGCCGTCGCGCTCGGCCTTGGTGGCCAGGCTCGCCAGGTCGCTGCCGGCGCCCGGTTCGGAGAACAACTGGCAGCCGACGATCTCGCCGCGCCACATGCGTCGCAGGTACGAATCCTTGGCCGAGGGTGATCCGTGCGCGAGGATCGTGGGGGCCACCATGCCGAGACCGATGGTGAAGCAACTCTGGTTCGGAATCTCGAACTTCGATTCGACCGAGTCGTAAGCACGCTGGTACGAGCCCGGCAACGATCGACCACCGAACTCCGACGGGCCGGTGATCCAACCGAAGCCGGCATCGAACTTCTTCTGGCGCCATTCGCACGCGCGCCGCACGTCGTCGAACTCGCTCTCGCGGTCCTTCTCCTCGAACATCGAGACGTTGTCGGAACCCTCGCCCCAGACGAACTTCTTCTCGGCGGCTTTGCGGGGGGCATTGACCTCGAGAAAGGCGAGAGCCTCGGCTTGGAACTGTTCGATCGACGGTTGCGACATCGTGATCCTCCTGGAACGCACTCTGTGTGCTGCGGGGTGCAGAGAGAAGGTACCTCTGGCTCGCCGGGCGTGGCGATTCGACCGACGTGAATCGCACCACTCGGGATCCGTCCGTCGCGAGTCGACGCACTAGGGTTTCGGGCATGGGTCAGCCGGTGGTCGTGGTGGAGAAAGCGAGTCGACGGCCCGGGGTGGTGCGGTACGAGGCGAACCGCAGCCTGTCGGGAATGGGTCACGAGCACTTCACCGAGGTTCGATCCACCTCCGGAATCACTCCGTCGGCCGAACTGGCACGACGACTCTTCGCCACCGGTCGCGTGGCCGGGGTGCACGTCTACCAGAACATGGTCACGGTCGACCTGAAGAAGGGTTTCGATTCGACGGGTCTCACCGACGTGATCCGCGACCTGTACCAGTACTGGAAGCCCGGCATGGAACCGCCCGCCTTCGAGGATCTGGCGCCCGCCGAAGACGTCGCCGCGGCACCGGTCGACGCTGGTACCGATCCGGCCCTGGCCGCCGCGCTCGCCAAGGTGCCGGCACATTTGCTCGAGCGCAGCCGCGCCGCGCGCAAGCGCTTGAAGGGCTGAGCGGGGCGTTACTCGAGTCACTCCGCCCTGGTCGCGCGGGAAGGCGCAGGTCACGGCGTTGTGGCCGGAACGAGAACGGCGTTTTACTTCGTTCCCCGGTCACGCACGCGACGTGGAGTCCGTTTAGCCTTTCGCCGTGTCGGAAGTTGTGTCGTCGCCCCCGAGCGTGATGTCGTTGCAGGAAGCCGCCGACGTCCTCGGTGTGCACTACATGACGGCCTACCGCTACGTGCGGCAAGGACGCCTGCGGGCGGCGCGAGCCAAGGGTGTCTGGAACGTCACCGCCGAGGCCCTGGACGAGTTCCGGGCGTCGCAATCCGAGAAGGTCGCTCCCAAGCAGGCCGGTGGCGATCGTCGCCGCACCGGCAACTACGTCAGGGAACTCGAGCACTGTCTCATCGTGACGGCCGATGCGCCGGGAGCGTGGGAGGTGTTGAAGCGGGCGATCGATGCGGGCAACGAGGTGGAGGACGTATATCTCGAGATCCTCACACCGGTTCTGGGTCGCATCGGCGAGATGTGGGCCGGGGGAGAGATCGACATCGCGGTCGAACATCAGGCGACGTCGATCGCGACGCGATTGGTCGGACAGTTGAGCCCATGGTGCGCGCGTCGCGGCCGTCGCCGGGGCGACATCTTGATCGGTGCTCCATCGGGAGAACGGCACGCGCTTCCGTTGGCGATCCTCGCCGACCTTCTTCGACTGAAGGGTTGGGAAGTGTACGACCTGGGCGCCGACACTCCGGCCGACTCGTTCGTGCACGCCGCGTCGAAGGTGAAGGATTTGAAGGCGGTCGGAGTGAGCGTGACCTCCATTGATTCGGTCGACGGTGCGGTGGACGTCGTGCGTTCGTTGCGTCGTGCCATCGGTGACGAGGTTCCGGTGATTCTCGGTGGGAACGCCATTCACGGAATCGATCACGCCCGGTCGTTGGGCGCCGACTTCTTCGCCCTGGGGGCGAGGGGATTCATGGAGTTCCTCGACCAGCTGACATCGCAGGTGAGCGAAGCGGATTCTCAGCACGCCCAAGGCGAACCGGTGACTCAACCGAAGCGTCGTTCGTCGGCGGGCGGCTCGCCCGGCAAGTCGTCGAACGGTTCGAACGGCGAGCATCGCGACGACGGGAGCGACTCGGGTCGCGGCCCGCAGCGTCGCTCCAAGTAGCCCTCGGCGGCTCGGTACCGCCCTCGCGCCAGCCTCCCGGCGGCATCACCCCAGGTCAGAGCCGGGGAAAGATACGAACACCTGTTCGCTACAGTGGCCGCTGTGAGTCCGTCACTGTCCGATGTTTCCTTCTCCGCTGGTGTGCCCGCGGTCCTGGCCAGCGATCTCGTGTTGCCCGTGCACCCCGTTCTGGCTCCCTTGTTCGGCAGTTCCACCACGTCGGCCACCGGTCTGGTGCGCGGTCACGTGGTCGAGTGTTCCGGCCCGGCGGCGATGTCGCTCGCGTTGGCTGCGGTGGCATCGGCTTCCCAGTCCGGTTCGTGGACCGCCGTCATCGGACTTCCGGGATGCGGGGCCATGGCGGCCGCCGAACTCGGTGTGGTGCTCGACCGCACCGTGTTCATCGGTCGACCCGACGAGGGTGATCCCACGGTGGTGCTGTCGGCCATCGCCGATGGCTTCGATCTGCTCGTGGTGGCGGCGCGCACGGTCGCTTCCATGTCCACTGGTGCGGTGCGTCGTCTACAGGCGCGGTTGCGTGGTCGCGGGGTTCTGCTGACGGTGGGTCGCGCCACGTCGCTCGCCGCCGATCACCGTCTGCGCGTGACCGAAAGTCACTGGGATGGCGTCGGTGCCGGATACGGCCACCTTCGTCGTCGTCGTGTGGTCATCGACTCCGAGTCGCGTCGGCGTGGTGCACCGTCGCGTCACGAACTCTGGTTGCCGGGAGCAACGGGTGCTCCCGAAGAGATCGCGATCGTTCCGCGTCACGAGTTGCGTCTCGTTCCCGGTGTCTGACGTGTCCCCTCCGCGTTGCGCCGTCGTCTGGACACCAGCGTGGTCTCTCACGGCCGCGGTTCTCGCCGGCCGCGCCGGCCGCGGCGCGATCTTCGAACCGACGGATCCCCTTGCTGTTCTGCACGCCCAACGCGTCGCTTGCTGTTCGCCGACGGCCTGGCGCGAGGGCGTGCGACCCGGGCAACGCCGTCGTCAGGCCCAAGGTGCGTGCCCACATCTCGTGCTGGTGCCCCACGATCCGGATCGTGATGCTCGCTGTTTCGAGCCGGTCGTACGGTCGATCGGCACGTTGGTCCC
>Ga0172376_10006140_pt1 | contig 13145 bp, 11 predicted proteins | sample Lak35m_FD_121114 | JGI IMG/M metagenome (GOLD analysis project Ga0172376, IMG submission 121114) | Freshwater microbial communities from Kabuno Bay, South-Kivu, Congo - kab_092012_35m | ecosystem: Environmental > Aquatic > Freshwater > Lake | place: Democratic Republic of the Congo: South-Kivu...
CATCGGTGAGGGCAGGGTTCCCTACCAATGTTGCGTTATAAGAACCAGGTATCCAGGGTGACATTGTTTTGGGAGTACAGGGCTGAGGAGCTAACTTTCCTTGAGCTTTTGATGCTGCAGCCACAGCGGGATTTGCTAAACTTTTGCAGTAACAAAAGGGACTGATATTGATGTTAGGAAGGTGATCCGTAATCGTACCAACAAAACTACCGCCAATCGAAGCGGCAAATCCAAGATTTGCCCTTAGATTCACAGCTACAGTAGGTATTCCCACCTTTGCTGCTATGCCAGCTCGGAGAGCACCCCCCGCCTCTGCCACGCCATTTAATAAGCCTCTCACGTAGAGCTCTTTTTTTAAAACAGCGCCTGTATGAACATTAAAGGTCACGCGCATTCCATCTTCCAAACCACCAGAAAAGTTTGTTTGGATGGCTAACCTTCCCTTTATATCATAGAACTTACTCATCCCATTCATGAGCCCATGTTTAAAATTCATTGCGGCGGTAAGAACCCCCTCTGTGTACATTGAGGCCATTCCGTGCATTTTTCCACCGACAAACATGAGGCTTTGGCTCATGCGTCCCGCTGCATCAAATGCCATACTAGCTCCCATAGCGACCCCAGCCTTAAAATTTGCTTGGGCTATTAATTTTCCGGCTGCATTAAATCTTTTGACAAGCCCATGGGGAACAGTAAACCCAGCCCCGATACCAGCTCCCATTCCCATTCCTAAATCAACCCCTATTCCTGCCTTTAAGCCCCCTCTTAAGCCAGCTCCCAGACCTATCCCTATTTGGCCTCCTAAAGCACCACTAACGCCCAGGGAAGGTAATTTAATGGGCGTTACCGTGAGTGTACCTGAGCAAGTCCCATATGAACAAAAAAGCTTAGCTTTATCAATTACCAGAAAAGGCATGTACGTACTCCCTCAAAAAGACCCAAGCCCCGAACCAGCTTTGGCAGCCTAACCTATGACCAATGCACCACTAACTTTTACGATAGGGGCTGTTAGCGCAATACCCGCGCTTGCGGTAAGAGCGATAGCAGCACCGGCTGTAACGCTAAGTGCAGCCCCAGCCGTAATGCTGACTGCAGCTCCGGCCGTAAAATTGAACGCGGCATCTGACATCATATTAACCACGGCGCCGTGCAAATTGACAAGCGCAGAGGATTGCAAAGTCATGGGGCCCGTTGCAATTACACTAGAGGTAGCATTTGATTGTACAGTCAAAGGGCCTGTAGACTTGAGAGTTGTTGTCGCGCTTGATTCGATATTCATAGGGGCGGTAGATTTTATAGTGGTCATCCCCGTGGATTGCATCATAATATTTCCGCTGGCCTTAACGGTAATATTACCCGTCACGTCAATAGTCAAGTTTCCACCACCCAGTTTCCTTGTTTCATTGCCTTTTGAGATTGTGATAAGGTTGTCGCCATCTGTAATTGTAAGTGTATTTTTCGTCCCCGATCCTTTCAACGAAACAGTGCGATTTCCTTTATCAAGAGTCAGTGTATCATGCCCTGTACTTTCCCCCTTTAAGGTCACGGTTCGTTGGCCTTTTTTGATGGTTGTTGTATCATCTCCTGTCTTAATCAGGAGGGTACGAGAGTGTTCAACTTCTGAATCCCAATCCTTTTGAGCATGAAGAAAAATTTGTTCAGAATCCTTTTTATCTTCAAATCGAAATTCATTAAACCCCTTGCCTCCTTTGGTCGTATCGGACTTAATCGTACTTTTGGTGGGCATACTTTTTGCATAGGGGTTTGCATTTTTGCCGTTATAGACACACCCTGTAATGAGGGGCCGGTCAGGATCTCCATCTAAGAATGTGACAACCACTTCCATGCCAACACGCGGTGTAAACACGCCACCCCATTTGTTTCCCGCCCAGAGCTGGGCAACGCGAATCCAGCACGAGCTTTTTTCATCTTTCGTACCCCGCTGATCCCAGTGGAAGTGAACTTTGATGCTCCCGTACTCATCACACCAAATTTCCTCGCCAGATTTCGTCGTGACAATAGCTGTTTGCGTACTATAAATAAGGGGCTTGGGTGTTACACGGGGAGCACGAAATGGCACACTGTTTGGAAAGGCTACGAAGTCACTTTCATAGATTTCTTCTCCCTCACCAACCTCCTGCCGGATGCGATGATGAACCTGGTAAAGGTTAAATTTTTTATTCCAATCCTTGCGGGGATGCTCTTTCAGTGTAAAGGCAAACATAGGACAAAATGCTGGTGTTGTGGACTTACCCATAAGGGTTATTTTTGCCCATTCCAAATGTTGGATACGGTGGTCAGCAATTTTATCCCCGTCACCTTTATTCATAAATATACCCGGATAGTCATAGACTTCTCCACCTGCCCCTTTTCCAGTGACTTTATTATAAAGATGGATAGCCGGTGTCACAAAGTTATAATCAGCTGTTGCAAATTTCTTTACAACCACTTGCTCCTGCATACGAAGGGTATGCACAATATTATATTGTAACGTTCCTGAATAGGCGTGTAGGTACTCAACTTTACTGGGGTCAACATTTTTGGCACCACTTGAGTCATCCATGAGAATCATCGTATGGTTCGAACTGGTATGCTCAAAGAAGTAAAAAATACCTTCTTCTTCCATAAGTCGACAGACAAAGTCAAAACAGCTTTCTCCATACTGTACACAATATTCACGCACCCTCTTCCCACAGGACGTCGTCTTATCTTTCATTTCCGTAACGCCGTTCTCACTCAAGATGGCTTTGATAATATCCATGGCTGATTTGTTTTGAAAAATCCGATAATCACGGGTAAATTTCAGCATCCAGAATTTGGGATAAACTTTTGCCTGGTAATTTGTAAAATTGTGCTTTTCTTTGCGAACGGTCCATCCCTGTTCTGCAGATCCTACAATACCGCAAAAATGCCGCTTGCTTTTCCCATACTTATAAGTAATTTGGACTTCTTTTCCTACTAGGGCTGATAAATCTAAGGTCGCAGAAACTGAGTTCATTTCAAGGGAAAAACAAAAGGGTTCAGAGATTTGTTCCACACCATCAAAACGTTTAAGAATGAGTGTATCCTTACCTAAAGGTGTTTTGATTTTAAGATCGATATTATCTTGCGTTGATAGCATGAAAGGTGCCTCATCTGGTGGTCCTGTTTTTTTCGTGCTTGATCATTCTGACATGACTTTTTATGAATGTTGAGAGGAAAAATGCGGAAAGGAAGCCACAAGAAGAACCACAGGTGGCTCTAACATGCTGTAATTTATAGTTAAAAAATAACCTTTACCCGTTATTTTTTCTATTTTTAGGCTTATCCTTCAGCGGCTCTTCAGGGGCGGAGCGAATTTTGAACATGAGCTCACGCACCAGTTCTTCAGTGAGGCTAATGAGTGTTCGTTCACTCGCAGCTGCCTGAGCGCTTCGGGTACTAAACTCTTCTGTGTAATTTAAGATATAAGAGCTATAAGCCGTAACGGTTCCTTTGGCAATGAGTTGGTTACCATCTTGAATCATATATGTAGCTGTTGCCTGGGTCTGACTTCGTGACACGGTGGCATCAACGCCATAAACCAGGGGAACATATCCTTCACTAACCGTAACATTCAGGGTGTAAACTTTATCATTTATCTTTGGAGTAAGGGCAAGTTGTTTTTCTAATTCTCGTCGAAATTTATAAGTAGAATACCCCACTCCATTGACTTTTAAATTAAAATGCTGAGGTGTATCATGTTGACCAGACAAGAGTGGCTGGAATCCGCACCCAATAAGAGGCAAGGTTAAGGAAAGAAGAAGCACAAGTTTTTTGCAAATATTTACCATCTCATTTCTCTCTTTTCGCCTTCTACGCTACAATATTAACAATTCGATTGGGAATGGTGATGACGCGACGCACTGGCCGCCCAGCCATGTCTCGCACAACACCTGGTAAAACCAGGGCTTCTTCTTCCAAGAAGGACTTTTCAGCATCCATAGGCGCTTGGAAAGAACCACGTGTTTTGCCATTGACTTGGACCGCAATAGTTACTTCTTCAATGGAAGCGAGTCCTGAGTTGGGAACCGGCCAAGGAGCATCTACCAAACTCACAGAATGGCCAAATCGGCTCCAAAGTTCACTGGTTAAATGAGGAATAATAGGGCCTAAGCCTTGCAAGATCACATTGATTCCCTCAACTAAGGCCGCACGGCTAACCGCGCTATCGTCAGCTGCTTTCTCAAGGGCATTCGTGAGTTCTCGCAAGAAGGCAATGGCTTTGTTAAAAGCATTGCGTTCATAAGCTTGACCAAATTTTCGTATGGACTGGTGGATGGTTTTGCGTAAAGCAAGGGTGGGTTCCGCTTCTCCTTGACGCTCACTCATCTCTATGATTTGAAGGCCCAAACGCCACACGCGACTGATGTATCGCCAAGCACCCTCCAGGCCTTCAGCACTCCAATCAAAATCGCGCTCAGGAGGCGTGTCTGATAATACGAAGAGTCGTGCTGCATCTGTGCCATATGTATCAATAATTGGTTGGGGATCAACCACATTTTTCTTGGATTTGCTCATCTTTTCTGAGCGACCTACAATGACAGGAGCTCCATCTTTAATGGTCACATAATCCCCCTTTGTCGTTTTCTCAACTTCTTGAGGATCAAGCCAATGGCCATCTTGGGTTTGGAAAGTTTGGTGGCAAACCATCCCTTGAGTTAAGAGATTTTTGAAGGGCTCGTCGATATCAATATAGCCGCAATCCCGCAAGGCCTTTGTAAAGAATCGGGCATAAAGCAAGTGTAAAACCGCATGCTCAACGCCCCCAATATACCAATCAACGGGCATCCATTTCTGGGATGCCGCTTTATCAATGGGCACTGCTGCAGTGGGGCTACAATAGCGCAAGAAATACCAGGATGATTCAACAAATGTATCAAATGTGTCTGTTTCGCGGGTAGCGGCTTTGCCACATTGAGGGCAATTCACCTGCTTCCAAGTGGGGTGGTTGGCAAGCGGGTTCCCCCCTTGTCCAAAGACGACATCTTTTGGCAACGTGACAGGCAAATCCCGATCTGGCACCGGAAGTGGACCACAATCATCGCAATAGATCACGGGAATGGGACAGCCCCAATAGCGCTGCCGGGAAATGCACCAATCCCTTAAACGATAAGTAACGCGACGCTCCCCTATTTGACGATGTTCAATTTCTTCAATGGCACGAATGCGCGCCTTTTCAACAGATAAACCGTCCAAAAAATCAGAAGCTGTTAAGGTTCCAGGTCCTGTGTATGCTTCCCCTAAAGGAAGAGTGAGCATTTCTCCTTCCGGTTGGACAACGATCGGGGGCGGCAAATTGTATTTGGTTGCAAATTCAAAATCTCGTTCATCATGGGCTGGGCATCCAAAGACGGCACCGGTTCCATACTCCATTAATACGAAGTTTGCAACATAGACGGGTAACGTGTGTCCCTTGATAAAAGGGTGATGAACCCGAAGGCCTGTATCAAATCCCTGCTTTTCCTCCGTACTTAATGCTTCCTCCATGGTTGGTGTCCGTTGGCACATTGCCACAAATTCGGATAAAGCTAGATTGGTTTTTTGAAGATTTTCTGTGAGGGGATGGGATGGGGAAATAGCACAAAAGGCAGCACCAAATAAAGTCTCCGGACGGGTCGTGAAAACCTCAAGCCTTTCATCTGGTTGATCAACAATCGAGAACCGTACCATGGCTCCTTCTGAGCGGCCAATCCAATTTTCTTGCATGCGAACGACCTTATCCGGCCAACCCTCTTCAATCTTTGCCAGATCATCTAATAATTCTTGGGCATAGCGAGTAATTTGCAAAGACCATTGGGTCAATTTACGCTTTTCCACAAGCGCACCAGAGCGCCATCCGCGCCCATTGATGACCTGTTCATTTGCAAGAACAGATCCCTCAACAGGATCCCAATTCACCCAAATTTCTTTACGGTACGCCAAGCCTTGCCGCCAAAAATCCAGAAACATTTTTTGCTCATGGGCATAATAATCTGACTGGCAGGTCGTAATTTCCCGTGTCCAATCATAGGCCAACCCTAAAGCCTGGATTTGGTGTTTCATAGACCTGATGTTCTCTACGGTCCAAGCGGCCGGATCCACCTGATGTTCAGCTGCTGCATTCTCAGCTGGCAATCCAAATGCATCCCACCCCATGGGGTGAAGAACGGCAAATCCTTGCGCCCGTTTATAGCGGGCAATGGCATCCCCAATGGCATAGTTACGCACATGGCCCATGTGCAACCGGCCAGAAGGGTAAGGTAGCATTTCGAGGATATAGGACTTTGGTTGAGGTGCATCGTCTCGTACTTCGAAAGCCTTTGAATCTGCCCAGGCTCTCTGCCATTTGCGTTCAAACTCTTTGAAGGGATAGGCCGTCATGGTCTTCGTCTCGACGTTATTGATTTGCTTCCAGGTGCTTTATCCTTAACTGGCGCGCTTTAGATAAAATAATATTTTCCATTTCCGTAGCAGAAGCAGCATCTGCGGTAGCATTTACCCATCTGCCGCCTTTATTCGCCTGCTTATAAATGGTAACCTTTATCGCATCAGCCCGCAATTGTGGATTTGTAACATAAATCGTCACTTTAAGCCGCTCATGGGGGGAACTTGGCGCTGTATACCAATCCGTAACGATTACACCCCCTAAGGCATCGGCGGAAGCTAAGGGCATGAAAGCAATCGTATCCAAAGAAGCACGCCAAATGAAGGGGTTCACCGTTGCAGAAGCCATCCCCGGTGCGCCTTCCTTTTTCGGACCACCAAATACGAGGAAATCCTCCCCAAATAAATTTCCAAAATCCCGTTTGCGGGTTTCACTACGTCCCATGGGCACTTCTTGACCGGGCTTTGCGGACATATCGCCGCTGCACCCCGCCAGAATTAAAACACTTGAGGTTATAGCGAAGATGGTTTTTTTTTCTATTTTTATCAACACGTCAAACTCCAACATGGTAGATGATTAAAAGGATATTTTTAATAGACCAAATGTCCCCCCTTTATGCCATGAGGTTAGGGAACCTTACAAGCTAAAAGCTTATACAATAATATATATCCCAATAAATAATCTTCTTATTTCATAAGAATATTTTTCTATTAAACAACCTATAGAGGTTCATAGGTGCGTATTAGGCTCCCCTTATAAAGCCCTGATTGCTAGAAATCTTTCACTCATTTTATTTAAAAAAAGGCCTTGTAAAGTGATTTTTTATGGAGTAAGGATAGCTTAAATTATCATCATTTTTAGTAAAATTTGTCAAAAAGCTTACGCCTTGTGATTGATGATAACGGCTTGGAAGGACGGCAACGATAAAGGAGGTTACAATGAAACATAAAATTCTTTTGGCGTTATTGCTATCAATACTCGCTGTACCTCATGGAGGGGCTATGGAGGAGTGGATTGGGGCACTTTTCCCAAACCGCCACTTGATTAGAGATGCAAATGAGACGCAAGCTCAAGTAGGCATTACTCTTTCCCATCTCGACCAGCAGATTGGCGGAAGTGGTGCTACCGATGCGAGCCAACGACTTCACATACTGACAGAGGCCCTCGGCAAGGAAGCGACGTCTCTTGAGGATGCCGTGAATACTTTAACCATAATTCTCGCTGATATCCCAGGGATTGACCTCGCAGCAAAGATCATCCACCTTATTCAAGCAAAAGAAAAAGAAAGAAGGGCTCAACAGGACTTGGTGCAAGTGATAGATGAGCAAGCAGAGACAATAGTCTACTTGCAAGATCTTGTACACCATCTTCAAGCCAGAGAAGAAGAGAGGATGGTCAAGCAGGATTTGGTACAGGTAGAGGGTGTAGTTCAGGTTGAACAACCAGAGATCAAGGCTCTTCCGCAAGTTCTCGAAAACCGTGTTCCTCCCGTTTCTCAACCACCTCTGCCTCTTATAATGCCAAACCCATCTTCCCTTCCTCCTCATAATGTACAACCTGTTGCCCCTGTAAAGGCTTCTCCTCAACTTTCTCCTTACCAGCAAGGGCTGCTTGCTCGAAGACATCAAATTGGGGATGTTGCTTGGGAGCATCTTCGGGGGGCTAATCCAAAATTGGCAGCAGCGCTTTCAAACAGTATCCAGCAAAACCCAGGAACGGTGGAGATTTTGACTTTAGAAAGGAATAATTTTACGCTCCGTGTAGGTGGGAAAGCGCAATATTTTCCATATAAATTTTAAAGAAAAACTGCCCCTAACTGTCATAGGAAAAACCGTAGGAGCAATTCTTCGGTAGTGGTTGTGAGGTATTACCACTCTAAAAACGGTAGATTATGCTCATTTTAACCATAGTCTCAGCACCACTGGTCTTGAAAATGCCGTGATCGTGGTAGACATGATCTACAGGAAATTGGGTTGTTGTGCGAACCATGCTTTTTTTGGGCATAAATCCATACGCAAAACGGAACCGCAGAGGGCTAGAGAGACCAACAGCCGTTTCAACACCCACTTCTGTAAGTAAGTTAGTGGTTCTTTGGGAGAAAGGGGCAGAAATCTTTTCTGCTTTTTCAAATAAATCATGATCAGATCGCAATGTTTTCAATCCCACTGCGCCATAAACTAGGGTGGTTGGAGTAACTAAGTATCCTAGACGTATCAAGGCCGCAATACCCAAACCTTTCCGGCCTGACTTAAAAATAAAGCCTGTATCTTCTGCCATTTTCTGGTTTTTTCTCAAAGCCCAATCCACTTGACCTTCCAGACCACCGTAGAAATACTTTCCAAAAACTTTGCCCCACCCCACAAAAATTTCTGTTAAAGGAGCCCCTCGTTGGCTTTTTACCTTACTTATATGTGCGAATTCGTTTGCCGGATTCTGCTTCGCATCAATGCTTGTGCTTTGGTTCATGTAGCCCAAGCTAGCTCCTGCATAAATTCCATCAAAGTTGGCGTACGTTCCGTTCACCACCATGCCCATGATAAACCCAATGTTCCGTAGTATCTTCCTCATTTTCATATGCTCCTCTTGATCTTACGTACTCCCTATTGAATTCTTAAATTTGAGAAATCGTGAAAAATTGATTTCCAAAACATAAGTCCTCTGCTTCCCGCTGTATGTCTGGTGAAGCACAGTCGATTCGTATATAGATTTAAGGAGATTTTCTGTCAATTTTTCGAATTGCCCATCACAGAATTGCCCATTCAGAATTCGAGAAAACTGTAGGGAAAAGCTGCTATGTGTTGTTTTGAAAGATGGACCTTGAACTTTGCCCACCGTTGGGGCAGTATTTGCCTAAACGTTACCTATCTCAAGGAGGAAGTACCATGAAGTATTTTTGTTTTTTAATTGCTGCTGGGGCCTTTTTGGTTGCTTGTGAGCACAATACACCTGCCGAAACATTGGATCCTCCCGGTACGGAACATGTACACCCAAAGCCCACCAACGTAGGGGCTACCCCTCTTGAAAAACCCAATGAAGAAGATTTTTTTGAAGCCCCAAAGGCTCCTTAAAGGGTCACGTTTTTTACTTGGAAATGTCCCATCGGACTTGCCAATTTTGGATATAATCTTTCGCCAGAGTTGGATTGGCGATGATCAGGACGTTTTCCGTATTTCTCTTGTAGGCAGCCGCTGAAAAATTATAACTGCCGCTGATGACCTTAGCCGCATCAATAATCATGATCTTGTTATGGGCAATACCCGAGGGTGCATCAAACCGAAGAGGGATTTGGTGACCCAGAAGAATGCTTTTGGCCGACCTGTCGTCATTTCTGTTGCTTTTATCCAAGAGAACCTTAACCACAACCCCCCGCTCCACCGCGCTGGCAAGGGCACTGGCAATTTCCTTATCCGTAAAAGAATAGGCCTGAACGAAAATAGACTTTCTTGCCCGCTCAATTTCACCAATGATAAGGGATTGGCAGCGTTTATTGGGCGTAAAGCACACAGAAACGGCATTTTCCACTGACTGAACCGATGGCGGAATGTACGGTTGAGAGGGGCGGACATAACCTTGGGTCGTATACCCAGCCGCAAACCCAGCAATGAGAAAGATAGACCCCATCACCGAGGGCGGGACTTTAAACTTCCTTCCGCGTTTCATGAGAGCCTCCTCCCCTACACCCATCCTGCACCCAGAATCAATCAAGAAGGTTAATATTGGGTTAAGAGGGGGGGAAGTCTATGCGGGGAAGATATCCTTGAATCGAAAAAGATGATGTGAATTATTCTATCAAGTTTATTGAGATTTACGTTAAATTTATTTATCTAATGGGAGAAGGATTGATTTACCGGGATTCTTATCTTGTTAACTAGCTTTCCTAGTAAAGACGTAAGCATCTGGTTTGTCGCCAACTTTTGATAACCAGTAACAGGAGCCACAAACAAAATCTTTCGTAGTCCCCCCTGGATTGCCACGCCGCTTTGCGGCTCGCAATGACCAATTAATCCATGTTTACCTCAACCCGTTACGCAACTTTATAAGCCCGCACAATGTAGCTTTGAAGTTCCCCTTTTTCGAAAACAAGGCGTTGAAGTAGCCAGCTATGAAGGATGGTATAGTAAATTTCTTCTCCATACGCCTTCTTAATTTTCTCTCCCAATTCACCAAAATGGTGATGGTAAACTGTATGGAACTCTTGAATCATCCAGATGCTTACATTTTCAGAAAGTATGTTTTTAAAGCCAGCTTCTTCTAAAGCATGTTCATAATCCTCTCTCGTCGTGAGATAATACTTTAACCCATCTATCGTTAAAAATTGTTTCAGGTCTTGACTGTAATCAGGACTAGCATGCATCCAGTCTGACGAAAGAAGGTACCCACCCTCCTTTAGAAGGGCGTAAATCTTCTTAAAGAAAAGAGGTTTATTGTCAATATGAAGCCAACTAAGGCTCCCGAAAATGAGATCAAAAGAGCCGTTTTCAAAAGGAAGGGTATCTTTTTCAATTAAGGAGAAAGAAAGCTTCCCTTTTAAAGGAGCTTTAGATTTCAGACGGTTCGCTTGCTCAACAACATCCGGCTCAATGTCAATTCCTATAATGTCAGCATCATATTTTTCTGCTAGGTATCGAGCTGGCCCCCCTAACCCACTACCGACGTCGAGTATTTTTTTCCCATTAAGGTTAATTCCTTCAAAGAGTCTGTCGATAAATTTTGTGCCCCCAAAAGATAAAAATCCCTCTCCCAGCGTTAACTGCATAAGATTTGTGAAGCTATGATCGTATTCTTTAGGCCTCTCTTGAATGTTTAAACCTTGAGAGAAAGCTTCTTCATTATTTTGTTTCTCTTTAAATTTTACCATTTTTTAACTCACCCAACCTATGGTCCATAATTTAATTGTATGGCTCTTCCGTTAAAATTTTGAGTGCACTTTGAATTCTCACTGGCCTAATAACTAACGTAAACGTTACTTATTACAAAGTAACTAACAAATTTGCCGTTTTTTGTTACTTATCGCCCCCTTTAGGGAATTATTTATCTTTTCTGGTTAGGCTTAATATCAGGCTCACCAGTATGGATAAAGTGAAGATGGCGCGAGATAAAGATAAAAAGAAAACCCCTCAAGCAGTGGTGAAAGCGGTTTTAAAAACCAACGCGCGCGCCAAGAAATTACCCAAAAAAAAACCTGCGAAAAAGAAGCTCATTAAAATCCTTTCCTTGGATGGTGGCGGCATTCGGGGCATTATACCGGCCCTCATTTTGCAAGAGATTGAGAAGAAGTTGAAGCGCAAAAAACATTTGGTTGAATGCTTTGATGTCATGTCCGGAACTTCGACAGGTGGCATTATCGTATTACTCCTCAACACGCCGGACACCTCTAAAAAACCCAAGTACCGAGCATCCGATGTGGTTTCCCTTTATCAAAATCTAGGGTCTTCAATCTTCTATCAGTCGTGGTGGCACTATCTAAGCACGTGCAATGGATGGCTATGTGAGAAGTACCCTTCTGACCATCTCCAAATGAATTTGCAAAAATTCTATGGGGACTGTCGGTTAAAAGATACCCTTACCAACGTTATTATTCCTGCCTACGACATTAGTGAGGATGATAATGTCTTCTTTAAAAGCGATAAAGCCAAACGGGATTTAGTGCGGGATTTTTACTTTAGAGATATCGCCCGAGCCACCAGCGCAGCCCCCACTTATTTTAAACCCGCCCAAATTCAGGACATATCCCAACAAAAGACATATACGTTGGTTGATGGAGGCCTTGCACTCAATAACCCCACCATGTCTGCATGCGTCCATGCCCTTAAACTTTTTGGAAGGGACAGTGATTTCTTGGTGGTTTCCATTGGAACCGGAACCAACAACCCCGTAACCCCAGGAAAATTATCCTTTGAAGAAAAGAATATTTATTGTGGTGGCAAGCTTGAATGGGCGCCAGATATTGTATCCGTCATGATGAATGCCACCAATGAGGTGGTCGATTATCAAATGGAAGAGATCTTTAAAAAAGATAATGGCATCAAGAAGTACCACCGCCTCCAAGTTTTGCTTGGTCCTGAGCACACAGCATTTGATAATGTCCGCCCTGAAAATATGAACGCTTTAGAAGGGTATGCAAAGGAGCTCATCCGTAAAAAACAGGCTGAGCTTACTGATATTGCCCATCTGTTGGATGATTAAAAGTTTAAAGGTGAGAAAATGGACAACGATATTTTAATAAAAAATTTGATTGCTGATGAAGGGCTTAGGCTGAAGCCGTATACAGATACAGTCGGAAAACTTACGATTGGTGTTGGTAGGAACTTGGATGATGAAGGCATCACAGCTCAAGAAGCCCTTTATCTCTTAAATAACGATATTCAGCGCATCGAAAAAGAGTTGACTCCTCTTCCTAACTTCTCTCAGCTCTCTGAGCCGCGCCAACGGGTCATTACAGAGATGGCTTTTAACATGGGGTTTCAAGGGGTTATGGAATTTAAAGGGATGTGGAAAGCGATTCAAGATAAGGACTGGGATGGTGCCGCCAATGCGATGTTGGATAGCCTCTGGGCCAAGGAAGTGGGACAGCGCGCGATCCGTTTAGCAACAGCGATGCGAACGGGAATGGATGAGGCGTTATAGCTTGGAACGATGCTAATCTTGCGACACCTCAAAAGTTAGGCGGTTCCCTTCTATCCTAAAACCTTTAAGCCTTTTCAAAAAATTCATGCCCAGCAACGAATGGCCAGAAAGATTTTTGCTCACCGAAGCACCA
>Ga0172376_10006142_pt1 | contig 13144 bp, 13 predicted proteins | sample Lak35m_FD_121114 | JGI IMG/M metagenome (GOLD analysis project Ga0172376, IMG submission 121114) | Freshwater microbial communities from Kabuno Bay, South-Kivu, Congo - kab_092012_35m | ecosystem: Environmental > Aquatic > Freshwater > Lake | place: Democratic Republic of the Congo: South-Kivu...
GACAGGAGCCGTATGACGCGAGAGTGTCACGTACGGATCTGTGGGGGCCTCGGGGGGAAGTTCCCCGGGGCTACCCGGCGCTTCGTTCCGCTGCCCTGATGTACTGCGATCCCGGCATGGAGGCAGCCCTGGTGGCCGCCTCCGGATCCATCGGGATCAGCATCCATCGGGATCAGCGGTGAACGGGGTCGCCCAGCGCTCGCGGGTCTCCTTGTTGAAGGGCGGCAGCCAACGGCGGATCAGGGCCTACTCCAGGGCCCGGCGGGGCCGGATCGCGACCGGCACATCGCTCCAGAAGCGGATGCTCAGCGCCGGGGCCAGGCCGCAGCGCTGCAGCGCCTCGCCATAGGCCGCCAGATAGCGCTTGCAGTCGTGCTCCCCTTTCCAGCGCCGATCGGCGCGGCCGGTTTCCCCGATGTACAGCAACAGGGCGCTGGCGCCCGCGGCCGGCCGATCGGTGACCAGATAGATGGCGGCACCCTGCTGCGGGGCCTCGGGCCAACGCCAGAAGGAGAGGCTCTGGGGCTGCAGGGACAGGGGCGCCAGGGCAGCGGCCCGCGCCTGGGGATCAACGCTTGCGTCGATCTCGAACAGGCCGATCTGGGCGCCGCCGCTGCTGCAGCCGGCGAACAGGGGCCCCTGATGGGCCGCCAGCCGCTCCTGCCAGTGGAGCAACTGATGCCGCAGCAACAGCGGCGGCGGCGCTGTGCCACCCGCGCCCGCCAGCTGCTGCCGCGAGGTGGCATCGGCGAACAGATCGCCCTGTCGAGGCGCAACCGGGCGCTGGGCGGCCGTCATCGGTGCGGGCGGGGTGCCGGCGGCAGGCTGGGTCCCGGTGGGGCCGGCCCGAAGCTCACCCGACCGATCCAGGCCTCGATCTGAGCGGCCGGCAGCCCCAGCCGTTGCTGCAGATCGGCCAGGTCCACAAACGGGCGGCGCCGTCGCTCGCGCAGCAGGCGGGCCAGCGATGCCTCATCCAGATCGGGAAGACGGCGCAACTCCCGGGCCGGGGCGGCATTGAGGGCGAGGCTGGTGATGCCGGTGGCGGGTGCTGAGCCATACCAGCGGAACTCCAGCAGCGGCAGCCAGCTGCGCAGCAGCTCTGGATCGAGGGCGAGCAGCTGCTGCAGATCTTCCGGTCCACTCAACTGCACCCCACCGGCCTGCAGGCGCACCAGCAGATCGGCCTGCTCCGGCAGGCAGCCCGGCAGGCGAAGCCAGTCGCTGGCGGTGGCGCGGTTGACATCGAGGCGCCAGCCAAGCGCGGCGGCGCGGCGCACCTCCCGGGCATCGCGCAGGCGCCGTCCAGGTTCGCGAGCGAGCTGCAGCGCCAGCAGATCCCGCTCGATCGCCTCCTCGTGCTCCCCTGGAGCAGGGCCGTCCGGGGCAGCAGGCGGCTGCGACGACCGCGACGGTGTCGCCAGCGCCGCTGCCGCTGCCGCCGCAGTAGCCGCAGCAGCAGCCGCAGCAGCCGTGGGGCCGCCGGGCGGATTGGGCCGGCTCGGCGGCAGCTGGCCGCTGACGATCAGCAGCCGCCGGGCCAGGGGATCCAGCCAGTGCCGCTGGGCCATGGGAGTCCGGGCGGGCGCGCAATCATCCGGACCTTAACCGCAGCATCCCCGGGCAGGCCAGAGGCCCGATCAGCTGATGTCGCGGATGCCGCCGGCGGCCTGAATTACGTGGATCCGCACCCCCGGCAGGGCCGCTCCACTGCCCAGAATCATGGCCTCCTTTCCCCGTTGTCCGTCGCGATGGCCTTCTTCGACTCTGAGATCGTGCAGGACGAAGCAAAAAATCTGTTCGGCGATTATCAGAATCTGATGAAGCTTGGAGGCGAGTACGGAAAATTTGATCGCGAGGGCAAGAAGCTTTATATTGAGAAGATGGAGGAAATGATGGATCGCTATAAGATCTTCATGAAGCGGTTTGAGCTTTCCGATGATTTCCAGGCCCGCCTGACGGTGGAGCAGCTGCGCAGCCAGCTCAGCCAGTTCGGCCTCACCCCCGACATGATGTTCGTGCAGATGCAAGGCACGCTGCAACGCATGAAGCAGGAGTTGGAACAGTCGGCCTGAACAGATCCGCATGCTCCTGAACCCGTTGCTCCCGTAGCGGCAGCACCCGATCCGCCCCAGGCCGGCTGCAGCCGGCCCCCCGATCGGCCAGCGGATCCCGCAGCGTTCTGACAGCCGAGGCCTGGCAATGCCGTCCTCCCTGCCGTTGCGGCCGTTCGGCCTGCGCGGCCCATGTTGGGCTCGGCTCCCAACGGCAAGCTGAAATGGACCGCTGTAAGAGTTCGCTGAAAAACTCGGACAACGCCTGATCCCAGGCACCCACCATGGCACTGGAACACCTTGACACTGGAACCAGGCTGTGCCTGGGTTCTCGACGCCTGCCCAGAGGCTGGATCGGACCGCAAGCGGGTGTTTGAGCAGGCTCGTGAGGCGACTCTGGCTCCCAGCTCCCGATGGGGACAGGGCCTGATCCTGCGGCAGCGCAGCCTGCGGCCGCCCTGGCGAGCTGAGTGCTCGACGGGGAGATCGCCCTGCGGCAACCCGAGGCCTGGCAGGGCGGCCGCAGCCAGTGTCGGCCAGCTGTCCTGAGCCAGAGGCGGCCTCGCCGCTGCGGCGCTTAGCGTTTTCGCCAGTGCTGTTCAAGATTCACCATGGGTGAAGCCAGGCGACGTGCATCCCAGGGCCTGCCACCGCGGCAGCAGAAGCGCGAGCAGCCGGTCGATTCCTCGCCCCGTCTGCTCAGTTGGCTGCCGCTGACCCGCAACCAGGCGGATCGCTTTGTCGCGATCACCACCCGTGGTGCCTGGATCGGTATCGCCGCCCTGGTGCTGTTCTGGGTGACCGTGCGCTTCCTCGGACCCGCGCTCGGCTGGTGGACCCTGGCCGACGGCTGAATGCGCTTTGCCAGCGCGCCAGCACAGACGCCGCCCAAGCCACGGCAAAACGGAAGAAAACCTTAGGCTTTGGTTTCCCGCCGCCTGGCCGTCATGTTTCTTCGTCTGGCCGCGCAGTACCGCGGCCTCGGTCGCGATCTGGTGCTGAGCCTGCAGGCCCTGGCCCAGTGCCTGCAACGTCGAGGCCAGGTCGCCACCTGTTATGTCTGCCGCGATGATCAGCTGGATCAGGGGGCCTGCTTCGTGGCCGATCTGGGCGACCGCCACACCGTGCGGTTTCTGGTCTCCGACAGCGGCATCAGCTGGGTGGAGTGTCGTGATGGCAGGGAGCTGGTGAAGCTGGAAGGGGCCGATGCCATCCAGGAGCTGCAGCGGATCGCGATCGTTCTGCAGGCTGCTCCGGCCAGCCCCGATCGATCCACGCCCTCCTCGCCTGGGTTGACGCTACCGGCGCTCCACCCCTGAGGATCGCCGCTCGCTCGACCAGGACTGCCGGATCGTGCCGATGCTGGGGCGAGGATTGCAGGCCGCGAGCGCACTGGAGCCTGCGGCGCCCTGCCTTTCCCCGCCGCGATGGCGAGCCGGGAGCCGGAGGCCTGGGGGCTGGCTGGAGCCCCCCGGCCACTCCTGATCCGGGGGCGGTCGCTATGGCGCAGCCACCTGGCTGGGACTGGGGAAGCTCTGGAAAACCGATTGCGCTCGCGGGCTGCCCCTTTGCGGAAACGGGGATCTCCGCGCTCTGACCGGCACCCTTGAGGGGTTTCCCAGAGGTTCCCTGGGCTGTCGGCACCCGCACGGCACCCGCACCAAGCCGCACGGCACACCCCCCGCGGCGCCACCGCGAGCAGGGTGCCTGACCCCTGCTGGGGCGGGCCTGATCCTCGCTCGGCGCGAGGGCTGCGGCCAAAGCGCAGGGGAGCAATCCGCTCCTGGCAGCGGCTGGGATGCTGAAGCCCACGCTTGGCGCCGGTGTCGCGCACGATCTGGCGAAACCGGCACTTTGAAGCGGCCCTGCCCCTGGGGCGGGGTAAGGCAGCAGCCTGTGCCAACAGCCCTGCTGGACCCTGGGTGCTGCCCATCGATTCAGTCGGCCATGTCCTCGCCAGCCGGATCCTCCTCGTCGTCGATGTCGACGGCACTGCCGGCCGCCAGCTTGGCCGCCGCTGCCAGCGGCTTCATCGAGTTGGCGGTGACCTCGGAACCTTCGGTCAATTTGCGGCGGGTGAGTTCTTCGATCTGCTCCCGTTTGCTGGGGTTCTGCTCCAGCCAGCCGATCGTGTTGTCACGACCCTGGCCGATGTTGTCTCCTTCGTAGCTGTACCAGGCCCCCTTGCGGACCACCACACCAGTTTCCTCGGCCATGTCGAGCAGGCAGCCGAGGGTGCTGATGCCACGGCCGAACAGGATATCGAACTCAGCGATGCGGAAGGGTGGTGCAACCTTGTTCTTCGCCACCTTGACCTTGGCCCGGATGCCATATTCCTCCGTACCACGTTTGAGAGTCTGGATGCGGCGGATATCCAGACGCACCGAGGCATAGAACTTGAGGGCATTGCCGCCGGTGGTGGTTTCTGGATTGCCATAGGTGACACCGATCTTCTGGCGCAGCTGGTTGAGGAAGATCACGGTGCAGCCCGACTTGCCGATGTTGCCGGTGATCTTGCGCATCGCCTGACTCATCAGTCGAGCCTGGCTGCCCACCGCCAGATCACCCATCTCCCCCTCGATCTCGGCCCGTGGCGTGAGGGCGGCCACGGAGTCGACCACGACGATGTCGACCGCGCCGGAGCGCACCAGCTGATCGACAATCTCCAGGGCCATCTCGCCGGTATCGGGCTGTGAAACCAGCAGATTTTCGATATCAACCCCCAGGGCTGCCGCATAGACCGGATCGAGGGCGTGTTCAGCGTCGACGAAGGCCGCCACGCCGCCGCGGCGCTGCACCTCGGCGATGGCATGCAGGGTCAGGGTCGTCTTGCCGGAGCTCTCCGGGCCGTAGACCTCCACCACCCGTCCCTTGGGATAGCCACCACCCAGGGCCAGATCGAGGGTGAGGGCACCGGTGGGGATTGTCTCCACCCGCATCCGTGAAGCATCGCCGAGGCGCACGATCGACCCCTTGCCGAAGTTGCGCTCGATCTGATTGAGCACCTGCCCCAGGGCCTTGTCCCGTTCCGCTGCGGCGCGGGCATCGGCGGCTGCCGACGCCCCTGAACGGGGGGTGCTGGGGCGGGAATCGGTATTGCTCATGGTGGTGCTGATTGCAGAGGGGGAAAGGGAGCTGGGGCCAGCTGGGGCGAACGGTTCCTGGTCGGCCGGGGGAGAGAGTGGGCCGCTGCCGGCGAGGGACCTTGCTGGGAGTGGCGCTATACCACCGACTCTGCCTGGCCGGCTGCCAGCGCCGGGGCCCGCCGCCGCGGCGCGGGCCGCAGCAACCGTGGCTGTGGCCACCGTGGCTGTGGCTGTGGCTGTGGCTGTGGTTGGGGTTGGGGTTGGGGTTGGGGCCTCCGCAGCCGCTGGGCTGGCGGTGCCGGTGGGGGCGATGGCAGTGGGATCAGCACCGGCCAGGGCGCCGGCCTTGCTGCTGCCGTCGCTGCTGCCGTCATGCGCGCCGGCGGTGCCAGCGGTAGCGGCGCCGCTGCCCTGGGGGGCGGTACCCGGGCTGGCAGGAGAGGAGAGGCCGGCGTTCCTGGGGATCGCTGTAGCGGAGCTGGCTGTGACGGAGCTGGCTGGAGCGGAGCTGGTGGCCGTGGTCATGGGGGCGGTGGTGCTGGTGGCAGTCGTCCTGGTGGTGGCGGTGCTGGTGGTGGCAGTGGTCCTGGTGGCAGTGGTCCTGGGGGCGATGGTTGGGGTGCGGGCAGTGGTGGTGAGCGAGGCGTCGACGGGCATCGGGGCAGGGGCGTGGCGATGCGGGGTCGCAGCACCGGATGGGGCTGGGAGCGCAAGGGGGCGGGGCGAGGCGGCGACGGGGGCAGCGGGCATCCCGACGCCTCCAATCCACCAGTGCCACCACGGCGCCGGACTGTATCAGTCGATCTTAGTACGGCAGTACTATAGCGGTTCAGGGCCAGTCCGCCAGGGGGGAGGCGAAGCGCTGCGGCGTCAGCCAGTGGATGCCCTGTGCCTGCAGGCCTTCGTGGTCCTGCGCGGCCAGGTAGCCCCACGACACCAGGTAGCAGCGGACCGCCGCCAGCGCCGGCTGGGCGCGTACCGCCTCGAGGGTGGGGCGGCGGTCTTCAAGAAACCACAGGGGTCGCCCCATCGCCTGCAACCGCTGCAGCACCTGCGGCTTGCTGCCCTGCTCATGGCCATGCACGAACAGGGGCTCCAGGCCTGCGGCCACCAGGATCTCGTCGGCGAAGGCCCCTCCCTTGGTGGTCAGCACGCCCCAGTCCGCCCCCTCGCCGGCCAGCTGCCGCAGGCGCGCCTCGATGCCCGGGTAGAAGCGGTGCCGATCCAGCCAGCCGCGGCGGTCCTCGGCGATGGCCTCGGCACGCACCCGCTCAAGGGTCTGCTGCAGAACCGGTGCCGACCAGCCACGACGGTGCAGGGCCGGCGCCAGGGTCCCGGCATAGTCGCGGCTGAAGGCCGGGTTGTCGGAGCTGGGGGGAAGGCCAAGCTCGGCCGCCACCAGCACCATCTCCCAGCCCTGATGGATCAGCGGGCGCAGCCGCAGGAACGCCGCCGGCGGCTCGGCATCCAGCTGCAGGCCGGGATCCAGGACCAGGGCCGCCCGCCGCGCCGACCACCAGTATTCGGCCATCCCATCCACCAGGACGCCATCGAAATCAAACACCAGCAAGGGGTTTGGCATGCCGATGGCCCGCGCTGATCCTGATCGCAGCCTACGGGCCTGGCCGATAACCACGCCAACACGCCAACACGGCTCTGACGCGCTCCTGGTCCTGAGCTCAGGCAGCGGCAGGATGGCTCAGGCCAGCCAGGCGAGCCGTGAGCATGCGCCGGGGCCGCCTCACGATTGAGATCCCGGCCGGCACAACCGCGGCTGCAATCAGAACGCCCCGGGGTCAGGCATGGTCGGCGCCTGAGTATCGCCAGGGCATTGAATGCATGGCGATATTCAGGAACTTTGCCAGATCAATGAGGGCCTGATGCGACCACAATCACCGCAGCGGCGAAGCCAACAGTTCACGACACTGGCCCGCTGACTGGGAGGTTGAAAGTTGTTGATCGCTCTACTTAGAACTGGGTCGCTAGGATTCGAACCTAGGAATGTCGGGACCAAAACCCGATGCCTTACCGCTTGGCGACGACCCATCGGACACCAGCCACAAGGCAGGTTCCGCTGTGGCGGGATCCGAGAACGAACACCCCAGACGGGGCGGATTCCGGAAACCGCTGCTTGAATAGTTAGCCACAGCAACCGGGCCTTCGTCAACATCCCGCCGCCCCGTTCAGGCCGGGAACACCCGCAGGCGCTGCTGGCTGCCGCGGCCGAACACGGCACTGCGCAGCCGGTAGCGATCGATCAGCTCCGCCTGCATCAGGCGCACGCTCGTTGCGGGGCAGCAGCTCCACCGGTTGCCCCAGCGGCAGCACCACCTGCTCCACCGCCCGACGGCATTCCTCCAGGGCCGCATGGGCATCATCCAGGCGGCGTTCCGGCTCGGGGGCCTCATGGGAGTCGCGCTCGGGCTGCAGCTCGTCAGCCGGGTTGCGTTCCAGCAAGCGCTCCATCGCCCGCTGCAGCTGATGCAGGCTGTCGGACTTGATCACCAGGATCGGCAGGCCCAGCTCCCGGGCGCGCCTGCGCAGGGCCGGATCCCGGCCCAGTTCGCCCCGCAGGCTGAGCAGGGCCTGGGCCTCGCCGGGATCCTGCACCACCGTCACCGGCAGGCCCCGGCCCCGGGCCGCCGCCTCCAGCAGCTCGGCTGGCAGGCCGACGCCATGCAGCCGCAACGGCCCTCGGCGGGCGGGCTGGGCGCCGGTGCTGGATCCGGCCGTGGCATCACCGGTCTCGGTCGTGGTGGCCTGGCCCCGTCCCGGCGCCTGCGGATCGGGCAGCGGCACCGGCGCCAGCGCCCGCCCCGAACGCAGGCCGGCCGCAACCAGCGGTGTGACCGCCCGGGGCGGGCGAGGGGCGATCTCAGCGCTCGCCTGCAGCGGTGGACTGCGGCGCAGCAACTGGCCGTCGGGGCCGAGTTCACGGATCTCCGGGCGCGAGACCTGGCCGCGCAGCAGCAGATCGACCGTGGCGGCCACCTCACGATGCACCAGCCAGCGATGGCGGCTGTGCATCTCCACCGCCATCGGGAAGGTGGGTTCCGCCGCCCGCTCCAGCACCGTCTTCTGGGTGCGACGCCGGCGGGCCTCCTCATCCCCCAGGGTCACCGACTGGATGCCTCCGACCAGATCGCTGAGGGTGGGGTTGCGGATCAGGTTCTCAAGCGCATTGCCGTGGGCCGTGGCCACCAGCATCACGCCCCGCTCGGCGATTGTGCGGGCCGCCTGGGCCTCCAGCTCGGTGCCGATCTCATCGATCACGATCACCTCAGGCATGTGGTTCTCCACCGCCTCGATCATCACCTGATGCTGCAGCTCGGGCCGCGCCACCTGCATGCGGCGGGCCCTGCCGATGGCGGGATGGGGGATGTCCCCATCGCCGGCGATCTCGTTGCTCGTGTCGATCACGATCACCCGCCGCAGCAGATCATCGGCCAGCACCCGGGCGATCTCGCGCAGCGCCGTGGTCTTGCCCACCCCCGGCCGGCCCATCAGCAGCAGGGACTGGCCCGAATCGAGCAGGTCGCGCACCATGCCCACGGTGCCGAACACCGCCCGCCCCACCCGGCAGGTGAGCCCCACCACCTCGCCGCTGCGGTTGCGGATGGCGCTGATGCGGTGCAGGGTGCGCTCGATGCCGGCCCGGTTGTCGCCGCCGAAGGCCCCCAGGCGGCTGATCACGGCGGCCAGGTCATCGCGCCCCACCGGCCGCTGATCGAGATCGACGCTGCGACCGGGGAAGCGGGCCTCCGGCAACCGACCGAGGTCGAGCACCACCTCCAGCAGCAGCTCCGAGCCGCCGCTGGCGGCCAGGCCGCGTTGGACGGGCTCGGGCAGCACGGCGAGGAGGCGATCCAGGTCGTCGGTGATCCGCTGGGGCAACTGGGCTTCGCCGGCGGACGGCGAAGGCGGGGCCGGGGATGGCAGGGCGGTGAGCAGCGGACGGATCCCCCCGTTCTAGCCACCGCCGCAGCGAGCACGAAAGGGAGCCATGGCAGCCTGATCCTGAGCCCTGCGCTGCTCTCTGCCGATCCCCATGCCTCACACCCTGCCCGAGCACGGCACCCTGCTGCATGTGGGCTGCGGGCCGAAGCGGATCGAGCAGACCCCGTTCGCCCGCAGCGGCTGGCGCGAGCTGCGGCTCGACATCAACCCGGCGGTGGGCCCCGATCTGGTGGGCAGCCTCACCGACCTCAGCGCCGTCGCCGATCGCTCCGTGGATGCGGTGTTCTCCTCCCACAACCTCGAGCACCTCTATCCCCATGAGGTCCCTGTGGCCCTGGCGGAGTTCCGGCGCGTGCTGGCGCCGGGGGGCCTGGTTCTGATCACCTGCCCCGACCTGCAGGCCGTGGCGGCCCTGGTGGCGGCGGACCGGTTGGTGGAGCCGGCCTACACCAGCGGCATGGGACCGATCACAGCCCTCGACATCCTCTATGGCCACCGGGCTTCGCTGGCGGCGGGCAACCTGTACATGGCCCATCGCTGTGGCTTCACGCGCAGGGTGCTGGAGGGCACGGTGCGGGCCGCGGGCTTCGTGCAGTCCTGCAGCCTGCGGCGCCCGCAGGCCTTCGATCTGTGGCTGCTGGCCACGGTGGAGCCATGGGCTGAGCAGGCGCTGCGAGCGGCCGCCCGACGCCTGATCCCCGCCGGTTGAGACGGCCGCCCCGGGCTGGATCAGGGGTCGGGGGCGAGCCAGGGATGCACCAGGGCCTGGGCGCGGGCGAGGGCACGGGGCCAGAGATCCGCCGCATCGAGCAGGCGCACGCCGCGATTCTGCGCTTCCTGCAGCAGCGGCAGGAGCAGCGAGCGGGCCACGCTGCCGAAGGCGACACCAGCGGCGCCACCGCGACCGCCGCCGCGACCGCCGCCGAGCTGGCGCAGCAGGGGGAGGGTGTGTTCATTGGTGCCGCCGGCCAGTTGCAGCGGCCCGGGGGGCGCCTGGGGGCGCAGCCGTTGCAGCAGCCGCACGGCGGCATGGGCGGTGCCATCCCCCACATCACCACTCATCGGTCGGCCATCCAGCTGCCACAGGGGAGCCAGGCCGGCGCTGCGCAGGGCGGCGAAGCGTTGCCAGAGTTCGGCCGCCAGGCGCTCGGCGCTCACCGGCACGGCCTGATCGGCCGTCTCCCCGGCCGCCGGCTCCAGGCCGCAGCTCACCGCCAGACGGCGCAGCGGCACGCCCGCCCGGCACACCTGATCGAGGCGAGCGGCGAAGGCCGTCGCCCGGCCCGGACGGGTATGGATTTCGATCGCATCGGGGGCCAGCTGGGCCACCAGGGACGGCACCGCATCGGCGGCCAGCAGCTGCTGCCGCTCCTCGATCAACCCCAGCGGGCAGGCGGCCAGGCAGCGGCCGCAGCCGTAACAGCGCTCGGCAACGACACCGATGGCGGCCTCGCCCGTGGCGGCAGCGGGGATCGCCGCCGCCGGGCAGACCCGTGCGCAGGGTCTGGGGCAGGCCTCCGGACAGCGCTGCGGATCGAACCAGGCCTTGCGGAAGTGGGGATCGGCACCGTCGCTGAGGCTGAGCATCAACCAGGGCGCCGGGGCACCGTGCCGGCAGGCCCAGGCGATGCCGCGGCGGCTGGCGGCCACCACGGCGGCATCGGCGGCCACATCCAGGCAATGCACCCCGGCCAGGCTGTAGATGCCGGCCAGATCCTCCAGCGCCGTCAGGTCCTGATTGCTGGCCCCACCGATCCACTTCACCCAGCGCCCCAGGGCCAGGGCCCGCTCGGGATCGTCGCGATGCGGCGGCAGCGGGTTCATCGGCGATGGGGCAGCGGGGGCGAGGCCGGTGCGGCGGCGGCGGCCAGCACCGCGGCGGCCGCGGCCATGCCAGCGGTGGAAGGAGCAGCCGGGGATTCACTGAGCCCGAGGCGTCGGGCCAGCCAGGGGGCAGTGGCGCCCTGCACGCCGACGGTGACCAGGATCGCCGCAAACACCAGCCCCTTGAGGTCGCCTGCACCGGCCACGCCCGCCGCTTCCAGCCGCAGGGCGAACAGGCTGGCCATGGCAGTCGTGGCAGCGCCGCTCAGGCGCCGATCACCTCCTGCAGTGGTTGCCAGCGCAGGCTGCGGGCTCCGCCCATCTCCACCACCACCTTGAGCCGGGGTTCGCGGCGGCAGAGGCTGCACAGGGCGGCCAGCTCGGCGGCGGAGAGCACCTGGCCCTCCAGCAACCAGAGCAGCACGGGGGCATCGCTGGCGAACTGGGGGCCGAGCAGCGGCGCCGCGCGCTGCACCTCCCCGACGGCGGCGCCACGGCCGACGGACTGGTGCCCGAGATGGGGGGGGCGCACGCCGTGCAGCTGGGTGAGGAAGGCCTCCGGATCGCCGAGGCCGCGGGCCGGGATCATCTGCGCCTGATACCCGGCCGCCCGCAGCCGGCGCAGCAGCCGCGTCTCGCTGCCGCCTTCCAGGGGGGCATAGAGGGCGAGGGCGCCGGCGCGCTCCAGATCCTGACGGAATTCGCGGCCGGTGAGGAGGAGGGGCATCGCTATGGGGCTCAGGCGGGGGCAAGTCTGGCAGCCCCGGCCGGCCGCTGGCGGAGCAGCGGGGCCATGGGGTACATTGGATTCTTGTGCTGCTGATCCGTGCCCGTCCGCTAGCCGGGCCTCCGGGATGCAGCACAGGGGATGTCGTTGGCGATATCCCCTCCAGGCCAGAACGGTGAAGCAGCCGCGGATCCCAACCGCAGCCGGCCTCAACCGTCGGGATACTTGCCGGACCTCACAACCATCTGGAATCCGTTCCCGATGCCGGCCCAGTCCCAGCCCGCTGATTCGTTTCGCTAGCTCGATCCCGCCGGCTATGGGTCTCTCCAGGGATCCCAGCCGTTCAGGGTACCCAGCGCGTTCGTCCGAATTCAGCTCCGCCGCCACGGCCGCTGGATACCCGCCCCTGCCGTCCTGCGGAAGGGAGCTGAGGCATCCAACGGATCCGTTTCCAGGCCATGCGGCAGTCCAGCTGGCGTCGTTTCCCCTTCCATGTCCCTCGGCATCCTCGGGAAGAAACTGGGCATGTCCCAGTTCTTCGACCCTGAAGGCAGATCCATCCCGGTCACCCTGATCGAGGCCGGTCCCTGCCGCATCACCCAACTCAAGAGTGAAAGCAGCGACGGCTACACCGCCGTCCAGCTCGGTTTCGGCGAGATCCGCGACAAGCTGGTCAACCGCCCGGCCCGTGGCCACCTGGCCCGCTCCGGTGCCGAACCGCTGCGCCACCTGTGCGAGTACCGCGTCGGCAGCGTCGAGGGTCTCGAGCTCGGCAGCGAGGTCACCGTCGCCGCCTTCGAGCCCGGCCAGAAGGTCGACGTCAGCGGCGACACCATGGGCCGTGGCTTCGCCGGCTACCAGAAGCGCCATGGCTTCAGCCGCGGACCGATGACCCACGGTTCCAAGAACCATCGCGAGCCCGGTTCGACCGGTGCCGGCACCACGCCCGGCCGCGTCTATCCCGGCAAGCGCATGGCCGGCCGCTACGGCGGCAAGCAGACCACCACCCGCGGGTTGGTGATCCTCAAGGTCGATGCCGAGCGCAATCTGCTCGTGGTCAAGGGATCGGTTCCCGGCAAGCCGGGGGCCCTGCTCGACATCCGCCCGGCCAAACGGGTGGGCAGCAAAGCCGCGAACTGAGGAGAGAAACCATGACGGATTGCATCGTTCGCGATTGGCAGGGAGGGGAGAGCGGCAGGGTCAGCCTCGGCCTGAGCGGAGCCCGGGAGACCAGCGCCGCCGACCTGTTGCACCGCGCCGTGGTGCGCCAGCAGGCCCATGCCCGCCAGGGCACCGCCAGCACCCTCACCCGCGCCGAGGTGGCCGGAGGCGGCCGCAAGCCCTACAAGCAGAAGGGCACAGGCAGGGCCCGCCAGGGATCGATTCGCACACCGCTGCGGCCCGGTGGCGGCATCGTGTTCGGCCCCAAGCCCCGCAGTTATGAGCTGGGCATGAACCGCAAGGAGCGCCGGCTCGCCCTGCGCACCGCCCTGATC
>Ga0172376_10006143_pt1 | contig 13143 bp, 16 predicted proteins | sample Lak35m_FD_121114 | JGI IMG/M metagenome (GOLD analysis project Ga0172376, IMG submission 121114) | Freshwater microbial communities from Kabuno Bay, South-Kivu, Congo - kab_092012_35m | ecosystem: Environmental > Aquatic > Freshwater > Lake | place: Democratic Republic of the Congo: South-Kivu...
AATAAAGATTCTTTTCCGTATGCCCAACGATCCAGCAGCGCATCGGCTGCAATCCGCTCAACACCCAGTTGTGCAAGCTGCTCAGGTGATTGAAGCGCTTGGGCTAATTTTGCCCCAAAACCAATTGCACGTTCGACCCAGACGGCATCTTTCTGTAAATCGCTGTATTTCAACGCAGGAATTCCAGACTGCCTGAGCCCAAGAAATTCACCGGGCCCACGAATCGCAAGATCACGACGGGCGACCTCAAACCCGTCATCGGTCTCATAGAGTGTCTTAAGCCGCTCTTTCGCGAGATCCGAGAGCGGCTCTTCAAATAACAGAATGCAGGTGCTCTGTGCTGTACCGCGACCAATTCGGCCCCTTAACTGATGGAGTTGCGCAAGGCCGAATCGCTCGGCGTGCTCAATCACCATCAGGCTTGCCTTCGGAACATCAACGCCTACCTCAATCACCGTAGTGGCCAATAACAGTCGGCGCTCACCTCGGCTAAACGAGGCCATCGCTGACTTTTTTTCCTCTGCCGACATCCGGCCGTGCAAAACTAATAATTGTTCGCCAAAAATTGGAGTTAACATCTGAGCAGCCGTCTCAATGGCCTGCAACGAGCGGTCGAGTTCTTCACGGTTTTCCTCAATTACAGGACAGACCCAATAGGCCTGGCCACCCGATGCAATGAAATTCCTGACCCGATCGATGAGTTCTTCGCGTCGAGAGGCCGCCATCAACTTGGTGGTAATCGGCTGCCGATTGGGAGGGCGTTCATCAAGTACGGAGACGTCTAAATCCGCCAGATAGGTCATTGCGAGACTCCGGGGAATTGGAGTCGCCGACATGCCCAATAGGTGCGGAACACGCTCGCCCGCATCACGACTCATTGCACCGCGAAGGGCGAGACGTTGGCCAACGCCAAAACGATGCTGCTCGTCAACGATCACGAGCGCCAACTCTTTGAAAGCAACGTCTTTCTGAATTAAGGCATGGGTGCCGACGACCGCCCTGATCTCGCCTGTATGGATTCTTGTTAACAACTCTCGACGCAGCCTGAGTGAATTCCCGCCCTTTAGCAGCGCAATCTCAACACCTAAGGGGACTAACCACTGGGAAAACTTTCCGAAGAGCTGTTCTGCCAAAAGCTCCGTCGGAGCCATCACCGCAACCTGACGTTGACCGCCAACCGCCTGAGCAGCCGCCAAGGCTGCAATAACCGTCTTACCGCTACCCACATCACCCTGCAGGAGTCGCTGCATTGGCGAACCGCTGGCCAGATCCCCAGAAATCTCTTTCCAGACCCTGCGTTGAGCGCCCGTGAGTTGAAACGGCAATGACTTTAGCAACTGATTAACAAGAGCCTGGGACTTCAGAGCGCATGCAGACTCCCGCTTTTTCGAAAGCCGCGCACGGCGTAACAGAAGCTGCTGCGCGACCAATTCATCGAATCGGATCCGATTCCAAGCCGGCCCTTCACGATCGATGAGTTGCTGCATTAGCCCACTTGCCTGCGCATCGACAGGTGGCTGATGAATGAGCCGAATTGCATCTGGCAAGGGCAACAGATTATTTTCAGAAAGGAATGGGTTAGGAAGCCACTCCTTTGGCATCGAGAACTGCATTGCCCGATCTACCCATCGACGCAGATTGATCTGCGATAGGCCCGCCGTGGTCGGATAGACCGGGACCAGGGGCTGGGCCAGAATTACGCTCTCAGACAGCCAGCCTGCACGCACACGCGGGTGAATGAACTCGAGACCCGCGAGTGATTGGCGCACGTCTCCGAGGACACGGATTTTCTGGCCGGGTGCATAGGCGTTTTTCTGGGCATCTTTGAAATAGATGAAACGCAGCAGCGCTGAACCCGTGTCATCCTCTACCTCGACAACTAGCATTCGACGCGGTCGAAACACAATCCGGCTGGACACAATACGCACCTGCACCTGTGCAAATTGTCCGGAGGCGATATCGCTCAGGCGCCAGACCTGCGATTCGTTATCGTAACGCGATGGAAAGTGGAGTACGACATCCGCCCATCGGGTAAGACCAAGCTTTTTCAACCCCTCAGGGAGCGGCGCGAGACTCATCGTTGAGGCCTATTAATGCTGCTACTCCTTGAGGCGTTTAACTAATCTATTGATGAACCAGACTGACCTATTTCTAATATGACTCCATCGCATCAAATACTTAATTCGCTATGTGACCCTAACCTAACGAGTTGCAAAAAAAATCGTCTGGTTTGCGATAAATGAGGATTAAATCAGGCTTTAAATGGCAATCCCGATGATCTTTCCACTCGCCAACTAAGGGGTGATCACGGTAACGCGTCGGCAGCGCTTTATCTGCAACGAGCAACTTCAGAACAACGATGAGGTCTAAAGCAATCGTATTTTTATAGGCCCCTTTAGATTCCCGCTTGTAATCGCGCTTAAATCTCCCCGTTCGCTCAATCGCTCTCATTCAAATCGGCCATCAAATCATCGACAGACCGAAAGGATTTAAGTTTCCCTTTTCTGGCGCTTCTCATCGCAGCGACGGTCTCCGCACTTGGGCTAAGCGGCTCGAAAGGAAATACTTTTTCTTTTGCAACCTTGGTCATCATTATCCGAAAAGCAGATGAGGGAGTGAGGCCCATTGCAGCCAATACAACTGTCGCTTCCTCCTTAATGGACTCATCAATTCTGGCTCTTACAACAGCATTTGCGGTCATGGTGTATCCCCTCAATTGAGCTACATTGTAGCTCAAAAAAAGCGCGCAATCAGCCCCCGAATTCACTGCTGACTCTAGCGAGCAGGCAAGACCATGACCGCCTCAGCCTCAAACCCCGCTGACCTCGGAAGACTCGACACCCCAACAGCCGCCCGCGCAGGATAAGGCTCGCTAAAGTAGAGGGCCATGATTTCATTGACCTTGGCAAAGTGGGCTAGATCAGTGAGAAAGAGATTGAGCTTGACCACATCGGCAAGGGATCCGCCCGCGGCCTGCGCAACCGCCGAGAGATTTTTAAAGACCTGATGGATCTGCTGTTCCATACCGGCCAGACTACTATCGCCCACCATCTCCATCGTGGCAGGGTCAAGAGGAATCTGTCCGGAGAGCCAGACCGTATTACCCACCATGACCGCCTGTGAATAGGTTCCGATTGCTTTCGGCGCCGTGGCCGTTGAAATAATTTTCTTTTGCATAAGTGTCTCTTGATCGATTTAGACAGAACCGCCCATCACCAGCGGACGAACCCCGATTAACCAGGCGTGGCCCTGAAATACAAACCAGACCCACACGAGCGCCCCGCCCACAACGGTGATCATCGTTTTTAATAACTCCGCAGGGGGGCGACCCACTCCGTCGCGCCGATCGCGTTGTCGAGCCGCCCGAAAGCTCATCACCGCCCACGCCAACAACGTCCCAAAAAGAATGAGATCCGCCACGCTACCGTTGGCCAATAGGTGAGAAAACGCCCAGATCTTCACCGCAATCACCATGGGATGCCCCACGCGGGACTTAATGCCATTGCCCGGAACATAGGCAGCCAGTAAAAAGACCATGCTCACCAGCATCAGCAGCAACACGAGATGAGAGATCCAAATTGGAGGGGACCACAGCAGAATTGGTGTCTGGCGGGAAATCCCATACCCATAAACAATCAATACAATGCCCGCGATGGTGACAACAGAATTTAAGCCTTTCCATGGTAGCGCCCCAAGACGGGTCACCATTTGGCTGCGCCAGTCGTCTGCAAAAATACGCAGGGAATGCGTCGCAATAAAAATAATGATGCCGATAACTAGATAAATCATGTTGGTCTCTCTCGCTTAGTCGCTATGCCGATCTCATTATCACCCAGCTATAGGCCGCTTACTTTAGGGTTCTCCTGCCAATGCGCGCAGGGGTCTCCCGTGGCATCCAGGACCGCCACGCATGGCGCCTGCTTAGACTTCACACCATAGAGCTTGCAGCCTTGGGGAAACTTTTTATCCCAAGTCACGTAATAATGCCGACATCGTCTGCAATTCACAGACTTTGGTGGCGTCTCAACGATTCTCTGCGTCAAGGCTCAAACTCCCATCCATATGTCAAGTCACCATTTCTTGTTACTTATTACCCTCGCCGCGATCTGGGGTAGTTCATTCATGTTCATCAGAATCTCCGCGCAGGAATTTAATGCGGTTTGGCTGACGGAGGGCCGGGTCGCACTTGCCGCGCTCTTTCTATTTGCGGTCTCAATTATCCTAAAAAAGAAACTTGACTTGCGGCAAGGCATTACGCCTTATCTCGTCATTGGACTCCTTAACTGCGTCCTGCCATTCATTTTAATTGGCTATGCAGCACAGGGGCTGACGGCCTCTTCGATGTCTATATTAAACGCCACAGCGCCCACCTGGGGGGCAATTATCGCGGCATTCTGGTTCCGAGAAGGGATGTCATTTAGCCGGATTCTCGGCTTGCTTATTGGTTTTATCGGGGTGGGCGTATTGCTTGGCCTGCACTCAACCTCTGTCGCTGCGGCCTCACTCCCGCATGCAGCGGCGCAGATTGGTGGCGCTTTTTTTTATGGCCTATCCACCACCTACGCGCGATCAATTGAAAAACTGGATTCCTTTTCAATCTCCCACGGAAGCCTCTGGGCTGCGGCTGTACTTACTGTTCCACTCTTATTGGTTACACCAGTGCCGCACTCGGTATCGGTCGAGACATCACTATCACTCCTAATTCTGGGCGTGGTCTGTAGTGGGGTCGCCTATCTGCTGTATTTCAAACTGGTGATGGAGGCAGGCGGCAGCGCCGCCCTCTCAGTGGCCTACCTTATCCCGCTCTTTGGCACGCTCTGGGGCGTTGTCTTTCTCAATGAAATGATTGGCTGGCACACCGTATTGGGCGGCTGCCTTATCGTATTAGGTACGATGCTCGCGACGAAAACACTGAAACTCAGAGCGCTCTAGGTCTTCTCTCGTAATCGGATCACACCCTCGCGACAGAGTTGCCCAATCTCAGCCTCACCATAACCAAGAGACTCCAGTAGGGCGCTGGTGTGCTCACCAAGTCTTGGTGGATCTAATCGCACGCCAAGCCGCTCCCCATCCATAACAAGCGGCAATAACGGGGTTAGGCCTTCGATACGATCCTCCTGCGGATCGGGAAGCTGAATTCTTGCAAGACCCCCTGTTTCAGTGAGATGAGGGTCGTTTAAGAGCTCATGGGGTTTGCTGATCGGCGCATAGGGCAGACCATTTTGCTCAAAGAGATCTGCGAGAGTCTGCGCTGAATAGCCCTTCAAACGCGCTCGCAACTCGGGAATTAACCACTCACGTGCTTCAACCCGTAGATTATTCGAAGTGATTCGCTCATCTGCAAACAAATCCTCGAATCCAAAAATCTCACAAAATATTTTCCAACTTGTATCAGTCACAACCGCCAGAAAAATCTGTTCATCATTTTCTACAGTAAAGACATCGTAAATTCCCCAAGACGAAATACGACTCGGCATGGGTGAGGCAGGCTTGCCTGTAACGGCGTACTGCATCATATGCTGGCCTACCAAGAAAATATTGTTTTCAAATAATGCGCTCTGAACCTCCTGCCCCCTACCGGTGATATCCCGACTGCGAAGGGCCGCGATTGCACCAAGCGCTGCAAAAATACCGCCCATCATGTCATTGACCGAGGCCCCTGCCCGAAGAGGTTGACCCGCGGGTCCGGTCATGTAGGCCAAGCCCCCCATCATCTGGACAACTTCATCAAGCGCGGTGCGGTGTTCGTAGGGGCCGGGAAGAAACCCCTTCATCGATAGATAAATTAAACGCGGGTGTTGCTTCGCGAGATCTGCATAGCCCAGGCCCAGTCGTTCAATCGTGCCTGCCTTGAAATTTTCACTCACGATATCAGCCGTCGCGATCAGTTGATGGGCAATCCTTTTCCCCGCATCGGTATGCAGATCAATCGCAATACTTTTCTTGTTTCGGTTGTAGTTTGGAAAGAACCCCGCCCCGAGACCCAGCAATCGTCGCGTGTTATCCCCAGCGATTGGCTCGACTTTGATCACCTCTGCGCCGAGATCACCAAGGACCAGCCCGCAGGTGGGGCCCATCACCATGTGCGTAAACTCAACCACTCGAATACCCGAGAGGGGCAAGGCCTTAGACGCGCGAGCCTCCTCTGGCGTCGGCTGATTCTCATTCATTGCGCGGAGAGCCTATCCACCTGCGCAAATCCCTTGGGTAGCCCAGCCGTCGGGACCATGCCATAGGTGGGCTCATTGGGCAGGCCCTTGGCAAAGACCTCCCGCGCAGCAAATAACTTTTCGAGGTCTACCCCTGTGGAGACCCCCATCGACTCGAACATGAACACGAGATCCTCGGTGACGACGTTCCCTGAAGCGCCGGGCGCAAAAGGGCACCCTCCGATACCACCCATTGAACTGTCAAAAATTCTTATGCCCGCGTCGTACGCGGCAAAGGCATTGGCGAGTCCCAGGCCACGCGTGTTGTGCATGTGCGCGCTTGCGCAGCGCTCACCAACCTGCGCGCGTACCTGATCAAAAAGCCTGCGCACCTGGCCTGGATTTGCGTACCCCGTAGTGTCCGCCAAACCAACCTCGTCAACGCCAAGCGCGACAAGTTTCTCAGCAAGGGTTACAACGAGGGCCTCTGGTACGCTGCCTGCGATCGAACAGCCAAAGGCCGTCGAGAGACTCGCCTCGACGGCGATTTGCGGATAGTCCGACTCACGCAAGGCGAGAATATCGCCCACCTCTTGGAGCATCTGCGCATGGGTCTTTCGTACATTGGATAGCGAATGAGCCTCGCTTGCCGAAAATGGAATCGTGATCTTGTCCACGCCCGATGCAAATGCCGCCTGCGCGCCCTTTAGGTTAGGCACCAGCACCGTCACCATCAGCCCAGAAATTGTCTTGGCGTGGGCAACGACCTCGGCAGCATCCGCCATCTGAGGTAATAACTTTGGCGGGACAAACGAACAGACTTCAATTTCCCTGAGACCGGCATCCGCAAGGCTTGCAATCCATGCATGCTTGTGCGGCGTCGGCATGGTTCTCGCAATCGCCTGCAGGCCATCTCGGGGGCCGACTTCACTGATCAAAACCTGGGGCATCAAGATGAGAACACCTCAATAATTTGGACCGTTGTAGGATACCTTAGGGACGCCCAAATGCGCCGGCCTAAACCACTGGAGAGCGGTCGGCGCACGGGGCAAATTCGGAAACAGAATCCCCCGAGTCGACAAAACGTACGTTTTTACGTACCATAAAGGAAAGGAGAAAATCATGGCCACCTTAACTGCAAGCGAAGCACGGGCGGGGCTCTATCGTCTAATCGATCAAGCAGCGGAGTCGCACAAGCCTGTCGTTATTTCTGGTAAGCGCGCTAACGCCGTTCTAATTTCGGAAGAAGATTGGAGCGCTATTCAAGAGACGCTGCATCTATTGGCGATCCCAGGAATGCGCGAGTCGATTAAGGAAGCGATGTCTGAACCCCTTGCAAAAAGCAAAAGAGCGCTGAAGTGGTGACATGGAATTTAGTTTATTCCAAATACGCCCTTATTGACGCAAAAAAATTATCTGCTGCAGGACTTAAGAACAAAGCACAGGCGTTGCTCGATATCCTAGAGGTCGACCCCCTAAAAAATCCCCCTCCCTATGAAAAGCTAGTTGGTGACCTAAGGGGTGCATACTCACGCAGAATTAATATTCAACATCGGCTGGTTTACGAGATCTTTCGTAAAGAAAAGACAGTCCGAATCTTAAGGATGTGGAGTCACTACGAGTAGGGCCCGATGAAAACCCCTTAGGCGCGTTAGGCGCGCATGATTGGTGCCGATGAGAGGAGTTGAACCCCCGACCTTCGCATTACGAATGCGCTGCTCTACCAACTGAGCTACATCGGCCCGTGCACTGAGACACAAAGCTTTTTTCAGCTCAATATGAGCCTGACTAACCCGAGAGTTTAATTCAAACCCTTCGGCATCGGAAAACGAACATGCTCCTCAACGCCGGGGAGCTTGCGTACCGAGGCCGCACCCAGCGCTTTTACGGCTGCAAGAAGGCCCTGCACCAAGGCCTCTGGCGCAGAAGCGCCTGCAGTAATCCCAACGCGGGCCGCTTCTTTGAGCCACTCGGGCTTTAATTCGGCTGCACTACCCACCAAATAGGCCTCCACACCGAATCGCTCGGCAACCTCACGCAGGCGATTGCTATTCGAACTTGTGGGACTCCCCACCACCAGCACCACATCAACATGCTTGGTCATATCTTTGACCGCATCCTGCCGGTTTTGAGTGGCATAACAGATATCGCTTTTCTTGGGCGCCAGAATTGCGGGAAACTTTTTCTGCAAGGCACCCACAATCACCTGGGTATCATCCACGGAGAGCGTGGTCTGACTCACATACGCAATTTTTTCAGGTGTTTTAACCTCGAGCAGTTCGACATCCTGAACATCCTCAACCAGATACATTCCCGTATCGGTTTGCCCCATGGTGCCTTCAACCTCGGGGTGCCCAGAGTGGCCAATCATCACAATCTCGTATCCATCGGCACGAAGTTTTTTGACCTCAACATGGACCTTCGTCACCAGTGGGCAGGTTGCATCAAAGACCTCTAACTGGCGCAATGCCGCATGTTCGCGCACCTTTAAGGCGACGCCATGCGCACTCATGATGACACGCGCACCCAATGGAACCTCTTGAAGATCCTCAACGAAGATTGCACCCTTTGCACGCAGATCGGCAACGACATGATCGTTATGAACAATTTCATGCCGAACATAAATGGGTGCACCAAACTTTTCGAGCGCTCGCTCAACGATCTCAATCGCTCGCTCGACCCCCGCGCAAAAGCCGCGCGGCTCAGCAAGGACAACTTCTTGAAGTTTTTCGAAATGTGCGGCCATAGGTTTATAGAAGCCCGATAATTTTTACATCGAATCGCATGGATTGTCCGGCCAGGGGATGATTAAAATCAAAGAGGGCCGATTCACCCTCCCAACCCTTAAACACTCCCGCAACACGCCCTCCATTGCCATCGGGAGTTGGAAATTCGACCACATCTCCCGGCGCGATGGGATCAGAGTCATCGGCGTATTTGTCCATTAATGACTTACTAATTTTCTGCACAAGCTCTGGGTTACGCGGTCCAAATCCGTCATCGGCGGCAAGATCGTATGAACGCTCATCGCCCTCTTTGAGTGCAATCAGACAGCGCTCAAGCGCGGGAGCCACCTGACCTTCACCCACTTGGATCGTCGCCGGCTTATCAGTGAAGGTATCAAACACCACGTTGCCATCACCCAGGGTCAACCGAAAGTGCAGGGTCACATGGGACCCATTCTGAATGCCCGTGGCGGGCCCCACGTTAGAGGCTACGACACCGGAGGTCTTATCAGTCGAGCTAGGCAGCATGGGCGATTGTGGAGTTTGAAGAGTTTAGGAATAGTGCTTGATTTTAGGCCTAAGACTATGACCTCGATAGCGCAGCCCCGCCCCACCCTACCCAGACCCAGGGAGAAACTACTCTCTCGAGGCATTCAAAGCCTAGAGGATGTCGAGCTCATCGCGCTCTTGCTCGGAACCGGCCAGCCGGGAAAGCCCGTCATGACCCTTGCCCAGGAGCTGCTCGATGAATTTGGCAGCATTAGCGCAACCCTGTCTGCGCCATGGGAGCAGCTACGCCTTCGCCCTGGCATCGGTTACGCCCGCTTTTCGCTCTTTCAAGCCGCCCGGGAGCTCGCAAAACGGGCCTCCGCAGAACCGTTGAGTGAGCGTCCACTCATGAATGACTCTGAAAAAGTCTCTCAATTCCTCGTGGCCCAGCTAGGAGGTCAGCCGTTCGAGACATTTGGGGTGATTTTTCTCGACAACCGACACCGACTCATTCGCTTCGAACGTTTATTTTCAGGGTCTCTCACCCAGACAGCTGTCTACCCCCGGGAGGTTGCGAGACGGGGACTTCAGCTCAACGCCGCGGCCGTGATCGTGGCCCACAATCACCCCTCGGGAACCGCCGAGCCAAGCCAAGCTGATCAATTGTTAACCACTCAACTTCGAAGAACCCTAGCGGGCCTTGAAATCGCCCTCCTCGACCACCTGATTGTTGCTGGCAGCCGAACCATTTCGGCCGGCGAGGTTTGACCTAAGTCCTTGTTTTCTCATAGAATTGCGGTCTTTGCTGAAATCGGGCGAATAAGAAAATTTAACCGCAACGCGACGGATCCACGCAGGTAAACCCTCTGAATTCTGATTGCAACAACGGTTTGACGAAGGTCAAACGACGAAGGAAATGATCATGGCACGTGTATGCCAAGTAACGGGCAAAGGGCCCATGGTGGGGAACAATGTTTCCCACGCGAATAACAAAACCAAGCGTCGGTTTTTGCCGAACGTGCAATACAAACGTTTCTGGGTGGAAAGTGAGAACCGCTGGGTGCGTCTTCGCGTCACCCCGGCCGCCGTTCGTACCATCACCAAAAATGGCATTGATGCGATTTTGGCGGATCTCCGCGCTCGTAACGCCCTGTAATTCAGGCCATCGGGCGAACCAGAACATCACTATCCGTCAACGCAACACGTATTAAGAATCGAGACAGATCATGGCAAAAAGCGGCCGCGAGAAAATCAAACTAGAGTCCAGTGCAGGCACCGGCCACTTCTACACCACCACAAAGAACAAGAAGACAATGCCCGAGAAAATGGAGATCAAAAAGTTCGATCCCAAGGCTCGTAAGCATGTGATGTATAAAGAAGCGAAGATTAAGTAAGTATTGAGTTAGGTCCTGCCGCAGACCTCATTGCGGCAACGCTTGCTCTAATTTGCTGGTCTCATCTCTGCACGGGTCCACTACCCACCCTGGGCTGCCGATCCCGCAACACCATCAGAGAGCGCCGTGCGTTCGACTGCATATGAACAAGTGCGGAGGCCTCAATGGGCCAGCGTGGTTGCCAGCGCCCAGAGGAATCCCGGGCTGCCAATGCCCTGCATTCAATCGGCGCACTCAGAATCGAAGGGCTGACCGCTCGCCCGAAATCAACAAGGCCCAGTTGAGCTGTGGGTTCCTCAACTGACCAGCCACATCCCGACCACAAGGCAAGGCTCTTTGCCAACAGGGTGCCCGCTAAAGGCATGCGCAGCGGAACCCCAACTTTTAAATTCAATTTAAGGGTGTTCGCTTCAATCAACGACTGACCTGACGCAACGCCAACCGGTAACCCGCCCACCACGCTACTCGTCCCGCTTGCTGGCCGACGACGAGTTGCCAAAGCTGGTAGGGGACTGGATGGTATCTCGACTTCACCCCGAGCTGCGCCCTGACTCAAGATCGGATCAGCGATTTCCCCCCAATCCATAAAGCTCTGTTTTGTTGGAGATACTACCTCCCATCGCAACCACCCCATCGCAATACCCTGTGCAATTTCTGAGCCAGTATGAAATAGAGCAGCAGGCAGTCCCGCTAGGGTATCGGTTTTAGACACAAGTGGCATCAGTCCTTGAACCAGCCCATCGCGTATCGCCACATCGCTTCCGTGATGAACACTCGCATTACGTGCGGCTGTAACCGCAGCATGCCGAAGAGCAAACTTAGCGTGCCACAGCATTGCAATTTCGATCGCCAGAAAAGTAACAATAACCAAAATTGGGAGTGCGATTAATGACTCCATCATCGAAAAGCCCTCCGGCGCAGAGCGTGACCATCGCCCCCTAGAATCATCCGGGCAGTTCGCTTTCGGCACGCAGCCCAATATAACCCGATCGCCCGGCATTACCTGCGTTCCACCACGGACCTCTAACACCTGTGCTGCAAGCGGGTGCCGAGCAACCTCAAAACAGCCAAGCCGCTGAATCACGGACAAGACGAGACCATTCGTATCGAGAAATATCACCGCAATTTCCTCGCTCGACCCGAACCCATGAACAGCACGACAACGAGGAAACAAGAGATACCGAACTGAATCCCGTGTATGTAAGCCAAGAAGCCGATCCCAGAAGCTAAGAGCGATGTGATACTCAAAAAACTCTGGCGCCCTCTGCCCGGGTGCACGCAACTCCTCTTCGGCACGCGGCTGAGTTACCGTCTCTCTCTTGGCAAGCAACCGACCGACACTTCGCTTCAAAACAATCCCGAATGGGATAGACGAATCGCGATTGGAAACGCCAGAACTAGAAAGGTACATGGAAAAATACAAATAGCGAGTGGCGCTAGTAACTTCACGGGCATTTTCATCGCATGACGCTCAGCAGAGAGCGCGCGACTAGACCGCAGCTGCTCCGCCTGACGCCTAAGCAAAGCCGAGACACTCACGCCTTGGCGCTCAGCCGCACCAACGGAGGCGACAAACTGGGTAACCTCAGGGAGTCCAAGTCGATCAGAAAACTTCTGAAGTGCCGAAATTCGTGATTCACCTGCCCGTATATCTCTCAGAACTTCCTGTAACTGCCCTCTCAAATCAGAACGAAATCTGCTCTCAGGAAGACGCTGAGCCGACATCTGTAGGGCGGATTGAAAGTTCTGGCCACTTTCTAAGGTAAGAGACAAGACATCTAGAAAACTTGGAAATGCCCGACTAATGCGCCCCCTCGCTAACTGATAAACCTCAAACAACTTAAGTTGCGGCAGGTAAAAGGCCATTACCGACGCCACACCGATCCCCGTCAAACCCCATCGCAAGGACCCTATTCCCATAACCACCGCAGAATAAAAGACAGCCGATACTCCAATTAACACAGTAATCGCTGCGAGCGTGATCCGCATTTTTGAGAACTCACGATCATCGAACTGAGGATGGAATCCTAACGTCAGAAGCGCTCGCCTAACTTGAGATGACCCTTGAGCGAACCGATTTGACAGGGGCATCCACGGTGCCACGATAATCCCGAGGAGCCGTAATTCTCTTGGCCAGTATCCAATCCTCTCGCGGGCAACCAGTATCTGCATACGAATCACGCTAAATCGACCCTTTTTCAAGAGGGACATAACGAACAATCCAACCCCGATCGAAAAAATTAACTGAATTACTATCAATCTCTCTGCCATTTACTCCTCCTAATCCCTAATTTGAATCAGACGGCGAATCCAGAGTAGGCCGACAAGCTCTAGAACAAAAATTACTCCAAGAACAAGGTGTCCTGTTGTCGTTACCCAGAGAGG
>Ga0172376_10006146_pt1 | contig 13137 bp, 11 predicted proteins | sample Lak35m_FD_121114 | JGI IMG/M metagenome (GOLD analysis project Ga0172376, IMG submission 121114) | Freshwater microbial communities from Kabuno Bay, South-Kivu, Congo - kab_092012_35m | ecosystem: Environmental > Aquatic > Freshwater > Lake | place: Democratic Republic of the Congo: South-Kivu...
CATACGATCGCCATACGATCGTCGGGCGCCCCGCATGTCCCGCGGGTGACCTTGGACAGCCGCCGAGTATAGGGCGATCCGACGCGGGGGGCCATGATCGGTTCCGGCGGCGGTCATGACAAGCCGACGAGCATGTCGTAGATCGCGTGCGTGCCCGCGGCGATGCCGAAGCCGCGCCCGAGAAAGATGAGCGCGAAGAATACGCCGGCAATCACGCGAAACGTGAAGCTATACGGGTCGAAGGCGTCTCCGAGCGGGCCGACGTAGTGCGCGAGGCTGAAAATCCCGCTCGTGACCGCGATCGCGCCGGCGACGGCGCCCGATGCCGAAAAACCGAGCCGCCGCAGCATCCACGCCACGGCCGGCAGCATGAGCAGTCGGAACAGCACCTCCTCGTAGAGTCCTGCGCCGCAGTAGCCCACGAGACGGGCGGCGAACGAGTCCCATGCTCCCAGTGCCGCATCCGGCCCCATGTCGAGCGGCCAGAGCCGCTCCTGGAGCCGTGCGAGGGCCACGAGCAGCAGGGCCCAGAGCGTCGACTCGCCCGCCATGCCCATGAGTACCCCGGGGCTGAAGTGCCACCGATCGTGCTCGACATGGTGCCAGGCGAGGAGGCCCACGACCGTCAGTGCCGGAAGCAGAAAATACGCCCCGAAACCGAGCGCATCGAGCGCCTGCCGCAGCCAGACATCGGCCCCGTTTCGCGGTGTTCCACGGCCGAGCATGAGCACGCCGCCCTCGTACGCCAGCACGAGCGGCAGGGTGAAGACGAGGCTCGTCAGCGGCGTGCGCGAGAGCGCCCGGTAGGAAGGGATTTCCTGCTCGGGCGCGACCGACGTCGCGGCATCCACGGCGTCGCACGGAATTTCCAGGCCCGTTTCACCATCGATCCGCGGCGTCGCGCCGGGCAGGGCATCGACATCGTCGTCGGGATCGCGTGGTGCAGGCGGCTCGGGCAGGGGCACGTGGCTCGGTCTCAGGGCGATATTCGATGCGGCGTTGCGATCGTGACACGGCCGCGCGGCCCTTGAACGCACAGCATCGCTGCCTGAGGGCTCATCCGACAATGCTTGCACAGCATGCAGAAGAATTTTTTTGCAAGAGGGCACGGCTTTCATCGGGCTCTCGACGCGCGATGCGTGGAGACGAGGCAGGGAGTTCGCGCATTCCTTGACAGAATGCTCATGCTCCGCAGAATGACCGCTCACACGCCGCTCGAGGCCGTGATGGTTTCGACTGCGTGCACGGGGGACGGAACCATGATGCACAGGCATTCGGCTTCGCGGGATCGATGAGGGAGTCCGCGATCCTCGACGACATTCGCGAGCGAATGCCCGGGATTGCACCGAGGTTGGCACGCAGGTTGGCACCCACGTTGGCATGAGGGTGCGAGGAGACGCGACGAAGACACACGTGAGCCCGGGGGGCGACGACTTGAGGGATCGACTGTCGACGACCTTGGTCGTGGCCTGGATGTCCCCCCCGCGTTTCACATGGTGACCATCCGGCCGACGGACCGGTTTGCCGGGAGCGGGCCGCCCAGCCGTAGAATTCCTCCGCCATCGGCATCCATGCCGACGGTCACGATGCGGGGAAGACCATGGCACGATGCCTCATCGGGTGCGGCTCGAACCTCGGCAGTCGCCGCGAGCAGCTCGATCGCGCGATCGAACTGCTGCGATTCATGCCGGGCGTGACCGTGCAGGCGGTGAGTGCCTACCGCGAGACGCGACCGATCGGCGGTCCGCCGAGGCAGCCGCCGTTCCTCAACGGCGCCTGCCTGATCGAGACGGAACTCGATCCCCACGACGTGCTCGGCATGCTCGCCGCGGTCGAGAACACGCTCGCCCGCGACCGCCAGGAGCGCTGGTCGGCCCGCACGATCGACCTCGACCTGCTCCTCTACGACGAACTCGTCCTCGAGACCGAGGCGCTGACCGTGCCGCATCCACGGATGGCCACCCGGCGCTTCGTGCTCGAGCCATCCGTCGAGATCGCCCCCGACCTGCCTCATCCGACCGCCGGGTGCAGCCTGCGAGACCTGCTCGGGACCATCTCCGCGCCGTGTCCGCTCGTCTCGATGGTGGGCGTGCCGGGAAGCGGTGCGTCGGAGGTCGCGAGGGCGGTCGCCGATGCGACGATGGCGCGGCTGATTCCCGCGCCGCGCGCGGCGCCGCTCGAGACGGACGACGTCGCGACGTGGCTCGACGTGGCGGAGCGATGGGCGCGGGCCACGGCGCCGCGCCAGGCGCGACGCGACGAGGGGGCCGACGACTGCGGCGTGGCGATCACGGATCACTGGATCGGCACGATCGGCGTGGCCGCCGAGGGACTGCCCGCCGCGGAACGCCGCCGATTCGACGAGGGATTCGCGCCGCTCGCCGCCGCCGCCGTCGTGCCGCACGCGATCATCCTGCTGCTGGTCGAGGCCGACACGCTCGCCGAGCGGATGACGTTCCAGTCACGCCGCGCCGCGCAGACCGATGTCTTCTCCGATGTCGGCGCCCTGCGCGGCGCCTGCGTCGTGCCGGCCGAAGCCGTCGCGCCGCTCGTACGTCTCCAGGAACGACTCGCCTGCAGGCTGCGCGATCCGGGGAACCGTTTCACACCGGCGCCCCGTGCGGTCGTCACGATCGCCGCCGACGACCTGTCGCGTGCGACCGACGAGGCGATCGCCGCCGTCGAGGCGATGCTGTGATGGCCCCGCCGTCCGAGGATGGAAGTGGGCGCGCCGGCGCCGGGCCCGCGGCGGACCCTGCGGCGGATCATGCCGCCGATCGAACCGGCGCCACTCCCCGGCTGATCCACGATCCGGTCACGATGCGAGGCGCGGTGACCGTCGCGCGGGCGGCCGGGCGGCGCGTCGGATTCGTGCCCACGATGGGGGCGCTGCACCGCGGCCACGTCAGCCTCGTCGCCGCCGCCCTCGAGGACTGCGACGACGTGGCCGTCTCGATCTTCGTCAACCCGACCCAGTTCGGTCCGGGTGAGGACTTCGCCCGGTATCCCCGGCCGCTCGCCGCGGACATCGCCATCCTCGAGGCCGCGGGCGCCCGCTGGACGTTCGTGCCGGAGGTGGCCGCCATCTACCCCGCGGGATGTGCGACGCGGGTCGTCGTGGATGGCCCCGCGCACGGCTTCGAGGGAGATCTTCGTCCGGGCCACTTCGTCGGCGTGGCCACCGTCGTCTGCCGGTTGCTGCACGCCGTGCCCGCCGACGTCGCCTACTTCGGGGCCAAGGACTGGCAGCAGACCCGCGTGATCGATCGCATGGTCCGCGACCTCGGCCTGCCGGTCGAGCTGCGCATCTGTCCGACGGTGCGGGAGCCGGACGGACTGGCGCTGAGCTCGCGCAACGCCTACCTGTCGTCCGACGAGCGCGGCCGCGCGACGGCCCTCGTCGAGAGCCTGCGGGCGGCCACGACGATGTGGGAGGCAGGGGCCGCGTGCCCGGTGATCGAGGCGGCGATGCGGAAGCTGCTCGAGCATCGTGGCGTGGTCGTCGACTACGCGGCGGTCGTCGATGCGGAGTCGCTGGAGCCGCCGATCGACGCGCGGCCGGCGGTGGCGCTCGTCGCCGGTCGGGTCGGGGTGACGAGACTCATCGACACCATGCCGCTGCGTCCCCGAAGCGGTGCAGGCTGATGCGATCGACGCTCTTCCACGTCCCCGTGACCGTGTCGCTCGGCGACTGGACCGTACCGCTCTTCGGCGTCGGCCTGCTGTTCGCGGCGTGGTGCGTCGGCGGAATCGGCCTCCTCGTGTGGCATGCGGTGCGGCATGGTGGGCGGTCGGCCGCGGCCGCGCTCGGACTGCCCCTCGCGGTCACCGGCGGGATGATCGTGTGGGGGTTGCCGGCGCTCGATGACGGCGCGGGCGTGCCGGTCCGCGGCTATGGAGTCATGCTCCTCGCGGCTGCAGCCGCCGGCACCTGGCTGTCGATCGTGCGTGGTCGCCGCGCCGGCTTCGACGCCGACACGATCCTCGCGCTCGGCATGGAGGTGTTTCTGTGGGGCCTCGTCGGCGCGAGGCTCCTCTACGTGATCGAATACCGCGAGCAGTTCTTCCCTCCCGGCCGCGGCTGGACGGAGGGACTGCGCGCGGTGCTCAACGTCGCCGCAGGCGGCCTCGTCGTGTTCGGCGCGCTGCCTACCGCCGGCCTCGCCGCCTGGTGGTTCGCCCGCCGGAGGGGGCTCTCGATCCTGCGGCTCGCCGACTGCATCGCGCCGGGGCTGCTCGTCGGCCTCGCGCTCGGCCGGGTGGGCTGCTTCCTCAACGGCTGCTGTTACGGAGGACCGTGCGACCTGCCGTGGGCGGTGCGGTTCCCTCCGGAGAGCCCGCCATGGTTCGACCAGATGGCGCGGGGCATGCTGCCACCGGCCTCCGGACAGGCGGATGCGCCCTGGACCCTGCCGGTGCACCCCGCCCAGCTCTACGCCGCTCTGGACGCCGGGTTTCTGGCGATTCTGGCGGTGCTCTTCACGCCTCTGGCCCGTCGGGACGGGGCCGTGTTTGCCCTGGTGCTCACGATCCATCCGGTCGCACGGATGCTCCTCGAGGCGATCCGCGTGGACGAGCCCCCCGCCCTGGGAACGCCGCTGTCCATCTCCCAGCTAATCTCGCTCGGCCTCCTGGCAGCCGCAGGCCTGCTCTGGTGGTGGGTGCTCAGGCAGCCTCCCCGGCCTCCAGAGGCCACGCAGGCCCCATCTCGTGAGGGGTTTCGGTCGCGACTTTGACGCGCCGGGGCGAATTCGGGACAATAGGGGGATGGAATTCGAGCAGATTTCCCGAATGGGTGGCGTCGCAGGCGGGAGTGCCGGGAGCGGGGCAGCCGTGATCGCCGCGGATTGGCGGGCGGTCGAGGCGTCTCCCCGGCGGCGGCTCTGGCCGACGCTCCTCGCCTCCCTGATGGCCGGGGTCGGCGTCGCGATTCTCGCCAACACCCTCCTGCGGCCCGAGCTCCCGACGACTGTGGACAACGACCCTGCGGCGGTCGCGCCCCTGGGCCTGCTCGCGGCCCCCACGACCACGGGCGGTTCCCGGACGTGGTCGGCCCGCAGCGTTGGAGCCGAGCCATCGGAGGGGGACCGCGTGGAGATCACGGACGTCGAGGGCGGCTCGGAAGTCTTCGTGCCCGTGCCCGAGTCGGCGATCGGCCCCCCCCAACCCGCCGAACGGATGCCGCTGTGACCCCGGATGGGGTTCCGGACGAGGCTCGTTCGGGTGCACGGCCGGATGCCCCGTGCGGCGAGATCGTGATCCGCTGCCGCGAGGACGGCCCGTTCGTGATCGAAATGCAGGCAGCGGCGGGCTGCGTCGTCCGCGTGACGGACCACCTCGGTGGTACGTTCCCGCTCCCGACCCACAAAAGAGCGGTCGCGTTGTGCCGCTGTGGGAGGAGTCGGACCCGCCCGTTCTGCGACGGGTCGCACCGCGAGGCAGGCTTTCAGGCCTCGGAGGTCGCCCCCGCCGAGCCAGCCGGCAGTTGATCCATCCTTGGTCCGCTTGCCTTGGTCCGCTTGCCTTGGTCCGCTTGCCTTGGTCCGCTTGACCAGCTGCCGGATCCGTCCCGATTCGATTCCTGCCATGCTGGCGGACATCCGGCTGTGCCGTCGACGGAAAGTCTTCCGCAGAAGCCAGATGCAGCGTCCAGAGGGCCGAAAAATGGCCTCTCCGGAGGGGCGAACGATATGGACGCGACCGGTGGCTACCTGTAGGGTTGATCGCAATCGGTCGGGAGCACGGGCTTCCGGCACCCGTCGTCGCAGCCGCCGCCCGTGATGCCCCACCCCCACCGCAACTTCTACCAGCGTTTCAGCGTCGCCATCATGGCGGTGCTGGTGTTCCTGCTGCCGCTGGTGCTCGTGGGGGGCATCAAGGCGAAGTCGAACAACCGGAACGACGTGAAGGGCTGGCTGCCCATGGAGTACCCGGAAACCCGTGCCTACGGGTTCTTCCGGCGGCATTTCCAGGGGGAGGAGTTCGTTCTCGTGAGCTGGGACGGCTGCACCATGGCCGACCCCCGGCTGGAACTCCTGGCCCGCAAGCTCATTCCGCCCCCCGAGGAGGCGTCGCGGATCGACCGCGCGCTCTACTTCAAGACGGCCCAGACGGGTCCCCGGGCGGTCGAACGGATGGCGCGGGAGCCGCTCAACCTCGACCCGGTCGAGGCCGTCGGTCGGCTGACGGGGGCGCTCATCGGGCCGCCTGCCCCGGGGGTCGTGCCGGGGTCGCCCGAGGACGCGATCGGTGCGCGACAGACCTGCCTCGTGCTCACGCTCGCCGACGTCGCCCGGGCCAACCTGCATGGGGCGATCGACACGATCCGCGACGTCGCCGTGCAGGAATGCGGCATCCCCGAGGCCTCGCTCCACATGGGCGGCCCCCCTGTCGACAACGTCTCCATCGACAAGGCCGGGCAGACGAGCGTCACGGTGCTCTTCGGCCTCTCGCTCGTCGTCGGCTGCATCGTCAGCTGGTTCAGTCTCCGCAACGCGACGCTCGTCGGCCTGGTGCTCGCATCGGGCGTGTACAGCATGTTCGCGAGCCTCGCGGTCGTGTGGTACTCGGGTTATCCCGTGGACGCGATCCTGCTGACGATGCCCTCGCTCGTCTACGTGGCGACGACGTCGGGGGCGATCCACCTGGCCAACTACTACCGCGACCAGATCGCGGAGACCGGCATGCAGGAAGGGGCCGCCGGACGGGCGCTCCATCACGCGCTCCTGCCGCTCTCGCTCGCCACGGGCACGACGGCCGTCGGCCTCGCGACGCTGGCGGTGAGTGAACTCGTCCCGATCAAGATGTTCGGCATCTTCTCCGCCATCGGGGTCGTGGTGAGCTTCGTGATCCTCGTGACGCTCATGCCGGCGGCGCTCGAGCTCTTCCCGCCCCGTCTCCGCATCGGCGTCACCGCCGACGGGAAGGAGGCCGATGCGTGGAGGCCCATCGAATCGAGCCCGTGGTGGAAGGTCGGGCAGTGGGTCACCGAGCACCACGCGCTCGCGACGATCGGATGCGTGCTCGTCATGGCGGGCATCGGCTACGGCATGACCCGCGTGGAGACGAGCGTGCAGCTGATGCGGCTCTTCTCGCCGAAGGCGCGGATCCGGCAGGACTACAAGTGGCTCGAGGCCCACCTCGGGCCGCTCGTGCCGATGGAGATCCTCGTGCGGATCGACGACACGTGCCCGCTCAACTTCCTCGAACGGATGGAGCTCGTCGGCGAGATCCAGGACGAGATCGTCGGGCTCGAGGAGGTCGGCAGCTCGCTGTCTACGGTGACCTTCGGCCGCAGCCTCGACGTGGGCGAGGCGGGCAATGGACTCGGCGGCGCGGCGGCCCGGGCCATCGGCCTCGGAGCCCGCACGAAGCGCAGCGTGCTCAATCGTCGGCTCGTCGCCCACCGCGACGAGTTCCTCGACGGCGATTACCTGCGCGAGGCGACGAGCGAGGCGGAAGACGGCCTGCGGTCGGAGGAGCTCTGGCGCATCAGTGCCCGGGTGAGTGCGGTGCAGGAGGTCGACTACGCGCTCTTCAAGTCGGACCTGCGGAAGCGCATCGACCCGATCCTCGCCAGGCTCGACGGCGACGGCATCGAGGGCGTGCACGTCGAGTACACCGGCCTCGTGCCGCTCGTCTACAAGGCCCAGCATTCGCTGCTCGACGGCCTGCGCATCGGCTTCGTGTGGGACTTCGCCATCATCGTCGCGGTGATGATGCTCATCTGCCGGGCCGTGTCGGCGGGCTTCGTGCTGCTGCTGCCGGCGGCGTTTCCGGCGATCCTCGTCTTCGGCGGGATGGGCTGGGGCAACTCGATCCTCAAGTCGCTCGGCACCGGCTCGCTGCTCGTCGACATCGGCACGGTCATGGCGCCGAGCGTGGCCCTCGGCGTGACGGTGGATGACGTCGTCCACTTCATGCTGTGGTTCCGCCGCGGCATCGCCGACGGGCTCGACCGCCGGCAGGCCACCATGCTCGCCTACAAGGGCTGCGCCCGGGCGATGTACCAGAGCTGGGGCGTGATCGGCATCGGCCTCTCGGTCTTCTCGCTCTCCCCGTTCGGACCGACGCAGCGCTTCGGCTACATGATGCTGTCGATGCTCACGATCGCCCTCGTCGGCAACCTCGTCTTCCTGCCGGCTCTGCTGTCGGGGCCGCTCGGCGCCGTCTTTGCGTGGAGCGTGCAGCGCGAGGAGCGGCGGAAGGCCGCGCGGGGGGAGGGGCGCCGGGTCGTGATCGAGCCCGGCAGCGACGCCCTGCCCGCCCCGCACGTGCTGCCCGGACCGGCCAAACAGGCCGTCCACGCCTGACGCCGACCGCCCCGCGTCAGTCGCACAGCCACCGCATCGCCCCCTCGAGCGAGGGCAGGCGGGCGCGATCGACCCAGGCGAAGAGCGCGACGCAGCCGACGATGCATGCCAGCGCCAGGGCGAACGCCAGCGGCGCGGGCATGGCGACCTGCCAGAGCGCCGTGGGGTCGTCTCCGACCGCGAGGCCCGCGATCCAAAGCGGCCAGATGTGGACGAGGTGGTGGAGGACGTAGATGGAGAACGAGTGGCGGCTGAAGGGACCGGTCCAGCGGACGAGGGACGCCGTCCAGGCGGACGATGGGTCGCGGTCGAGCACCCGGTGGAGCGCGGTGAGGGAGAGCATCGCGATGGCCAGCGAGCCGAGGACGTATGCGGTCGAGGCGGGAAACATCGTCCAGCCGTCGGCCGCGCCGATCCGCAGGCCCGCGGGCAGGTGGGGCCACACGAGCATTGCGACCGCGGAGAGCGCTCCCAGGGCCGCCGTAGCGAGGAGGGGCCGTCGCATCCCGCCGCGCGCGGACGCATCGCCGCCGAAGATCAGCGGGGTCGCGAGGTAGCCGGCCCAGGGGAAGACGAGCCAGGGCGCCAGCGGGAAGTAGCCGACCACGAGGCAGCCGAGCGCGACGTCGCGCAGCGTGACGTCGTAGTCGAACCATGACCGGCTCCAGTAGGACGGGTAGTCGGCGACGACCCGGAGGACCGGACTGGTCAGCAGGACGAGCACGAGTGCCAGCGTCACCGCCGACACGGGCATGCGGCGCACGACGTCGAGCGAGATGAGGGCGAGTCCCACGAACGTGAGCACGTCCCAGTTGAAGGTTTCCTCGGGCAGCCAGACGAGCACGTTGAAGGCGAAGCCCGTGCCGATCAGGAAGAGGCCGCGGCGGATGGTCGCCTTCGAGAGGGCCGCGGGGGATGTGCCGCGGGCGATCCGCTGCGTGCACCAGAGGCGGTAGTTGACCCCGGCGAGGAAGGTGAAGAGCGGGGCGGCGGCTCCGGCCGGCATCCACCGGTTCATCGCCAGCGACCACGCGTCGTGCGTGGCGGCGAGGTTCTCGACGAAGTGCACGACGATCATGAGGCAGATCGCCACGGTCCGGAGCACGTCGATCGAGGGGAGGCGGGCCGCCTCGTCGCTCGATCGGCCGACGGTCGGGGCGCTGGTCATGGTGTCGGCGTCGTCCCGAGGCCGGCGAGCACCTCGACGAGGAGGACGACGAGCTCGGCTGCGAGCAGGACGATGATCACCCACTCGAGCCGCAGATGCCGGCGGGCGATGGCGAAGTCGCCGACGCGCTGGGCGCACAGGTCGTAGACCCGGTCGAGCACGTCCGCCTTCGCCTGCACGAACTCGAGGCGGTCCGCGAGCCGTGTCCGCTCGCGCAGTCGCTCCCCGAGTTGCGCCGCGAGCGTCGGCGGGTGGACGGGCGGGCGCAGCACCGCGGGCGCGAGGGTCGCGAGGTCCGCGCGAAGCCTGACCGAGCGGCGGAATCGCTCCTCGAGCGACGCCTGGCGATCGCTGTGCCGCTCGTCGAACTCGACGGCGCACGGCGCGTCCTCGTCGAGCCGGCCGAGCAGCACTCCGGCCTCGCCCTCGAGCCGGCGGAGCGCCGCATCGCACCGCGCGAAATCGAGGAGCGCCTCGCGCACCGCAACGAGCGCGGCGTGCGGCGCGAGGATCGCGGCCCGGGACGGGGACCAGATCACGGTCGTCCCGTAGAGCGGCACCTGCACCGGAGGCGTGTCCGCCCGGCACGCGGCCACCCAGGCGAGGGCGGCTGCCTCGTGCCCTTCCCCGTCCCGCGTCCCGTCGGCGTCGTCGGCGGGCAGGACGACGAGCTCGAGCACGGCGTCGTCGACCGGCACCTCCTCGACCCGCACCTGTCCGAGGAGCTCCTGCCCGGAGCCATCGTGCCTCGCCGGCCGTCCGTTTCCGTCCAGCGGCGCGTCGCGTCGGATCATGCAGCACCTCCCGGACCCTCGGCGAGGCGCGCGGCGACCCATCCTGCGACGTGGGAGGCGGAATCGAGCACGCCATTGAGCGTGGAATCGAAGAGGTAGTCGCCGACGAGGAACAGGTCGGGATGGTCGATCGGCTCCGGGCGGTGGCGTTGGTCGACGGGCGCGAGCCGCTCGCCTCCGGGCAGGGCGCTGACGGCCCCGGGCCAGCGATGCACGCGTCCCTCGCGGAAGGCGGCCCGGCCGTCGCCGAGCGACGCCGGGAGCGAGTCGAGCGCGAGCGCGACGAGCTCGTCGTCGGATCGAGCGCACGATTCGAGCGCGGCGGTGCCGGCGATGAGCCAGCCGAGCACGCCGTGCGTGGTGTCGGGATCACGTGCCGACTCGTCGTAGAGGCAGCAGCCACCGAAGCGGTCGAGCATGAAGAAGGCGTCGCGCACGCGGCGTCTCCAGAAGGGGTGATCGAAGAGGATCGTGACGCGGAGGTAGTGGGCCGGGTGGGCGTGGTGCGCGCAGTGGGCCGCGAGTGCCGCCTCGAGGCGGCCACCGACGAAGCGGACGAGCGGCAGATGCGCCATCGGCAGGGCGACGATCACCGTGTCGAAAGCCTCCACGAGCGGCTGCTCCCCGCGGCGCGACTCGACCCACAGGCTCCCGGTCTCGGTGCAGCCGATCGCCGTGACCGGCTCATGGAGGCGCACGGTCGCGGCCACCCGGGCCGCCAGCGCGTGGACGAGCTGCTCGTTGCCGCCGGAGATGCAGTAGAGCCCCATGTAGGCAGGATCGTTCATGAGGTAGTTCTGCAGCCCGTACTCCGTGCTCGTGCGGCAGGGCTCCGTGGCGAGGTCGCTGCGCAGCATGGTCTCGAGGTACCGGCGGGCCGCCGGCGGGTGGACCGCATCCATGACGGCGTCGAACCGCCGACTCGATCCGTCGGCGACCGCGTCGAAGCCGGAGGCGTAGAAGCGACGCGGGGACTGTGCCGCCTTCGCGCGCTCGTCGAAGGCGAGGAGGGCCGCATGGGCGGCCGCACCCAGGCGGTCGTGGACATCGTCGGCGGTGCCCACCACGGTGTCGTCGAGCAGCACCGCCGATCCTCCGAGCGGCTGCGTGGGCAGGCCGAGCATGGCGACCGCATGCCGCAGGGGATCCTCGTCGACGACCGAGTAGTCGTAGAGCTCGGCGGCGCCCGCCTCGTAGCGCACCGGCGCCGAGTGAAACGAGGGCGTGAGGACCTTGCCGCCCACGCGGTCACTCGCCTCGTAGATCGTCAGCTCGATGCGCCTCGAAGCCATCCGCTCGAGGAGCCACGCGGTGAACAGCCCTCCCGGGCCACCGCCGACGATCGCGATCCTGCGTGGATGCATGCGTGCCCGAGTTCGCTCCGCGTGCGCCCCGCATTCCTGCGGATCGCCCTCCCGCTGAAACGCCCCACGAGCGACGAAGTTTCGATCCACCCAGCCGGAGCGAGCGGACGGTGGACTTTCCGCGCCCGCATCGTACGCTGCGGGTTCGGACGCAGGGAGCCGTCCCGAGACTCCCGAGCAAAGCCGACGTGAACGACGAGGTCGAGACCGACGCCCGACGATCGATTCCCGCGGGCGAGTCGATCGCCCGCGACGACGGTGGTCCGGACGGCCGAGGGGAGGGTCGGACCGCCGACGGGCTGCCGGCGGCCACGGTGGTGCTCAAGCCGAAGCGGGCCCGTCCCTTCTTCGGGCGTCACCCGTGGGTGCTCGATTCGGCCGTGCTGCGGGTCGACGGCGATCCCGAGTCCGGGGCGGTCGTCGACCTCACCACGCACGACGGTCTGTTCGTGGGGCGTGGGCTCTGGAACGGCTCCAGTCGAATTCGAGTCAGGCTCTACGCCTTCGACGCCGCGACGCCCCTCGACACCGCGGAGTGGAGGAGGCGGCTGGAGCGGGCCGTCGCGCTGCGGCGGACCCTCGGCATGCTCGATCCGTCCGGAGCCTGCCGCCTCGTCAACAGCGAGGGGGACGACCTGTCGGGCCTCATCGTCGATCGATACGGCGCGTATCTCGCCGTGCAGGTGACGGCGCTGGCGCTCGCGGGCCGCCTCGAGCTCATCTGCGACGCGCTCGAGGCACTCGTCGCACCGCGGGGCATCCTCCTGCGCGGCGCGGAGCGCGGTCTCGCGAAGCTCGAGGGGCTCCATCTCCCCGACCGCGTGCTGCGCGGCGCACCCCCGGATGGCCCCGTGTTCGTCACGGAGCACGGGCTGCGGTTCGGGGTCGACCTGACCGAAGGACAGAAGACGGGGCACTACCTCGATCAGCGCGACAACCGTCAGGCCGCCGCGCGGCTGGCACGCGGCCGGCGGGTGCTCGACATGTTCTCGTACTCCGGCGGCTTCGCCGTCGCCTGCGCGGTCGCCGGGACCGCACGGAGCGTGCTGGCCGTCGACGGGAGCCCGCGGGCCGCGGCCCTGGCCCGGGCCAACGCGGAACTCAACGGGGCCGCGTCGATCACCGTGGAGGCGGCCGACGCCTTCGAGAAGCTCGACGCGCTCGCGGCGGCCGGGGAGCGGTTCGGCATGGTCGTGCTCGATCCCCCGAAATTCGCCCGCAGCAGGGCGTCGGTGGACGACGCCCTGAGGGCCTACCACCGCGTCAATCGTCTGGCCGTCGACCTGCTCGAGACGGGCGGCATCCTCGTGACCTGCTCATGCTCCGGGAGCGTGTCACGCGACGACTTCCTCCAGATGCTCGCGGGCGTGGCCCAGCGCGGCCGGCGGACGATCCAGATCCTCGAGGTCCGCGGAGCAGCGGCGGACCACCCGGTCAGCGTGAGCTGCCTCGAGGGCGAGTATCTCACGTGCGTGATCGCCCGCGTGATCTGAGCGGCC
>Ga0172376_10006149_pt1 | contig 13136 bp, 13 predicted proteins | sample Lak35m_FD_121114 | JGI IMG/M metagenome (GOLD analysis project Ga0172376, IMG submission 121114) | Freshwater microbial communities from Kabuno Bay, South-Kivu, Congo - kab_092012_35m | ecosystem: Environmental > Aquatic > Freshwater > Lake | place: Democratic Republic of the Congo: South-Kivu...
ACATCTTTGATTCCATTATTTATCATTTCTTGTACTAATTTAAAAGTTGTGTTTATTCCACCAATTTCTTGATTATTTGTTGGTACTAAAAATAAAAAATCCAGACTAGTTTTTGAGAATGTATCATTTACCTTTACGGTGTTTTCACTTTTTTTATAATTTACTTTTTTCTGCTTTTTCTTAAATTTAAAATAACTCTGAAATTTAACATATCGTGACATAGCACGTTCAAAAAGACCAAAAAAAGGTAAGCCCTTTATCCTATTAATTTCTGCCCATAGGGCTTTAACTTCTGCTCTTAAGAAATTTTCAATTCTAAGTTTCTCTTCAAGTTTTGACTTAAGCTCATTTAAGTTTAATTCTGACAAATATACCTCTCAAAAGTCCCATTTTGATAGTAGTCTACTGACTATGCGTGCACAACTTAGTCGAATTGATCTTAACCCATTACTTATTTCCTTAATTTTATTTATACTTTTATCAACGTGGGCCATATCTTCCCCTGTTGGAAGCGCACCAGATGAATCAACACATCTTACTACCGCATGGTGCTATAAAAATTTCAAAAATAACGAATGTACTCAAGTTCCAAATGAAATTTATAATGCGGGCAAATGTTTTATTTATGATAGTAACCAAGTTGCAACATGCCAGTTGAATTTAAGTGGCGTGAGTGTTCCAACGGCAGTGAATGAACCATCTTTTTATATCAAATATTTAGCATATTTCTTGACCAATAATTTAAGTGAATCGGTTGTTATAATGAGGATATCAAACGCATTTATTTTATCCTTATTTTTTTTATTGCTATTTTATTTTTCGAGTAAGAAAAGATTTTATATTAATACTTATAGTTTTTTACTTACGAGTTTACCGCTTGGATTTTATTTGATACCCTCTATTAGTACTTCTTCTTGGCTAATAATTCTATTTTCAATTTTGATACCTTTGACTATGAAAATAGATTTGGGTTATAAAAGTTTGTTTTCCTTTCTATTTTTAGCAATAATTTTAGTTGTCGTGAGTAATTCTAGAAATGAAACTATAGTTTTTGTTTTAGGATCATTTTTAGCGTCAGGAATTTATTTAATGAATTTAAATTTTGTAAAAATACAAAAAAGTAAAATAATAATCACAGGTTTTTTATTCCTCAATTCTATATTTTATTTCTTGTTATGGCAAAATTCAAAATTAATCGAATTTAGAATTGAAAAAATTTCTATGTTTGAAACTTTATCAAGATTTCAAAGTTTGATAATTGGAATTTTTGGGGGTTGGGGTTTGGGGTCACTCGAAGTTAGTCTTCCTGGTCTAGTTTTTGTATTGAATTTTGCGATAATACTCGCAATACTTTTTTTGAGCCTTAATTCAAAAAAATTTAATTATAATTTAGCTATTTCACTTAATTTTATGTTTATTTCACTACTTGTGATTTTTACTTTATATAACTCAAATTTAAGAGTTGGAGAATGGCTTCAACCAAGATATATTCTTCCTCTATTTTATCCAATTATTTTCATAGCCACTTATAATTTAATATGCTTCAGCTTTGAAAATTTAAAATCAATTTTAAAAATTGTGATTCCATTGCAATTTCTAGTTTACAGTTTTAGTCATTTTGAGCTTTTGAAAAGATATACACACGGATCCGATTACACGTCATTCAATCTAAATTTTAAGCCAAAATGGTGGTGGAGTCAAGAATTGATTAATTATTCACCTATGACTGTACTTTCAATTTCACTCGCATGTTTTGCATTACTCTTAATTTTGATTTACAAAAATTTATTTAGTAAAACCTTTGCGCAACTTTCTTAAAATACTTAGCATCTTCCACGATCTAGAGTTGTAAATTTGTTGAATTTGGCCATTTAATAATCTGGATTTTTCATCTAATATTTCTATGTCTTTTCTGAGCGAATCTCTCTCTTCTATTAAATGTGTATATTCTAAGACACTTAACTCCATAACGGGTTCTAGATTTGCGTTTAATTTTCCATCAAAGTAAGAGTATTTTGTAGAATTTTCATAATATAACTTTTCTTTTAAAGGTACAATCGAATCTTTATAAAGACCTAAGTGTTTAGCCGTATACTTTCCTGCTACTCTGATGGCCCTATACCTATCCATTGGATCAAAGTATTCTTTGTTATACAAGGCAAATTGGGTATCTAAATTCGCTAAATATATTCTGTCGCCATCTTCAGTCTCGCCCAAACATTCATCCCAAAATTGTTTTTCCCAATCGATTATGTTCCAATTTTTACCATCTAAGTACATATTTGTTCTTTTTAATTCTGAAATGTGTGGAATTTCATGAGCAAATCCCACTTTGCCAATTTCAAATTTACGAGACAATTCAACAAATTTATTTACAAAATTTTCTTCCATTTTTTTTGATAATTCTAAATCAGGATCACTTAGTATAAATAAATCTGGAAGCTTTTCATAGAAAGAATTGTTCCTTAAAATATAATGAGGACCCTTATTTTCTTGCATTCTAATTATATTAACTTTATTTTCTATCTTTCTAAATAGTTTAAGCATTTCAGGATAGTCGCTGTTATTGTCTACGATGAAAATATTCTCGAACTTATATTCTGATAACTGGTTTAAAAAATTTTCCGTGTATGTTGGATTGTTAAATACTGGAATATAAATCGGTATTTTTATCATTTTTCCTCTCAGCAATCAAACTAAAAATAATTGATAACGCCATTCCTACCCAAAACACTATCCAAGAAATCTCCATATTTGGAGTATTATATTGCACAATAATATATTTGGTATTTTTGGGAATTTCGAATTGTAAAATTAGATTTTCTAAATTAATAATTTTTACTTCTTGACAATTATTATTTGAATCACAAGTTTTTGCAGACCAGCCCTTCCAATTCACTTCATTTATAAAAACATATAAATTTAATTCTTGGGGATTTAGTTCTATTTTGAATTTATTTGGATAATACTCTAAAAATTTATAAGAATTGTCAAAAAAATTGCATTTTTTTTCGAATAAACAAGAATCTGAATTTTTTACATCTAGGGTACTGAATAAAACAGTTGATTCCTGGCTTAAAAAATCAATAACTACTGATTTATCCTTATTTACCGCATAATCAACATACTTTTGAAATTTTTCTTCTCCTTTAATTGTTACATATCCACCAGTTGAATAATTTCTTAATAGTTCATTTTTATTCCAATATTGAATTATCATTTCACCTGGATATGGAATTGGTAAACTTGGTCCAATTCTTTTAGGTCTTGAAATAAGTTTAATTTCACCTTCACTTTCGATAAGACTTTTTGAGCTTTGCCCAAAATATACTTGCTCAGTTGCTGAAATATTATTATTCCAAGTTGGCAAATAATCGTTGGTCCAATCATGTCCAATATAAATAACGCCAATAAATAAAATAACAAATGCTACTCGTTGTAAACTATACATGCATAAGATAAAACTGAGAATTAAAATAAGAATCGATAGGCTCACCCATTTTAAACCTAAATTAAGATCTGATTGTAAAAAGTCTTCAGCTTTAAATTTGCAAACAATAAAAGTAGCCAAGCCCGCGATAATCATCAAAAACGAAAAATTAATTTTGGAGCGAAAATTACTTTTATTTTTAATTAAATTTTGTAATCCAATTGCTGAGAGAAAAGTTACTGAGATTGCAATTCCAGGTTTAAAATCAATTGTCCTAAATCTACTAATATTTAAAAGTGGTAAATTTTCTTGCCAATGAGAATTTAAAGAGTAATCAATTCCTAAGATTATTGATGCTAATAAAATAAATATTGAGACAAAAAATAATTTATGAACTTTCTTGGCAAAAACCATAAGAAATATAAAGATAGGAACGATGAAAAAAGTTCTTTGTGTGACGTCATTTGGTAACAATAAGTCACCAGAATTACTTACACCTTCATATGGAAAAAATAAAGTAGTCAAAATACCAGTGGTAAATTTAATTTGATTCGTAATTTCAGGCCCGCTTCCTGTCAAAATAAAAGGTAGCCATTTTAAGGAACTCATTAAAATGCCTGGAACGATAGTTTTAAAATAAAAAAACAAATTGTATTTTATTTTTTCTCTTTCATTTCTATTTATAAAAACAACCCAAAATAATAAAATATATAAGAAACTTGCAATATTTCCAGGATATGATCCTACAAAAAATTGAAACCAAAGAAAGGCATAAATAAAAATTAATTTATTAGAATATTTGTTTTTTGGTCTAACTGCAATCATCAACCAAGGTAAAAAAGACCAAGCTCTAACTATGTCAACATGTGAGGCATTTGAAAAATATCCTGCGGTAAAAAAATAACAAAATGACGAAACTAATGAAACTGATTTTGAGAAATTCCAACTTTTTAATAAAAAATATACTCCGATAACACCAAATAAAATCGTTACAAACTGTAAACGAACAGCATTCTCAATTGTGTATCCAAAAATTTCAGCAACGAAACCAACTGGTACGTAATAAGAACTTACTTGTAGAGCTAAATGAGATGGAATTCCGGAAATTAAGTAAGGTAAATAAGTGGGAGGTTTGAAAAAGTTACCCAAATCCCACCATGAGTAGGCGGAAGTGTAATAATCTCCGTAAAAATCCCAAGAAGGCGATGAAGTTCCGCTAATATAATCAAAAAGAAGTATACTTATGAATAAAGTTATACAAAATGGCGGGAAGATGTTAAATAAAATTATTTTAAACTTCAAATTGGACTTTAAAATTTTAAATTTAGAAAACGGGGTTTTTTCCATGTCAGTTCAAAGTACCGAAAAAACAACTAAAAATCAATGAAATGAGGGCTTTTTGCTTTCAATAATTTGTCCCGGACAAGGTTCACAAAAATCAGGAATGCTTGAGCCTTGGTTGAAAGTCAATTCTAATTTTGATTTCGTAAAGGAAATTTCAAAAAAATTTGATTTTGATTTTATATATTACGGGTGCGATGCATCTCAACAAGAAATATTAAAAACTTCTATTGCCCAGCCTCTAATATTTATAACATCTTTTTTAAGTTTTATGTCTTTAAAAATTGAACCTAATTCACTTAGTAGAATCATTTTTTTAGGACATTCTGTTGGTGAAATTGCCGCTTTAGTAGTCGGAAATTATATAAGTCCAGAGAGTGGCATAAAGTTAGTGATTGCTCGAGGAAAATTTATGGAAAAATCAACTCTTGAAAATGGCTCAACTGGGATGATGGCGGTTTTATCTAACGATTTAGATTCTATAAAATTAAATTTAGCAAAATATAATTTAAGTATTGCAAATTACAATGGTAATAATCAATTAGTTGTTGCTGGATATCTAGAAGATCTCGGTATTTTTCAAAATTTAGTTGAGCCTGGAGTCAAAAAAATTATGCTTGATGTTCAAGGTGCATTTCATACCCATTTTATGAAAAGTTCTGTAGACAGTTTTCATGATGTAATTAGCCATATACCGATAATTTTTACCAAAAGTAATTTTATATCGAATTTTCATGGTAAACTTATTAATTCAGAAAAAGATATAGTTTCAAAATTAGTTAATCAACTAATTTCACCAGTGAGATGGGATTTATGTATGAAGTATTTGAGTGATAACAAGGTAACTTCATGCTTGGAACTGGCCCCTAGCGGAGTTTTAAGTAACCTAATCAAAAGAGACTATCCAGTAATTAAACGCTTTGCTTTAAATCACGAAAATATTGAGGAAGCTAACTATTTCATAAGCGAGGGCATTTAATTTGAAAAAACAGCTCAGGGAAATAAATAGGGCTAAAGGATCAAGTGTAGTTGGTGTCGGTGCTTATAGACCTAACAATATTGTTACAAATCAAACTGTGGCTAAGTTCATTGACTCATCAGATGATTGGATTAAAGAGAGATCCGGAATAATCGAAAGAAGATTTGCTGACAACTATGAAACAGTTGTAGAAATGGGAATTAAATCATCATTAATTGCCATCAACGAATCAGGTATAGATCCAAAAGATATAGACTTGGTAATTCTTGCAACAGCAACAAATCCAAGTCTTTTACCAAATCTATCAATGCAAATAGCCTATGGAGTAGGAGCAGCAAAAGCTGGAGCATTTGATGTTGGTGCTGCTTGTGCCGGTTTCACATATTCGTTGTCATTAGCTAATTCTTCAATCATCTCTGGAGATTCAAGAAATGTTCTAGTTGTTGGCTCAGAAAGAATGACAGATTTTGTTAGTAAATATGATCGAGGCACTGCTTTTTTATTTGGAGATGGAGCCGGTGCATTCGTTGTTTCTAAATCAAATCACGTAGGAATTAGTACCTCGGTTTGGGGTTCAGACGGTTCGCTGAAAGACTGGATAAAAATGTCTAATTCTTGGAAGGAAGAAATTCCTCAGAGTCAAATTGAATCCCCTTACCTTAAAATGGAAGGCCAGAAAGTTTTTAGATGGGCCATAACTGAAATGGTTGAGGTAGCTAAAAAGACGTTAAAGACTGCTGGGATTGGCGTTGATGATCTAAGCGCATTTGTACCCCATCAAGCAAACCAAAGGATTACTGAGCACATTGCAAAATCACTAAAATTACCTTCACATGTCGCTATAGCCAGAGATGGTATACACATGGGCAATACCACAGCAGCGACAATTCCTTTAGCAGTTGACACTCTGCGCAAAAATGGACAATGCCCACCTGGGGGGTTGGCCTTGCTGCTTGGATTCGGCGCAGGTCTTGCATATAGTGGACAAGTAATTGAAATCCCCTGAAATACTAAACTGAAAGAAGATGAAATGAATCAAGAAGATATTGTAAAAGAATTGGCGATCATCCTGAATGAAGTAGCCGGGGTAGATCAATCAAAAGTAACGGTTGAAAAGTCTTTTCTTGATGATTTAGAGGTCGACTCTCTTAGCATGGTTGAAGTAGTCATGGCCGCAGAAGATAAGTTTGGGGTAAAAATTCCAGATGAAGAAGTAAAAAATCTTAAAACGGTTGGTGATGCAGTAAATTTCATCTCCAGATCGTCAAAATAATTTATTGAGTTTGATTTGTCAAAAAAAGTTGTAATTACCGGACTTGGCGCAGTGACACCTATTGGTAATAACTATAAAGAAACATGGTCCAATGCAATCAAAGGTATTTCAGGGATCAAGAAGATAGATGCTGATTGGTCAAATGGACTTTCAGCACGAATAGCAGGTTTAGTAAATCTTGATATAACTTCTATCCTTGGAAAAATTCAAGTTAGAAGAATGGATAGAAGTAGCCAACTGGGAGTCTTAGCAGTTAAAGAGGCTTGGAACGATTCAGGCTTGAGTGAAATAAACAAACAAAGACTTGGTGTTTACTTTGGCACTGGTATTGGCGGTCTTTCAACAGTCCTAGAGCAATATGACGTACTAAACAACCGTGGGCCTGACAGAGTAAATCCAATGACGGTGCCAATGATTATGCCGAATAGTGCAGCCGCCATGGTTGGGCTAGAAGTCGGTGCTCAAGCAGGTGTGCATTCGCCCGTCTCCGCTTGCGCTACAAGCGCCGAGGCAATTGCTGGTGCATTAGAAATGATTCGAAATGACAAAGCTGATGTGGTTGTAGCGGGAGGAACTGAGGCATGTGTTAATCGTTTGGCCATAGCTGCTTTTGCATCCATGAAAGCGCTCTCAACCAGAAATGAAGAACCAGAAAAAGCTTCAAGACCATATGATCAAGGGCGAGATGGTTTTGTCATGAGTGAAGGTGCAGGTGCATTAATTTTGGAGTCTGAGGAGCATGCTAGAAAACGAAATGCACCAATTTATGGCTATTTGGTAGGAGCTGGGATTTCGTCAGATGGTTATCACATTGCAGCTCCCCAACCAGATGGTTTAGGAGCTATTAATGCAATCAACAAAGCATTAGAGGACGCAAGAATTTCTAAATCAGATATCAAACATATAAATGCACATGCAACTTCTACACCTGTTGGCGACATTGCAGAATATAAAGCTATATCGAGCGTTTTTAAAAATCAAGTCGAACAGATAGTAGTTACTGCAACCAAATCAATTACTGGACACATTTTAGGTGGCGCTGGAGCGGTTGAGTCGATATTCACAATTTTGAGCCTTAAGAACTCACTAGTACCACCAACATTAAATTTGGAAAATCAAGATAATGACATTCAACTTCAAATTGCACATGGTAAACCGTACAAACTTGCTGAAAATTCAAATTTTGCGATCAACAATTCTTTTGGATTCGGTGGCCATAACGTATGCCTAGTATTTCAAAGAGCTTAACCAGTTTTAGTAATCCACTTTACACAAGAATCTAATTGGTTGTTTCGAAATGGTTCTAAATCATTGTCCCAAGGTTTACCTAACATAAAATCTAATTCCTGCTCAATACTTGTATTTTCTTGGAGAGTTCTCAAAATCGCTGATGAAATTCTTGATTCAGTTAAAAGTGTTTCTCCTAAAGAATTTGTATCAGCTCGAAAAATGCCGAGTTCGGGTGTCACGGAAAATCTTTGACCAACAACATCATTTGATGGAGTTTGAATAACTTCAAATCTTAATTTTGACCATGTTGCAAGAGAACTTACTATTTTTGGAGCAATATCTAATTTGCTAATCCAGTTTAAATCAGCTGAAAAATGATTTGGAAGTAAATTTTGTGTTGTCCAATTTAATTCTATTTTTTCATTAAATATTTGAGATAAACTCCACTCTGTCGGTGAACATAGTATTTTAGGACAAGCATAAATTCTCAAATTACATTTGACATTGTATGCCTGATGTTCATTTACTTTAATCAACATATTCCCTTCTAACTAAGTCTTAACCTTCCCCGGTCTTACTTAATTATGATAAGGATTTTATGTTGGAAATATAACTCCTTGCTATTTTGACACACGATTCGAAATTGCAAACTTCATCGTATCCCAGATTATTTCCCTAGCATACTCCAGTCCATTAACATGAGATATTTCGTCACCATAGAAAGTTGGAATATCAATTTCCGCAAAATTTGCCTTTTGGGATATCAATTCAAGAATAATTTGAGTATCAAATCTAAATCCATTGCTTAATTTTTGAAAATTAATCTTTCTTAGAGTTTCTACTTTATATGCCCTGTAACCACTATGCCATTCATGAAATTCCTGTCTCGTTAACAAATTTTGTATTCTAGTTAAAATCTGATTTCCAATCCATTTATAAAATGGCATACCGCCACTTAAAGCATTTCTTTTATTAATCATCCTAGACCCAAATACTGCATCTACCTTGGAGGTTAAGATTGGATCAAATAAATTTTCTAAGTATTCAGGTGCGTACTGACCATCTGCATGCAATAGGACGACTACGTCCCAATTATTTTCAATAGCCCAAGCGTATCCAAATTTTTGATTTCCACCATAACCTAAATTTATAGGATGGGTTATCACTCTTATAGGTAAGTTGGAACTATATTTTACTTCATGCGCTATTTTTGAAGTTTTATCACTTGATTGGTCGTCTGATATTAATATTTCAAAAATTTTGTCATACACAGATTTGGGAATTCTGGAAATTGTTTTCGCTAATGTACTTTCAGCATTATATGCAACAACCAGAATTCCAATTCTCATTAATTATTTTAAGGTCATCCTTAAATAAAGTTGTTGGTTATTTTGCCCATCACAACTCTTGTACATCGGCGCTACGACTACAGAATCGGTTCCACGTGCTAGAACTGGAGAAGTCGTAGTTAAAGATTCTAATTGAACAACACCTTTTTCAGTTATACAACCAAAAGGTTTTGTTTCTATATTATGAAAAGTATTATCAGCTGCAACGTATCTTCCGCCTGCATAAGACCAAGACAGTCTGCTCAAACTAACGTTAGTAACTTCAAGTTGGATAAATACTGTTCCATTTGGTTTAGCCCACAAGTATCCATCGTCAACTTTTATGCCATCATTTTCATAGTTCAATACAGCATCATAAATACTATCTTTTAAATTATTAGATTTTCCATCTGCAGTTGTATATTTCCAGTCAATTAGTTTTCCTGATTTGTTAAATTTGAAATTAGAGTAAGTTCCATCAAATACATCAAAATAGGAATCTAATGAAATTTTATTTTTTGAAAACTTACTTTTTCCTTTTGGATCTGAGACCAACTTCGATACATTCCCAAATTTATCTCTAACTTTAAAATATTCACTAGTTAAAAAATGTTTTTCAACAACATCTGCGAACTTAAATGCTGGAGAATTAGTCAAAGTGTACTTTTTTGAACTTTTAATGGAACTTGGTTGACTACTTGCGATGTCAGAAAAAAATGACTTAACTGTAGAGATTTGTTTATCTGTGTACTTCGTTTCTGCAGCAAAACCAGATGTGCCGCCCAAATTTAGCAAAAGCACACCGGCGACAGATATCACTCGTATCATTCTTTTCATTTGACTATCCCCTTTAGACTCTTTCAATTTACTGCTCATCTTATTATAACGTCAATTTGTAATTTAAAGCAGAAGTAAAACTACAAAAAAATAGCAGCGATTTGCCTTTAGTTTGCCGCGAAGTTCTTCGATCCTCGGAACTTTGGCCCCATATATTCGGGTAATACTTTGAAAAATCTCGTAGAAATTACATTTGTGGTTGGCAAGGCTTATTCAAAATCGATGTTATTTTTGGTTAAATATATCAATGGCTAAATTGATTTCAATAGTTGTCCCTACATACTATAATAGTGCAAGTTTAAACGATTTATTTGATAAGTTAGACAAAATAAACGAAACTTTGATATCTCTAAATGTAAAGATGGAAGTTATCGCAGTAGATGATGGCTCTAAAGATTCGACTCCAATCGATCTTAAAAAATTTAAAGAAAAGATAACTTATTTGCATGTATTTGAATTAACCAGAAATTTTGGTGAGTCAACTGCTGCAAAATTTGGATTATCGAAAATAAGTGGAGATGCTTTTATCGTGTTAGCAGCTGATTTGCAGGACCCACCTGAATTGATCATTGATATGGTGAAATTATGGCTGGACGGGTATAGATATATCGTTTGTGAACGCGAAAAAAGACATGATCCAATTTTGACTAAATTTTTTGCAGGTGTTTATTATTTTTTTCTAACTAAATACGTAATTTCAAATTATCCTAAAAAAGGATTTGATCTTTTTTTGATGGATTCTAAATATTTACCGGTGGTAATTGATAGTTCAAAATCTTCAAGTGTCCCTCTGATTTTAACTTGGATTGGAATAGACCCAAAGATAATAAAATATGTTCGAGTTGAAAGAGTGCACGGCAGTTCAAGATGGTCTTTTTTTAAAAGAGTAGACCTTTTACTTGATGTTTTATTTTCGTTTTCCAGAAAACCAATAAGACTTGTAACTACAATTGGAGGCGTTGTAGCAATTGGAGGATTAATTTTTGGATTAAGTGTAATTATTGAAAAACTAACAGGTAGTCAAGTTTCTCAAGGAACGGCATCCTTAATTGCCCTCGTATCATTTGCTTCTGGTTTAATATTATTAACTTTAGGAGTAATAGCTGAATATATTTGGCGGATATGGGATGAAGTAAATAAAAGACCAAATGGTATAGAAAAGTAATTTAACTTTTTAATTTTTTAAATTCTTCAATGTTGTGTATATAATCATCTGGATCAAATGGATCAGAAGCTAAAACTAATAAGACACCTTGGTTTGAATAATTATATTGAGTACCCCAAATCATTGGAGGAATTAACAAACCTTTTTCTGGAGAATTTAATTTAAATATGAGATTATTAACTCCGTCAAAAACTTCTACTTCTACGGATCCTGCAGCTGCAATTAAAAGCTGCCAACATTTTTTATGTGCATGCTCACCTCTAATTTCATTATCAGAAACGTGATGCACTAGAAAAATTCTATTTACTTTAAAAGGAATGATGATTGGCAATTCCAAAGCAGTCAAGTTTCCTCTTGCAGCTTGAACAGTCGGCAGTTCAATCAATTTAACATCAGAATTTCGATAAAACATACTATATTTTATAATATTCTCTAATAGACAAGATTATCTTCTCAATTTGTTTTTCTGACATTCCCGGATAAAGTGGTAGGGTCAGAATTTTTTTATTTTCTTTGTAAGTCATCTCCAAATCAATTTGATTTCCATAATCGCCCAACACGGCTGGTTGAAGATTATCTAGAATTGGGTAATGTATCGCCGTTTGAATACCTATGTTACTTAAGTACTCCTTTAAATTGTCCCTTTCTTCAATTCTTATTACAAATAAATGACAAACACCTTTTAGATAATCCTCCGGAATTTGAATTGGTAAATTTTGGAAACTTTGAATATACTTTTTTGCAATTGATCTTCTTTCTTGATTTAACAAATCTAATTTATCGAGTTTATGCAATAAAAAAGCAGCCTGAATTTCATCTAATCTAGAATTGATTCCATATTTTTCAATCACTTTATATTTTTCAGCCCAACCATACTGTTTTAAATTCTTGATTTTTGAAAATAAATAAGAATCATTTGTAGTTAATGCTCCACCATCTCCAAGCGCACCAAGATTCTTAGTAGGGTAAAAGGAAAAAGATGCCACATCTCCAAATGAACCAGACTTTTTACCATTAATATCGGCTCCGTGCGACTGGGCACAATCTTCCAATACTTTAAAATTATGTTTTTTTGCTAACAAGATAACCCCGGGCATGTCGACCATTTGACCATACAGATGCGTAACTACTAAGGCATCAATTTTTGTAATTGTCAATTTATTTCTCAATTTTTCTACATCAAGTAACAAGTTTTTATCATTTATATCTAAATACAACGGTGTTGCACCAATTTCAAAAATTGCACTTGAAGTATAGAATCCAGCATTAGCAACAGTTGCAACTACTGAATTTGCACCAACACCAAGTGCCCGTAAGCCCAATTTAATTGCGTCCGTCCCATTACCAACTCCAACGCAGTGCTTCGTTCCAATATAACTAGCAAATCTCTCTTCAAAACTTCGAACAAATGATCCTGAAACGTAGTTTTTTGAATTTATAACTTTACCTGCAATTTGAATTAATTCTTCCTCATTGTTAATTGCAGTAAAATCAAAAAGTTTAATTTTGTCCATGACTATCTAAGTTTATAGGTCCATTTTCAAACTTACGTG
>Ga0172376_10006150_pt1 | contig 13134 bp, 12 predicted proteins | sample Lak35m_FD_121114 | JGI IMG/M metagenome (GOLD analysis project Ga0172376, IMG submission 121114) | Freshwater microbial communities from Kabuno Bay, South-Kivu, Congo - kab_092012_35m | ecosystem: Environmental > Aquatic > Freshwater > Lake | place: Democratic Republic of the Congo: South-Kivu...
AAGCAGATCACTCCTCTGGTTTTTGCGTATTTGCTGATTTTGCCATAGCAGCTGATATTGCTACTGAATATGGTAAGAAAGTTGCCATACTTGATATTGATGGTCATCATGGCGATGGAACTGAGAATCTAACTAAAGACAACCTTAATATTCTAACCTTCTCAATTCATGAGTATGGAATATTTCCTGGTACTGGATATGTAAGTTACCCAGAGAATCATGTTTACAACTATCCGTTAGGCAGTACTGAGCTAGGGCATAATCCGAATAAGGATGATCAAGCATTACTTGATGGCGTAACTGTGTTTTGCGAGCTGGCAAAACAATTCAATCCAGATCTACTGTTTATTGCATGTGGAGCTGATGGGCACAGTGAAGATCCATTAACTAATCTCAAGTACTCAGTTGAAGGTTATGTTGCATCTGCTAAAAAAGTGCGAGAGCAATTTCCAGACCTGCCAATTCTTCTAGGAGGAGCAGGTGGGTATTTGCCCGATACGATAACTCCACAAGTTTGGTCTAGTGTGGCAGTGACACTTTGTGAAACAAAAAGTATAATCGCTAGATGATTCTCACTCCCGGTCAACTTTATTTCATTAATGAACAAGATATGCAAACAGGTGCGCGATCAAATTATTACAAAATAGGAATTGTCCGTGATGCAGATAATCGAGATTCAAAAAATAGATTACTTGAGCATCAAACTGGAAATCCTCGAAAGCTTTGTATTGTAGAGACTTTAAACATGCCAGCGGTTGAAGCGGTAGAAACAAATCTGCATTATCAGTTCGCAAGTAAGCGAGTTATGGGTGAATGGATGACCTTCACTAGTGATGAACTAAAAGGAGCAATTGCTAAAGCGAAAGAGTTAGCTGCTCAAATGAAAGAAAATATCAAAGATTTCGAGAAAGCAGATAAACTAAAAAAAGTTGTTAGTAATTCAAAGATGCTGCCCCCAACCCCTGAGGCAAAGGATCGTTATGCCACAATTATGAATTTCAAGGAGGTTATTGCAAGTTGTACTGAGGTTTTAGAGATGTATCAGGAGTACATCCGAAAGGCTATTGAAAAGGGAGTTGATGTTGGGGATAGAGCAAATCTTCAAACAAGAGCCGGTGCTAAGAAGTTTGATCCTAAACTCTTTGAATCTAAATACCCATCGTTATATAAGAAATACTCTATAACTTCAGCTTCAGTAACCGGCACCTTTCGCTTAAAAGCAGATAAAAATTGGGATTTTGATCTATCGACTCTTGAGCCAGAGCAGGTGGAATTGTTAGCTGATTTTAAGAATCAGTTAGAAACTGCCGACCTCACAATGGAGAGCGGTTTTACACTTCATAGTAAACACCTTGGGGCACTTGAAATTAAGAAGTATGCTGAATGGGAGAGTCAAATGGCTAATACCAAATTGAGAGTTCTAACTGGTGAGACTGATGGCATTGAAGGAATTTGCACCTGGAAGCGAGAGTTAAAAGAGACAACTTCCTTGAATAAAGACCAACTCAAAGCCGATCATCCAAATGAGTACGCCACTTGCCTAGTACAAGGAGCAGAAACTGAGGCTTTAGTTGTTCATCCTAAGATTGCTCAGGCAGAATGAGTACCGGCCGCTGGCAAGATGAAGTAACTCCAGAGCAATGGAAAGCCTGGCTTCAATTTGCTCAAAGTTTGTCAAAAGCTAAAAAAGTGAATACCAGCCTTGGTGCTGAAGATTATGCAGCCCAGGCTATTGAGCTATTACTTCAAGAGGAAAAAAGACCAGCAAATGTTGAAGGTTGGCTTGCCCTAACTATCAAACGATCTTATATACATAGGTTTAGAAAGATTAAGGCTCGGGGAGGGGCAAGCGTCAGAGATCTCTCAGATGATGATTGGGAAAAGGAGATGATTACTCGTGCGGTGGGCTCACCTAGTGTTTTAGTCAGAGTTAAAGAGTCTGTATCAGAGGTTTTAGATGTACTAAATTTAAAAGAAAAAGAGATATTGATATTAGCTGCGGCAGGTTATGACAACCACGAAATTGCAATGCATCTTGATTATAAAAACAACAAAATTGTGGCAACTAGACTTAAACAAATTGAGCAAAAAGTAAAAAAGGCCTTGAATTTAGAGGATTTAAATCCCAGTTAATAGCTTTATGTAATCTCTTGTCAGTCACGGATGGTATAATTGCTACCTAAACTGAAAAAGGAGGCGATTATGTTTACAAAGACCCATAAACTTGCCCTCCTGCAACACCGCCCAACCCCAGTAACTCAGAGCTAGTCCGCTACACGCAAGGCCGCCAAACCAGGCCTTAACAACCAAAGAGATACACCCCTTAAGTAGGCGTATTTGCGCCTACTCACGCCTTTCTTCACGCTCAATTTGGCCATCTCATTGACTTTTGAGCCCTTTTTTCCTTTACCAATACAGAGGGCAAAAAGCCCTAAGAACAGGAGTAAGACATGAAGGTACAGGCAGTTCTAGATGTAGATATGGTGGCATTAGAGGCATCTGACCAGGTGACTTTGATGCTTGATTTAACAGCACCTGCTAATCCAATGCAGGCCTCCCGCCCTGGACAGGCGGTACAAGTAGTACTTGATCGCAGTGGCTCAATGAGTGGTAAGCCACTACAAGCTGCAAAAGGGTCATTACTAAAACTTGTTGACCGATTATCTGCCCAGGATAGTTTTGGAGTTGTTGCCTTTGATGACCAGGCATTAGTCATTGCTCCTACTAAGCAAATGGCAGATCACCACCTGCCCAGCCTTAAAAAAGCAATTAGAGAGATTGAAAGTGGTGGCTCCACCGATATAAGCGCAGGGTATCTACTGGGCTTACGTGAGGTCAATCGAGTAGCTGCCTCTGGTGGTTCAACAGTATTAATGATCTCAGATGGACATGCAAATGCCGGCGAGCAAGATCCAAAATTCTTCTCAGCTGTTGCATCTAAATCTGCTACTGAAAAAGTAACCACAGCCACTATCGGTTTAGGTGAAGGTTATGATGAAATTTTGTTGGAGGCTATGGCTCAAGGTGGAGGTGGAGCTCATCGCTTCGCTGCCACAATTGATGAGGCAGTTGGCGCAATTGCTGCTGAAGTAAATGATCTACTTGATAAACGAGTAGTCAATGCAGTCCTACGGGTAACACCAACAAAATTTGCATCCGGTGCACCTTTGATTGAGGTGTTACAGAGATTGCCACATTGGATCGATGGTGATACCGATGTGGTGCAGCTAGGTGATCTCTATGCCAGTGAAAATCGCAGATTTGTAATCAAAATATCGGTGCCACAGATCGCTTCCCTTGGTCTTTGTCATATTGCCGATATCACCGTTGAGTATTTAGATCTCACCGAGCGTCAAGAGATCAGTGTCACGATGCCAGTTAATATAAATGTCGTTCCTGGTGATGTGGCTGCTGGTCGGGTATCTGACCCAATCGTCCGTGCTGAGCGATTGGTGCTAGAAGCTCAAACTGCCAAGGCGTTAGCAGTTGATGAGCTTCGTGACGGGAAAATCAAAGAGGCCTCCGGGCGCTTAAAAGGCACAGCGTCCAACCTTCGTCGGGAAGCCTCTTTGATCCCAGCCACTGATGCCAGAAGTGCTGAATCACTTGCTGTTATCAAAGCTGAGGCGGATGAGATTGAAGCCTTAGCAAAAACCGCTGAGGAGGAGGATCAAATCTACTCAGTCAAGGAGATGACCCAGTCTTACTCCAGATCTACTCGTTCAAGAAAACTCCGCCCTACCTCTGAGATTGATCAATCGATCGATCCAGATCAAACCAAGTAATAAACCAAAGAAATAACTTAGAGATAAGGAAAACATATGCCGCAATATCCATCCGCACTTTACTCAGAGATTGCACCCAACTTATTTATGGGTGGAACAGCTGATGAAGATGTAATACACAATGCTGCTGCTTACAACAGAGCACGCACCGATCTACCTTTCGATGCAATAATCACGATGTATGCCTGGGCTAGGCCCGCGGATTGGAAGGTACAGGAGTTTCGATATGGAATTCCAGATGCAGCTATTGCTGATATAGATCTACCTAGATTAAAGCAGGCTGTTGAGTTTGGTTACAACCGGTGGCTATCTGGTGATCGGCTGCTAGTTCGATGCCAAGCTGGTTTAAACCGAAGTGGTTTAGTCACAGCTTTAATCATGATGAGTACAGGTCTTGATGCTGAAACTGCAATTGAGCAAATCCGTCAAAATCGAGGCCAGTATGCACTCTTTAACCATGAGTATGTCAATTGGTTAGTTACTCATGGTGCTAACTTCCTCGCAAACTCTTCCCTTCAAGAGATTGCGTAACTAACCAATATGTGGCTCTTTACAACTACCGGCTTTATCAGCATCGTAGAACATGATGCTGATCATCTAGTGGTTCGTGCCAGAGATCGTTTCTCCCTTTCTCTCCTGGCACAGAGCTACAACCTGGATATCCGCAGTACCCCCGCTGCGGATTATCCATACCGCCTGTTGTTATCAAAAGATCAGTTTAAAAACTATCTACATAACCAAGCAGGTCTTATCAATTACAACAACTTTAAATCTGAGGTTGCCGTTACTCGCAGTAAGGCTTTTGCAAATACCTTAGCCAAAGTTTGGTCTGTAATGCATGGTGTTGAGGATAAAGAAGCAAGGAGTAAAAATGAAGCTAAATAATGTGGAGGATCTCTTGGAGGATATTTTCTCCATCCCAGATCAAGCAATTGCCATAGAAAAGGAGTGGCTTGAGATTACAAATCTCCTAGCCACCGCAATCGCTCATGCCGATGATCTACTTATAATTCAAACTTACTCAGATCGATACACCCACTGTAAGCCATATTTGCAGATCTGTTATGAGGATGACCGGGCGATGACTATTGAGGCGGTTAGCAACAAATTCCTCACCCCGCCGCTATCCCAAGATGCCCAAAACACCATGGCAGAGCTGGGTTGGGAGTTAAGTGATGAACCTGGCTTTCCCAATTACTTCAAGTTCTTAAATAAGGATTATGCCGAACCCCAAATAGTGGCCCAACTGTTTACCAAAACACTGCGGGATGTATACGGAATTATTCCTTGCGATACGATTGAGATCATGGAGCGAGATGGAATCTGGCCGAGTGAGAGTGAGGATTTCTCGAGTGAATAAATTTGATGGCAACACTAATCTTTAGGTATGAGTATCTTACACACCCCCATTCCATCTCCAATAAAAGGTCATATTGGTGAGCACAATCTTGCTAAAGAGATTGTTTCCTTAAAGGATCTTGATGCGGAGCTTTGGTTTGGGGTCGACTTTTTACCGAATGTAAGAGATTTAGATATAATCCTGTTTCATAAAAAAGCAGGCCTATACCTGCTGGAAGTAAAAGCATTGGAACTTAAGGCAATAGCGCATTTTGATCTCATTAATTTTATATTAGTTCCCAAAACCAAACGAGCCCATCCCCAAGAGCAAATTCGTGTTGCGCAGATTCAGCTAAAATCTTACATAGAATCCTGGGCAAAGATTGCTAAGAAACGTGCAGACGTACCTTTCATGCAGACCAGTATTGTCTGGCCTTTGATAAGTCGAGGTGAATGGAATGCAAGGTTCACTGACCCACAAATGCGTAAATTATCTGAATCGATGCTGTTTCAGGGCGATTTGCGCACGTCTCGAAATTTGGTAGATGCGCTGCAAAAATTATGGACTAGCCCCCTTGGGCCTGTGCCACCAAAGGATTGTCGTGGTGAACATCCGGGTATACAAAATTTACGTGAGTCAATTAAAACTTCAGAATACAAGGCAGAATTTACACAAGTTGAAAAGACAGAATATAGTCGTCTCGTTACCCAATCTAATGATTATGCGTCAAAGTACCCTGCGGGTCCAAAATATAACGTTGTATTCGAAGGCAAGCCCGGCACAGGAAAGACAACTGCGTTACGTGAAATTGCACTCGCTCATTCATCAGCTGGCGGATCGGTTTTACATATTTGTTTTAATAAAACTTTAGCTGCAGATCAAGTACGGGAGTATCAATTCCTAAATAAGTCTGATTACGGGTTTATTGATGTTCGTGATGAATGGAAATTTTATCAATCAATTCAACCATCTGTCACTCTTAAAGATAAAGATAATCTCATACAACTATTACGAACAGCTTGGAATGAGCGTGATATAAGTGAAAAAATTTTTTACGACACAATTATCGTTGATGAAGCGCAAGACTGTTCTGAAAATATATTTCAAGCTCTTCAGCTAGTGTGTCGACCGAATGCATCTTGGTTTATTGCTTATGGTTTTGGTCAAGAGATTGATAATTTATCTGCAGATGGTTCTGCTGCCGCACCCTGGCTGAATGAATGGCTGACAATTGCCGAGAAACAAACTTTGCGGAGATCGTTTCGTAATTCAACCCGGGCTTTTCTAATCAGTCAAGTATTTTGGGAAAAGTATCCAAACTTGGAGAGTGCTGAGACCTGGATTAGGGACAAAATTGAAAATCAAAATAAGAGTAGTGACTTGCTTGAGCTTGATCTCGGATTAACAACTACAAAAAATGATTTTAAAATAGCATCTCTAGGACTCGATTATAAACAATCTATTAAGAACTTGTTGTTAGAAAATATTGAAGAAACTCGTAAGGCAGATAAAGGTCGCGACATACTCTTGGTAGTTGCATTCCCTAGACAAAATGCAAAAGAAAATGAATTTAGTAGCTATTATGATGTGCTTGCAGTAGCCAATGAGATTTCACATGAAACAGGTATTGAGGTGTTTGATTTAATTCCCGAAGATAATCGTCGTAAAGTAACAAAACTAGAGTCCATACGTATTGCGCATTATTTAATTGTTCGAGGTCTTTCTGCATCAAATGTTATTTTATTTGATTTTGACACCTTGCAGGATTGGTGTGAAAGTGATCTAAAAAAGAAGCGTCCTCCATTTCGAAATCTTGGAAATATCGCATTAAGCCGCTCAAAAGCCTCAACGGTAATTGCTGTAAAGTCGACCTATAATTCGACAGCCATTGATTTTGTTCAAAAATTACTCAACTATGTACGTGTCGCGTTACCCAAATAAGTGTTTGAATTGAGGAATGAAAATGAATGAATTGTCACTCAAGGCTGTTAACGCAAGTGGTCTTTTTTTTCAAGGGGGTAACTCGCCTATAAAGTATTTTCAAGATTGTTTAAGTGTAGCAACAGAATATCGTCGAGCTGCAGGTTATTTCAGTAGCTCAGTATTCGTTGCTTCGGATATTGCCTCATCAGGATTTATTGAGCGAGGGGGAGTAATTAAAATCGTTTGTTCACCGAGACTTTTACCAGAAGATATTGAAGCTATTAATGAGGGCCACGAGATAAAAGAAATTTGTTCAAATTCTTTAGAGAGAGATATCAATTATTTGCTAGACAATGTGGCAACAAAGTCAGCTACGAAAATTTTGGGTTATTTAGTGGGAAAAGGTCAGTTAGAGATAAAAATTTCGACAAAAATCGATGTCGCTCCGGGGATGTTTCATGCCAAGGTAGGCATTTTCCAGGATGAACTTGGTGGTAGATCCTCTTTTTGTGGATCAACTAATGAAACTTGGTCAGGTTGGGCTGATTATGGAAATGGAGAAGCTTTTTTAGCAAAAAGCACTTACACGGGACCGGAATCTGAAAGAGATGTCGAACAAATGGATAATTATTTTTACCAGTTATGGGAAGATCAATTGCCAAACTTTAAAATATTGTCGTTTCCTGATGTTCCAAGGGAGATTCTACTCAGAGAATCCCAGCACCAGAATTTACAGGAATTAATACAAGATATGAACCAAGTAAAAACCAGGCAAAATGATAATTCAATTTTAAAAAAGAATCCACCAAAAACTTTAATGGATCACCAGGTAGCAGTATTAAAATCTTGGCGAGAGAATCAACTTGTTGGTATTATTGATCATGTAACGGGTTCAGGAAAAACGATTACTGCGATCGCTGCAATTAAAGAGTGGGTGCAAAGTGGCAGATCTGCTCTAGTTCTTGTCCCGTCAACCCTTCTTCAACGCCAATGGATTAATGAGATTCGCAACGAGATAGATATTGAATCTTTACCTGTAGGCGGAAAATTAGGCCCTAGTACAAAATGGTCGCTGACTTTGTCGGACGCAACTCGGAACATGAAAGAATTTGGGTCACGGGTGGTGGTTGCAGTGGTTGGTAGTGCTGTATCAGAAGACTTTTTGAAGCGCATTATGACCGGAAGTCACTTGATGATTATTGGTGATGAAGTGCATACACTGGGACAAAATCAATGTGTGCCGCTCTTAGAAAAAATAAAAAGTTCGGGAGCTTTTTTAGGTCTAAGTGCAACTTACACAAGATTTGGTGATCCAGAAGGCACAGCTCGAATTGTGAGTGTTTTTGGGTTACCGCTGATTCCAACCTTTACAATAAAAGATGCAATTAAGTGTGGACGCCTAGTAAATTATGATTACAAAATAATTTATTGCTACCTAACGCAAACTGAAACGCAAGACTACCAGGCTTTGACTAAGCAAATCGAGCAGCTAATGGCCAGGGAAAAAGGGGGGAACTTTAATTCCTTTTCAGACTTTTTAAAGATGCTAATTTTTAAAAGAGCCAAAATCATCAAACAAGCTGAGAACAAAACTTTGATTGCAAGAAAAGTTCTTGAAGAACATTATCGGTCGGAGCATAGATGGCTTATTTATTGCGACGATACAAATCAAATGAACCGTATTGAGCAATCGTTAGTGAGCATGAATTTACCTTTACTTAAATATTACGATGCTATGGAGGGTGATAAAATTGAGACTCTCAATTACTTTAGTGAAAAAGGCGGCGTACTTCTAGCGATCAAATGTCTTGATGAAGGGATCGATATCCCTTCAGCTACGCATGCCTTAATACTTGCCTCTAGCCAGAATCCGAGGGAGTACATACAAAGACGCGGGAGAGTTTTACGAAGCCACAGAGAATCGGGAAAAAATCATGCTTACATTTTTGACCCGGTCACTTTGACTGACAAAGAAATACCAGTGCAGAAAACCGAGTTACTGAGATCAATATCCTTCGCGCAGGACGCTGACAATACGCCGGTTTTGCTTGAGCTTGAAGAATTAATGGCTAGAATTTTTGAAGAAACGGGAGAGTGGCCTGATTACGAACTTGATATTGAAGATATTGCGGAATAAATCTATAAGAGTTAGCATTCATACATGGCTGCTGAACTAGATATAAACTTAGAAAATCCGATTCAACAAGCAGCAGCGATTGCAAAAAATATTGTTAAGAAAGAGAAAAATAATTTAAGTGAAGTTGGAAAAATATATATAGACGATTCTATGATTGAAAGCTTAATTGCAGTAGCACTAAAATCTGGAATAGATGACTCACAATTAGTAATTAAACAAAAAATTAGAAACATTATTCGAGCAAAATTAAGAAAAGAAGATTAATGTATTTACAAAATTTAAAAATGACTGACTTCATGCCTTATGCCGGGACACAAGAAGTAGATCTATCTTGCGATCCAGATCACCCGGTAATACTAATTAAAGGGGAGAATAACCGTGGCAAGAGTAGCCTCTTTGCTGCTATTAGGTGGTGTTTATACGGGAAGGCGATTAGCAGGCGGGGAAATGTAATTCCCGACTTTGAATTATTAAATGATAACGCATTTTCAGAAAATAGAGATAGTTTCGAAGTACAATTACAGTTTACCAATGATGATAAAGCTTTTCTTCTTACACGCACTTGTACAATAAAAAAAGACAGTAAAGGTGATAGAACCTCCTCAAATATCAGGACTTTTTTACAAATTGATAACAATGCGGTGCCTAATGATGATATACCTCGGTATGTTAATTCTGCCTTAAATGAAAGTATAAGCATGTTTTTTTTAGCTGACATGGAGGTTTTACAAGGGTATGAAGCGTTAGTTGAGGATGATGATGCAGCATCGCAAGAAGTAAAGTCAGCTATAGAAGGTATTTTGGGTACACCCACATTGCTATCCATCCGTGAAAGTTTGAATAACATTACTAAAGACACTTTAAAAGAAATACAAAACGCCAGAAAAGCAAATAAAGACCAAGATCAAATAACAGTTGACCTTAAACTGCAGGAGGATAAAAGGGATCGAGCAAAAGAATATTATGATAATGCTTTACAAGAAATGCAATTAAAAAAACTAGAACTCGCAAGCCTAACGGATAAATTAGAAAAAATTGCTGATGCACAAGACTTAATACTACGTGAAAAACAACTTCAAACTGAATTTGTTAAGGACCAGACCCAAATTGATAAATCACGTAAAGATTTACAAATTGCTGTCCGAGAGTCATGGTGGGCCCCAGTTGCTAAGCAGGTTGCTACAAAAGTAGTTCAAACTCAAGAGGCTTTGAAATTAGCTGCTTCTCGACAAGCCGAGTTAACTGAGTTAAATTTTAAATTAGACTCTTTAAAAAAATCATTGGATACTAACAAATGTAGCCAATGCGGTAGCCCATTGCCTTCTGAAAATTTTGTAAAAGCCAAATCTGAAATTGCAGAGATTGAAGCAAGAATTAAAGAATTATCTCAGCCGATGAAGCCATCCTTGGAGTCATTGTTAGCAGAGTCTCAAAGACTGGGTCTATTTGCAATGCCTAGAAAAGCAGATTCAATCAGAACGCTCGAAATGCAAATTAGATTGCTTATGAGTGAAATTCCTCGTCGAAATCAAGCTATTAAAGAGATAGGTCAAAAACTGGTTGATATTAATCGTGATGAAATAAAAAATATGGAGGAATCACGTCAGGTACTGAATCGTCGCATTGGAGTTCTAACTCAGATTATGAAATCAGAAAACCAGAAAATACAAGATGCTGACAAAGAAATCGCATCTCTTACTAGAAAGTTTACCAATCTCAACGGCGCTGTTGGCCAAAGTGAAGTGAACATGGAGTTATCAATTGCAACTGATTTAGAGACTGTTCTAGACAAGACTATAACAGCCTTTCGCGAAGCCATGAAGAGTAGAGTAGAAATTAATGCTAATGATATCTTTCAAAAACTGCGCTCAGAAAATGTTGTAAAGAATTTGATAATAAATGAGAATTATGGGCTCCGCCAAATTGATGACCAAGGTAATGTATTTGATCATAAAGGCGCAGGGGTTGCACAGATTATTGCTTTATCACTAATTCTTGCACTAGCTCGGAGCGCAGCACTACCCAGTGCTCTAGTTCTTGATACTCCTTTTGCCAGACTCGATGAAACACATAGAGACAATATTATAAAGTTTATACCATCAGAATCTAAGCAGGTTATACTTCTATTGCAATCAGCGGAAAAAATTAGTCCAAATGTCGAAAATAAATTTCGGTCATATGTGGCGAAAGAGTATTTAATTTCCAAGGGCTCAAATGAGCATGAATCCTTTATTAATCGAACCGTATTGGAGAAATGATGATATTTGCAGTCAATGAGGATCCAGAGGTTGATGCAGAGATTGTTGATGGAGATAAATCCCAAGTTGGACTAGGGCTCGAAGCGAACGACCATATTGCCAATCTTCAAGACAAGTACGAATGGTTTCGTGAGGGGCTTGATTGTTACCGTGCGGCTGTGGCAGTCGCCTTGGCTCGAGGCAAGGATAAGAGAGATCTTGGAACAGTAACTGGGAAGAAGAACAAATACTCAGTTGCAAGTATCGATAGTGACGGGCGATTAAAAGATCTAATTGTTACTTTTAGACCTGACCTTTCAGACAGGCCTTATTATGCAAGCGAATGGCTTGCAGAAATTGGTTTGAGTATTATTCGAGAAGAACTAGATAATGGAAACCTTCTAAGTGATATTTTACTTGGGCCTGAGGAAGTGTTGCCAGAATAATACATTTAGTTTTATTGTTTGAATCGTCCCTTTGCGCCCTCCAAGTATTCTAAATTCTGCTCGATACAAATCCATTTTCGTCTGAGATTATCAGCAGATTTACCGGTAGTACAACTTCCACCAAATGGGTCAAAAACTAAATCTCTCGGAGTGGTTAAAAACTTAATAAAGAAATCTGCAAGTCCAATTGGCATCCTCGCTGGATGTAGGTCAATTCCTTTTTTCTTACACCATGCACTGTAATTAAGGTCGACTGAAGTATTTGCCATAAGTATTGCTGATGCGGGGATTGCTCCTTTATTTTTGTTCAAGAATCCAGTTTTACTTATTTTGTGGCCTGAAGCTCTATCTCCTGAGTTATATTTCTTAGTTTTCAGCAGATTGAGCATTCCATCTTTATAAGGTTGTAGAACTCTTTTATTGCTTGCTTTCGGGTGCTCCGATGGTGAGTACCACCAAATATGAGTGAATGAATCGGTGACTCGTTCTCGCTTTACATTCACCCAGGTAGCAGGCCCTGGAAGTTTTGCGGTGTTATGCCAAATTAACTGTTGACAAATTTTAAGATCTGCGGAATCGGCAACAGCCATTAGAGTTTTTAGAGGTAAAGTAGACATAGTCGGAGAACCTTTATCCCAAGAATTTCCAATTTCAATTACCATTGATCCATTGGGCTTAAGAAGTTTTGCAAGCTTTGGCGATAGTTCAGACATCCAGTTTAGATACTCTTCTCCAATTTTGTTTCCATATTTCTTAGGTACTACAAGGGGAAATGGCGGCGATGTAAAAATCAATTGAACTTTGCCTTGCAGTGATAAACCTTCTTTGGAATCTAAAAAATCCTCAATAGATGAGTTATAAGCGGTTCCATATTTCGTCGAAAAGCTTTTTTTCATGTACCTACCCTAGCTCGAATAGACAAAGAATAGCTGATGAATCTGACATTCGCCCTCTTAATCAACAGAATTGCTCTTCGTAGCCGGAGTTCTTCCCCGAGTCCGTCAGATTCAATTAAGTAACCCCACAATAGAGAGTTCAACTCAATTCAATCGAAAAAAGCTTTATTTTTCAGGCTTCCAAATACCCGCAGTAATAATTCCTAACTCACCGCAATCAACGCCAACGCCGATGAGGTGGCAGCAATCCCTAACCAGTTGGATATGGATGGGCGCTGGTTTAGCAATTTAATCGCTATTAAGGCAGATAGGGCAGGGGCTGATGCCATAAAGACCCCCACCTTACTTAACTCTAAATTGGTAATTGCAAT
>Ga0172376_10006153_pt1 | contig 13125 bp, 12 predicted proteins | sample Lak35m_FD_121114 | JGI IMG/M metagenome (GOLD analysis project Ga0172376, IMG submission 121114) | Freshwater microbial communities from Kabuno Bay, South-Kivu, Congo - kab_092012_35m | ecosystem: Environmental > Aquatic > Freshwater > Lake | place: Democratic Republic of the Congo: South-Kivu...
CAGTTGCCGCACAAGCTCGAGTAATCGATCGCTTTCGCGGGCGTTGAGCGCCGAAGTTGGTTCATCGAGAATTAATAGCTTCGGTTTTTCGATGATTACCCGTGCTAATTCGATTAGCTGCTGATCTGAAATCGCTAAATCTCCCAAGATTGCATGGAGATCCACTCTCAAACCGATTGATTCCAAAACTGGGCGCGCAATTTCTTCCATTGGCTTATTGGAGATAAAAGGACCGCGGCGAATCTCGCGATCTGGAAAGAGATTAGTGAGGACATCACGATGCTGAAAGAGGCGCAACTCTTGATACATGATTCCGATTCCGAGTTTACGAGCCAGTTGCACAGTAATCTCGGGATAGCTCACGCCATCGATTTCAATCGAGCCGGAGTCTGGCGTCACGCCACCCGAGAGAATCTTCATGAAGGTCGATTTTCCAGCGCCATTTTCGCCCACAATCGCATGGACGATATTTCGTTCTAATTCAAGATTGAGATTATCTAGGGCCTGCACTCCGCCGTAACGCTTAGAAAGCGAACGAGCGGAGATCACGCCGTGAGTGGAATTTCTACTCACCACTGACCTCCGCTCGACTCACTTTTGATTCTTCTTATTCTCAGGCAGATTCGTCAGAGACTGGCTTGAGATTCTTCTTCCAGTCTTTGATGTATCCCTTGACGACAGGTTCGTAGTACTTACGAGTCTTTGTCTTTGATGTTGCCATTGCCTGTAGATTCTTGAAGGTCAACGCAGGAAGCTTGAACGGCTCAGTTACAGAGGTAGCTGTAACAATTTCAGTTCCGGAGTTGAGGAATGAAGGCTTGTTGATCTTGATGCCCTTACGGATGCTATCTACCAAGATGTAGACAGGTGCATACCCTTGGATGAATGGTGTCTGTCCAAGTGAGATGTGTGCACTGCCATTTGCAAGCGCCTCAAGGTTTCCTGCAGTGAGGTCATAGCCTCCACCGATTACCTTGGTGTTGCTTGCGGCCTTCGTTACTTTGCCAATGCTCTCAACATCTGGTGCGCAGAGGCCAACCATGGCAAGCGCATCGGAGTTTGCTGCAAGCAGACCCTGCCAAGCAGCGAAGTTAGCGGCAGCATCGACCTTCACATCTGATGGTCCAACTACCTGAACGCCAGCAGCCTTCTTGAGGCTCTCGAGAACACCGGCTTGGCGATTCTCAAGAACTGGGAATCCTGGGTAGCAGTTTCCAACGATGACTTTGCCCTTAGCTCCCGAGCCACCGATCTTGTCGAGGACCATCTTGCCGAGGATGCGGCCAGACTCAACCGACTTCTCGCCAACATATGGAGCATTGACGCCTTCACCCAAACCGTTAAATTGGACGATTGGGATTCCGGACTTGATGATTGCATTCAAACCATTGACCATGGAAGCAGATGGAACAGATGTGGCGATTCCATCGACTCCCGCAGCTGCCATATTCTGGACAGCAGTTAGTTGTGCATCGCCTTCAGCACCAGCAGGACCAGTGACCTTGATTGTTACACCAAGATCCTTAGCAGCCATCTTCGCAGCATCGATAATCTGCTGGATAAATGGGTTACCTACTACGTGTACTACGAAGCCGATAGTGATCTTCTTCTTCGCTGCTTGCGCAGGAGAAGCAACGCCGGCAACCGAGATTGCCATCACGCCAGCGAGCGCGAGGGCTCCCCAGCGAGTTTTGCTGCTCTTGATTTTCATCTAGTTACCATCCTTTGTTTCTTCAACTTCTACCCCCCATGGACAGAGTTGAAATCTATTTTTTGCACTCGCTAACTTGCTTTCCTTTTCCGTACTCGAACAATCTGATCAACGCCGATTGCAAAAAGAATCACCAATCCGGTAACAAGGGTTCCCCACACTGCATCGATACCAATGAAAACCACGCCAACGCCAATGACTCCGACGATCATCGCACCAACAAGTGAGCCCCAGACCGTTCCAGCACCACCCGAAAGTGGTGTACCACCGATAATCGCCGCAGCAACTACTGGCAAGAGCATCTGTCCGCCTGTGCTTGGATCAACTGCGCCACGGAATCCCAAGAAGAGTACGCCGCCGATTCCTGAGACTGCACCCATCAATGCACAGACTTGAATTTTTATTTTCTTTGTTGGAATACCTGCAAGCCGTGCCGCCTCTGGATTACTTCCGATTGCAAGAATTCGATAACCAAAACGCGTCTTATGAAGCAAGAGGTGTAATCCCACGAAACAGAGCACAACGAATATCAGAATGATTGGCACAGGAGTGTCGATTGACCCGCCTAGAGCGCGGAAGAAGATATGTTGGGTGATTCGTTCATCAGTAGGAACCACTGATCCTGAATTGTTCGAGATCAATGAGACACCTTGGAAGACTGATGCGGTTCCAAGAGTGATGATGATCAGCGGCAATCTCATAAAGACCATTAAGGCGCCGTTGAGCGCACCCATCACGGTTCCCGCAAAGATACCTATTAATACTCCTAGCCAAATGGGCAGGCCTGCAATCATTGAAAGTCCAGCGAGCACTGCAGAGAGATTGAGAATCCACCCGAAAGAGAGATCGATCTCACCCATGGAGAGCAAGAAGACGATGCAACCAGCGAGCAATGCTGCAATGGCATAACTTGCTGCAAGGTTAAGAAGGTTGGTTGGTTTTAGGAAGGTTGGGCGAAGAGCGCCGACGATTCCGATAAGCACTACTAAAGCGATAACAACGCTGGTCTCCTCAGGTAACTTAAATCGTCTCGTTCCCGATTCTGCCCCTGATTGACTCACGCGAACTTCCCCCTTGGCGGCGCTGGAATTGTTTCCAGCCGATGGGGGTAAGGAAACTCCTCCTTCCGTAGCGATGTCAATAGTGGAATCACAGGCCCTAAACAACAGTTTTGGTATCTGCTGCCAGCCTTGGCTTGCCAGGCGGGTGTGCACGGGTTGTGCAGAGGATGTGCAGGGAGGGGTGTTCGGACCTGGCAAGAGTCAGCAAGAGTCAGCAAGAGTAAGTGAGGTTATTCAGGTTACTCGATGCGCCAGATGGGTCGGAGAAATTCCATCGACCCGTTGGCGGCGTCGCCACCAGTGAGCATCATCGGCGAGATCTTGGCAGACCAGCGAGAGTTGATCTCACTCTTAGCTAAATACTCGATCATCTTCTCCATACTCTCCACCTCGAAATAGCCGACAACCATTCGGCCATCTTCGCCACCTATATACCCGGTGTAGTTATGCATCCCCGCGGCTTGGCACTCGGCGATCATTTCAGGCCACAACTTTCCAGGACTATGCGCCTCCTCATATGCTGCTTGAAAACCTTCCTTGATGTATTGAACGAACACGACTCGTTCCATTGCTCAGTCCCTTCTATGCGCGGAGTAATCGAATGTGTGTGGCACCTGACGCGCAAATTCCACACCATCTCATTCGCTAAATCCATATCAAAGTCTTGATTTGTACCAATACGAGAGATAATCTTTTGCCATACTCCTCGGACAAGTAGGACAAAAAATGAGTTTATAAATAATATTTATATAACAATTCCGCCGTTTATTCGATTCATATCTTGACAAGTGTCGGACAGGTGAGTTTTCTAAGCCTGATATCTGATCAATGTTTCTCGTGACAGATACTTCATATAGGGGGCCACAATTAACATCCTCGAGTGCAAAGACCTATCCAAGTGGTATGGCGAATCGCAGGTATTGCACAACATTAATTTTGATCTCAAGCAAGGCGAAATCCACGCGGTGGTTGGTGAAAATGGGGCAGGCAAAAGCACACTTGTAAAAATAATCGCTGGCCTCGTTCCTGTTGATGCCGGACAAGTCCTATTTGAAGGTGCCGATCGCACCTTCGCAAATATCCGAGAGATCCAGAACTCTGGTGTCGCGCTTATTCACCAAGAACCAAGACTCTTTCCTGATCTGACCGTTCTTGAAAATGTTTCTGTAGATCGGCAAGTCAAGGAAGATAAGAAGAAGAGATTTTCATGGAGTGCAGCAGAAGAAGAGACTCGCCAACTATTGGATGACCTTGGTTGTTCGTTCTCGGTGCATTCACCCGTCAAGGCTCTCTCGGTAGCGGATCAACAAATGGTAGACATGGTCTCTGCATTACGTAAACGCCTGAAGCTTCTTATCGTCGATGAACCAACTGCTTCGCTCACCCCCACAGAAGTTGATCGGCTCTTCACAACGCTACGTAAATTGAATGCTCAAGGTGTAACAATCATCTTTATCGGACATCGTCTTGAAGAAGTTCTCGAGATATCGGATCGAATCACAATCCTCAAAGATGGTGAACTAGTTACAGTCAAGAGCAAGTCCGAGACAAATGAAGATGAATTAATTCGTTTGATGGTTGGACGTAATATCGACAGCACTTCCGAAGGAAAAGAGATTGGTAAAGGCGAGGTAGTACTTCGCGTTGAGAACCTCGTCTCTCCCGGTTTTGTCGCTGATGTCTCATTCGAGGTAAATAAGGGAGAAATCTTGGGAATTGGCGGCTTAGTCGGTGCTGGGCGAAGCGAGCTACTCGAGACGATTTTTGGACTTCGGAAGAGAACTGGCGGCCGAGTTCTCTTAAATCAGGGCGAGGAAATCATCACTGTGCATCAGGCGATCGATGCGAAGGTGGCATTGGTCCCAGAAGATCGAGCCCACAACGGCCTTGCCCTCAACCGTTCCATAAACGAGAACCTTGTCATCACAAATCTCTCCCTGACCTCACGCCGCTCATGGCGCAATTTCAACCGAGAACGAGCGCTCGGTGGTGAACTCATCGAGAAATTCCGCGTCAAGCTTTCGACTGCATCTCAATTAGTGAGAGAGCTCAGCGGTGGCAACCAGCAGAAGGTCAGCCTCGCCAAATGGCTCAAACGGAACGTGGACATTCTTCTCATTGATGAACCTTCGCGCGGCGTGGATGTGGGATCCAAATTCGAAATTCATCAATTTCTCAAAGACTCTGCGCGAAATGGAATGTCGGTGGTCATGGTCAGTAGCGATATGCGCGAACTCATCGAACTTTCCCATCGAATTCTTGTAATGCGTAACGGACGTGTGGCAGGAATCCTGACGGGTTCTGATGTGAGCGAAGAAGCTGTCCTCCGACTTGCCTCTGGACTTACAACCAGCGGAAAGGCGAGATAACGTGGCAAAGAACAGCACATCAGGAATTTCGGTTCTACTTAAGAAACGTGAATTCGGAATTTTCATATTCATCGTGCTTCTACTCGTCATCTTCGGTTCACTAGAACCAAGATTTTTTAGAGCAGATAATCTCAATGCAATTCTCTCGTCTGTTGGCATTTTAATGGTGGTCGGTGCTGGACAAACACTTGTCATTGTCACGCGAAATATCGACTTGAGTGTTGGCAGCACTCTAGGTTTCTCGGCGATGGTCATGGGAATGGTCGCGCGTGAAAATCCAGATTTCCCACTTGTTGGTCTGATCTTGATCGCTCTTGTGGCCGGTGGAGTCTGTGGTCTTATCAATGGTCTACTCGTTAGCTACGGCACAATTCCTTCGATCATCGCAACCTTAGGTACGTTGGCCATCTTCCGTGGCGCGGTCTTCCTAGTCTCGGATAACGTCCAAATCGACCCAAATGATGTACCTCAAGATGTGATTAACCTTGCCACGACCTCTCCAATTCGGATTTCGTGGTTGCTCATTTTCGCGATTGCATCGATCTTGCTCGTTCATTACATCTCTTCAAAGACCTTACTGGGTAAGCGAATCTATGCGATTGGTAGTAACCCTGAGGGAGCGGTCTCTCGCGGTCTCTCCTTTAATCGAATAACTATTCTCGTCTTTGTATTCGTCGGCGTACTCGCTGGCCTTGGTGGCGTCCTCTACACAGCGAGATACGCGACTATCAACCCCGCAGATGTCGGACGTGGACTGGAATTCGATGTCATCTCTGCTGTCGTCATCGGCGGTACCAACATCTTTGGTGGGTCAGGAACAGCTTTTGGCACCGCCCTGGGATGCATTCTCATCGGAGTGCTCTCCAACGGTCTGACGGTCGTTGGCGTCTCTCCCTTTTGGAAAGCCTGTGCAACTGGGTTCTTAATTCTGGCCGCGGTAGCAATCGACAATTTTGTCCGTCGAAAACAAGAAGAGAGATTCTTGCTTGAAATTAGAAACCAAAGGACGGCGGAATAATGACATCTACCAAGAAAACACGCCGCTTTGCTCTTCCCTCGCACCTAACTGGCCCACTTCTTATCCTCATTATTGCGATGATCTACGGAAGTCTTGGTTCAGAGTACTTCCTCGACCCTGCTTCGATCATCTTCAACACTGGACGCTATATCGAGATTGGCCTCCTGGCGCTTGCCCTTACTTTCGTCATCATTAATGGAGATATCGACCTCTCCGTCGCCTCCATACTTGCAGCAAGCGCTGCTGTGATGGCAAAACTGTTTGCAGCAGGTACACCGATTCTCTGGTGCGCACTAGCTGCTGTTTTCACTGGCTTTATCTTGGGCTTGATCAATGGCCTAATCGTCATCAAGTTCGGACTACCTAGTTTGGTTGTGACGCTTGCAACCCTTGCGCTCTACCGTGGTCTTACTCAAGTTCTGCTTGAAGATAGCGTTGTTGCAGATTACCCCGAGAGTTTTGTTGGTTTTGATCAGAGATTGGTCATCGGAGGGTACCCAGGATTTCCGGCACCACTTGCCGTCTTCATAGTGGCATCAATCATTTTCTACTTCATATTACGAAAAGCCAATTACGGACTACTTAATGTCATGACGGGCAGTAATGCCTCAAGTACGAAATTTTCGGGAATTAGTGTCAACTCAGTCCGGCTAAGCGCGTTCGCTTTGAGTGGCTTGGTTTCAGGAATCTGTGCTGTGCTGATTACATCGCGACTGGGTTCAACAATTTCGAATGTTGGACTTGGCCTTGAACTACTCGCCATCACCGTAGTCGTACTCGGAGGCACGGATATCTTCGGCGGGCGAGGAACGATTTCAGGGACCGTTGTCGCGCTACTTGCAATCATGGCAGTTCGTGAATCACTAGTCATCCAAGATATCAATGGTCAAGTGCAAGATGGCGCAATCGGGCTCCTTCTAATCCTCACGGTATTAGTCCCACGTATCCGCTCCGCAATAGTAGATAAAAGGAATAGGAAAAAGAGGTTTAATGAAGCGCAATCTCAGATTGCGAATCATTAGAACAATAGAGATGAGATCCATTTCTATTGAGTTATGGAATGAGGCAATTAATGAAAAGAAAGAATAAGGTGCTGGTCTCCTTACTGAGTATGTCACTCGTCCTTGCCGGATTGAGCGTTGCCTCAGTAGGTCCAGCTAATGCTGCGAAGAAGAAGTACAAGGTCACCTACATCCCAAAGAACCTAGGTAATCCATACTTCGATGCAATCGTTGGCGGATTCAACAAGGCTGGAAAGAAACTCAATATGACGGTCAAGGTCGTAGCACCTGCACAAGCAGGCGCAACTGATCAGATTCCATTTATTGAAGCTGCTATTCAGCAGAAGGTTGATGCCATCGCTATCTCTCCTAATGACGCCGATGCGCTCTGCCCAACCCTCAAGCGCGCAATGCGTGCTGGAATCGTCGTGTTGACGGTCAATGGCGACACCACTGCCTCATGCCGACAAGCTTCGATTACCCCAACGGATTTCAGCGTCCTTGGACAGTATCTCGTCGACCAGACCGCCAAACTTATTGGTGATAAGGGTGACTGGGCATTCCTCTCTGCAACCTCAACTGCTCCAGATCAGAATGCCTGGCTTGCGGGTGCACAGAAGTACATCGATGGCGGTGCTAAGCCAAATATGAAGCTTGTCGCCACCGTTTACGGAGATGATCAGCCTGAGAAGAGCGCTACTGAAGCACAGGCATTGCTAGCGCGTTTCCCAAATCTCAAAGCTATCAATGCGCCAACTACAGTAGGTATTGCCGCAGCAGCTCAAGTCCTTTCTACCTCGCCACTAAAGGGCAAGGTCGTGGTTACCGGACTTGGTACTCCAAATCAAATGCGCCAGTACGTCAAAGATGGCACCGTGAAGTCCTTCTCGCTTTGGGATCCAGGCCTACAGGGTGAAATCGCAGCGAACCTCATCGTTCAAATGAAGACAAAGAAGTTGAAGCCAAAGCAGGGCCTCAAGTTCTCAGTTAAGGGTGTCGGACCAGGAAGCTGGACAATGGGCAAAGATGCACAAATCATTGCCGGTCCACCACAAGAGTTCGATGCTTCCAATATCGACAAGTTCAACTTCTAATCGTAATCCAGAAGAATTCTTGTTGATTCAGATTAAGTAGGTAGGAGGCACACAATGTCGGTGAAAAAACTCAGTGACAAAATCGTTGAGGACTTGTTAGCGCAACTTGGCTCTGGAAGATTGCGTGAGGGTTCAACGATTCCATCTGAGACCGCATTGTGTGCCGACTACAAAGTAACTCGTGGTGTCGTTCGAGAGGCAATCAGAAGTCTCGATGCCCGAGGTTTCATCAAGGTCGCACAAGGCGTGGGAAGTACTATCTCTCCAGCGCACGAATGGAACATCCTCGATCCAATATGGGTATCTCTCAATTCCGATACCTCATATTTAGGAGACTTACACGTGACTCGCGAGATGATTGAGCCGGAGATAGCCGCACTTGCGGCGTTGAATGCCACCAAAGAAGATATCCAAGAATTACGGTATCTCTTGAATCAGCAACAGAGTTGTGCTGATGATGCCGAAGCGCTAGCTCGAATTGATATCGCATGGCATTGCGCACTCTCGCGTGCAACCCACAATAGAATTCTTGTGCATATGCACAATTCAATGGTCAATCTAGGTGTCAAGACTCGTATCGAGACCGCTAAACTTCCTGGTGCAATCGAGGGAGCTGCACACTGGCATGAGGAGATAGTCAAAGCTATCGAGAATAGGGATTCGAACCTCGCAAAAGCCACGATGCGGGTTCATTTAAGTATTGTTCGGGACTCTCTAGAACAGGCGATAAGTGCACGATGAGAAAACATTCATTTCCACAAAAAGGTGATGCTGTAATTGTCACTGGGGCTGCTGGCGGAATCGGCGCCGCAACCGTGAAGAACTTAGTCAATCAAGGCATCCATGTTCATGCAGTCGATAAGAACGAGAGTGAACTTCGACGAATCATTGCTGACATAGATCCCTCTGGAAAACTGACCTCCACGCTCCAAGCAGATGTCACGAGCGAAGAGAATTGCAAGCGAGTTGCAGAACATGCGAAATCCAGCGGCATCAGACTCAAAGGCTTGGTCAACAATGCTGCAGTAGGTGCGTTCAATATGAGCGTTGAGAAGACAAGTTATTCAGAATGGCAGCGCGTCCTCGACATCAATCTCACTAGCTTGTACCTGATGTCCAAATACGCACTCCCACTTATTCGTGCCGCCAGTGGCGGTGCCGTAATCAATATTTCTTCAGTGCATGCCTATGCAACATCAACTGGTGTAGCACCGTATGCAGCAGCAAAAGGCGGCGTGCTCGCGCTGACACGAACCATGGCACTTGATCTTGCAGAAGATAACATTCGTGTCGTCTGCATCATGCCGGGCGCAACTGATACTCCAATGCTCAGACAACATGCTGAACGTGAGGGTAAATCCCTAGCGGAATTGGGCTTTCCACCCGGCGAGAGTTCGATTGCACGTATCGCCCAGCCTGAAGAGGTAGCCGATGTCATCGCTTTTGCACTCTCGAAAGGAGCAAGTTTTATAACTGGCTCCGCGATAATCCCAGATGGTGGATTACTTGCAAAGTTTTGATGCGGTTGTCGTCACCTCACCAAACAAGACTGGGTTGCACTCAATTTCTGCCAATGAACTTGGCGAGAATCAAGTAGCAATCAAGACGCATTATTCAGGAATAAGCACTGGAACAGATCGATGGGTGATCTCAGGGCGCTTCGAGTGGGGCAGCTTTGGCTTTCCTCTCGTTCCTGGTTATCAGAGGTCTGGTGTTGTCACAGCGGTCGGATCGAACGTTAAGACGGTATCTGTCGGGCAAGAAGTCTTCGCCACGGCTAGTTGCAACTTTAAAGATGCAACAGCCGGTTGGGGTGGTCACACGAGTTTCGGAGTTTGCGAAGAATTTGAAGTTTTCGATGCTCAAGGAATTCCTCCAGAGCGTTCAGCATTCGGTGTTGTTGCACAAGTTGGTTACAACGCCGCATCACGCATTACGGCAACTAACGGGTCTGGAGTTATAGTAATTGGGGATGGAGTCATTGGCTTAAGCGGCGCTCTCTCGGCGCGACACCGAGGTTATCGAGTCTTACTGGTTGGCAGACATGATTCGCGACTAGAGCGAGTCAAATCTCTTGGAATCGATGTGTCTAATTCGCGAACTGCTTCCCGTAAATTCCTTCAGGATTTCCAAGCTAGTGCTGTAATAGACACGGTTCAAAATCAAGAAGCATTTGATCTCTATTACCCAGCGCTTCCTGCCACTTGGGCTGCAGTAGATTTTGAGATTCCGCGCCAAGGCACTGGTGAGATTATCTACAGCGGACATAGCCCAGACGGTGTGATTTCGTGGGCTGATATGGCCCATCTGCAAAAGCAAGAATTTACCGTTCATTTTGTCTCGGGTTGGACGAAGGCACGAATCCAATCCACGCTAGAACTAATGCGGGTAGGAGCCCTACCACTTGAGGAAATTGCAACTACGTATAACGCTGATCCTTCAAATGTAGAAGAGGTCTTTGGAAAAATTTCGGAGGGAAAAAGCCCTGACTTGGCGTCGATTATTCGTTGGGAGTAACGCACTAAAGCTTAATTTTGACTTTGATGAAATCACTAATCGCCATGAAGCGCCCTGGCGGTGAATACTTGCTCCGACGCGGGTCATTGGAAAACGCTAGAACAGCGACATATGAATAGGTACCACTTTTCATCGGCTTCTTGAAGCCAAGCTGCTGAGGTATCGCTTTCTTGCCGGAGAAAACTTGGGTGGGTTTCTGTGACTTTTCATCGCACATATTCTTGAGTACTTCGTATCCGTTTATTTTCGCGCCATTTGGAAATACATCTAAGCCATCATGATTCATAAGATTGTTAATAGGATCTTCCTGCAACTTTTCTAATTCTTCTTCTTTCATATCCAAGACATACAGATAGACGCACCAACGTCCTTTCTCATTTACAGTTGAGTTGATGGTGATTTTTCCGGAAGAGCGCGTGATCTGTTTTGACGCCTTCATTGAAATGCTGAAGTTTGCAGAATCAACTTCTGATTCTGTCGCGTGGGCAGAAGTGAAAGTAGAGCTAACTAGCAACAGAGAAAGAAGCCACACAGCTACACGAAAAGCTTTCATTAGAACTCTTTCGCGATTAATTCAGCAATCTGTGCAGTATTGAGCGCAGCGCCTTTGCGTAGGTTATCTCCGCAAACGAAGAAATCAAGAGCATGTGGGTCATCGATACTCGCGCGAACCCGACCAACCCAGGTTGGGTCCGTGCCTACAACATCAGCAGGGGTTGGAAACTCCTTCTTTTCTGGGTTATCCACGAGATTCACACCAGGAGCGCTTTTCAAAATCGCCTGTGCGCCATCGCGCGTTACCTGCTTCTCAAAGGTGGCATGGACAGCTAATGAGTGCGTAGTGATGACCGGAACACGGACACATGTTGCCGAAACTCGAAGATCAGAGATACCAAGAATCTTCCGAGATTCATTGCGGACTTTGAGCTCTTCGCTTGTGTAACCCTCATCTTTAAGGGAGCCCGCCCACGGAATCACATTCATCGCTAGCGGCGCAGGGAATGGTCCAAGATCAGAGACGGACTTGCGGACATCTCCCGCTACCGAACCAAGATCCTTGCCAGCCACTTCCTTGAGTTGGGCATGCAAGGTGTCGATTCCAGATTGTCCTGCACCAGATGCTGCTTGGTAGGAGGCAACAACTAATTCTTTTACAGTGAATTCGCGATGAAGCGCGCCAACAGCAACAATCATCGAAAGGGTCGTGCAATTTGGATTGGAGATGATTCCTTTTGGACGCTTCTTAATATCCCCGGGGTTAACCTCTGGCACAACGAGAGGAACATCCTTATCCATACGGAAAGCACCTGAGTTATCAACGACAACCGCTCCGCGAGCAGCAGCAATTGGACCCCACTCAGCAGAGACCTCATCTGGCACATCGAACATTGCCACATCAACGCCATCAAATGATTCTGGAGATAGCGCGATGACCGTGAGCTCTTCTCCCCTGCAGATCAATTTCTTTCCAGCGCTGCGGGCAGAGGCAATTAATCGAATCTCTCCCCACACATTCTCGCGGGTACTCAAGATGTCGAGCATGACGGTGCCAACTGCACCCGTTGCGCCGACTACAGCAAGAGTTGGTTTACTCATCGGCCGGTACCACCATAAACAACGGCCTCAGCAGCATCAGAATCAAGTTCAAACGCGGTATGAGAGGCGCGAACGGCTTTGTCCAAATCGGTAGCGCGACAGACGATAGAAATCCGGATTTCTGAGGTCGAAATCATCTCAATATTGACCCCAGCCTCAGAGAGCGCGGCAAAGAATGTGGCGGTCACACCTGGGTGTGAACGCATACCCGCACCAATAAGTGAGAGTTTTCCGATTTGATCATCGTATTGAATCGATGCAAAGCCAACTTCCCCTTGAATCTTATTTAAAACAGCAATCGCTTTTTCGCCTTCAGCTTTTGGCAGAGTGAATGAGATGTCCGTCAAACCAGTAGCAGCCGCTGAAACATTCTGCACAATCATGTCGATGTTGATATCGACATCTGCAATAGATTGGAAGATGCGCGCAGCAACTCCAGTGCGGTCTGGCACACCAACGATTGTTATCTTCGCCTCGCTTCGATCATGTGCGATTCCTGAAATGATTGCTTGCTCCATGCCATCTCCCTCTGGACGATCCTTGACAACCCAAGTTCCCTCGTTACCACTAAATGAGGAACGAACATGAATTGGTAAATCAAAACGACGTGCATACTCCACGCAACGAAGGTGGAGAACTTTTGCACCGCTTGCTGCTAACTCCAACATCTCTTCATAAGTAATGCTCTTTAACTTCCGCGCTGATGGAACAACTCGTGGATCGGCAGAGAAGACGCCATCGACATCGGTATAGATCTC
>Ga0172376_10006154_pt1 | contig 13122 bp, 13 predicted proteins | sample Lak35m_FD_121114 | JGI IMG/M metagenome (GOLD analysis project Ga0172376, IMG submission 121114) | Freshwater microbial communities from Kabuno Bay, South-Kivu, Congo - kab_092012_35m | ecosystem: Environmental > Aquatic > Freshwater > Lake | place: Democratic Republic of the Congo: South-Kivu...
GAGCTGACAGCTTTTGACCACTTTTAATCGTCGACGGTCGAAATACCGGTTGTAAATCGGGGTTAATTCATCCCATGGCACCATCTCTGCCATCTTGATCCATCTGTTTTCTAGATCAATTTTACCTGAATATGGAACCAGTTCCTTGAAAAGTGGGAGTTGTTCTTGTAACATCTTTATCGCTTTCTCAAGTGCACGGTTTTTAATGTTCTTCTGCATTTTTCCGTGCACTTGGGGTTTTAAGGTGGGGACTTTATTTCCCTATTTTACCCCTTTTCTAGCCTCGCTTTCAACCTCTTTTTTCCCTTTTTTTCCAATATCAGCAGGGCCTACGGTAGATCACATCAGGCGAGCGTTTGGAGGACGGGCCCAATTCTGCTTTAGACGATCGGATAAGTTGGACCGTGATGTAACCGCTTATTGGAAGCAGGCGCTTCGAATAAGCCCAAAGCTCCTCTTTGAAAGCCTTAAGTTTACCAAAAGCCTTCTATACAGCGGGATGGATCAATAGCCCATGCCATCGAAGCAAGCTGTTGCTGAATTTAAAGCCCTTTATCAACAACGCTACGGCATTGTGTTGACCGATGATGAGGCCTTTGAAAAATCAATCCGCTTGCTTCGCCTGTATAAGGCTGTTTTTTACCCAACTATGAAAATGAATCCCAATGAAAAAACGACACAATCTTCAAATTATCCGCAATAAACGGTCTTATTCCTTTCGGGAATTAGCTGACACCCTGGGCGTGCATATCCGCACGGTTCAATCCTGGCACCAATCGGGCATGCCCATTATCGAAGATACTGCCTATCCCTGCCTGGTACTAAATTCCTAAAAACACTTGCTACTCTAGCTTCTGCTGCTGCTTCTGTTACTTCTGCCTCAAGCTTACGTTCAGTAATCTTCACAATCTCATCAGCAACCGTGGCCCAATCGGAGTTGTTGTAGTTTTTGTATTTATTTGCCAACACTGTGGTGGCACTAAATAATTGATCCGGCGTCAGTTGCTTCGAACTTTGTAAAAATGAAAAACAATTGGGTCTGGCAGGCTTTAACTCATAAATTCCACATAGCACTGCTGCGTTTAATAATAGCACCACCTCCGTAAGCCATTTCCTACACTCATAAGCCTCTTTAACCGAAGGTTTAGCACCAAGTGCGTTTAATGCGACTGAAATTTGACTTGCTAGATTAGGGGACGGTTGAGCAACGCTGAGTAAGCTTTCTGCCAGTAATAATGCATGATCTACAGCTAAGCCATCACCGTCTACGCCTAACTTGTAAACTGTGGCCTTTTCTAAAAAATCTATTTTAGCAAGCAGTAATTCTTTTGTTGATGTAGCGGTTGGTTCATTTTGAGGAAGCGGTGTTAATCCTTGTATGGTTGCTTTAAGACTAATCAATCCCTCATAGGCTGCCCATAAGTCCAATCTATTTTTTTGTTTAGCTGGATCTTGACTAGCAATCCATTTAACCCATTTAACTCCTTGCCTATCGTGAGCATCAAACACCTCTGGCCATTTTCTTCTTCCAAGTAAATAGGTACCGCCTTGTTTCGCTAATACATAATAAGTGACTTCATCAATCGTTACTTTTAATTGTCCCTTATCCAAACTAAAGTTACGTAAGTCAGTAGTTTTGATGTTTTCAGGAAGGTTCACACCGTCAGCTATAGTATGGAGGTTCTGTATTGCTGCGTCTGTTGCTGCTTCTGCATTCCCGAAACCGACACTGGCAGCATGTTCGCCGAATTCGCCTGCTACGAACCTTGGTGCTGCTTGTGGTGGTGGTGTTGCTGCTCTTGAAGGGCCATGGATAACGGGTAAGGGGGGGGGAGGGGAGGGGTTACGATAGTGGACACCCGCTAGGTCACTGGATTGATACACGTGGTTAGAGGTGGGGGGTGGATAGGGCATGGTAGGTGATGAGATGGGCGGGGGTTGGATCATACATACCTCTCAAGTTGGGAATATAGGAATGGGTAATTAGTATACACCCCAAAAGGGGTAAAAGCCATTGTATTCAGGTAGGGGGGATGAATGCTGGTGGAGATGGTACTAATTCAATACCAAGACCTCTGCAAAACCTATTGAAAATGAGAAGGGATTGATAGAATGAGGTCATACCGAATGATAAGGGAGAAAAAAAGATGGCAACGTTTTTTGAGCTAGGAGTAGAGAAGCAATTGGGTAATAAGAATCAGTTGATGAAGATCAATCGGTTACTCAATTGGGAACGGTTACGCGAGCATTTAAAAACAGTACGTAGAACAGATGCTGTAACAGGTGGACGAGGGGGGTATGATGAACTGAGTATGTTCAAGGCTATATTGTTAGGACAATGGCACAACTTGAGCGATCCTGTGCTTGAGGATCGTTTGAGAGTACGGTTGGGTTTTATGGCATTTACGGGGTTTCAGATGGGAGAGTCAATCCCTGATGAGACCACATTATGTCGATTTCGGAATCGGTTGATCGAGATGAAAATGGATAAAGTCTTGATGAATTTAGTGGCCGAAGAATGGGCGAAATTGGGAATCGAAATCGAAAAAGCAAATGGGGCAATTATTGATGCGACCATCGTGTCATCAAGTGCAAGGCCTGCATCAGAAGATGTGGTGGTAATGGACAGGCAAGAAGAAACGGACACGCATCAAATGAAGTGCTCGAAAGTCGTGCCTCAAAAGACCCTGATACAAGGTGGTTAAAAAAAGGGACTCGCATTTTGGATGCAAAAGCTTTGTGGCGGTTACGAAGGGGATGGGTATAGTCAAGCCACACATGTGACGAGTGCGAATGTATCTGAAATGACCGAATTTCGTCGTTTCATTAAAGAAATCAGTCGCACAGAGATTTTTACCGACAAAGGATACGCTTGCAAAGAAAACGAAGACCTTTTAAAGGCATTGAACAAAAAAAGTCGCATCATGAAAAAAGCAGCACGCAACCGACCATTGACCCATTGGGAAAAACGATTCAATAAGCTCATCAGTAAGACTCGATTCAAGGTAGAACAAGCGTTTGGTACCCTTAAACGACGATTTTCGATGTCCCGTTTTCGTTATATCACGCTCCCAAAAGTGAACGCTGAAATGGCCTTTAAAGCCATCGGCTTTAACTTGCTAAAAGCAGCCAATTCACTCACATAATCCACAAATCTCCCACCAAATCCCCAAAAACGCATCGATATCTCAATCGATCTGACATAAACCCCATCCCCTTTTTAGAAAAACGCACCTTCTTTTATCAACAATCTATCCCTCTATCTCCTAAAGCCTTGGTTTTGCAGAGGTCTTGAGATGCTTAAAAACCAAAAAACCAAACCAAGCAAGCTGAGCTAAGGGGGTAACTCTGGCCACTTGGTTTGGTCTTATGCGCTGCGAAAGTCGCCCGCTGTATCCATATATCGGAATTCACTCCCCCAAAGTTGCATCGAATTTTTTGAATGATTTGGTGGACTTGGTTTTATTTTTTGGCCCACACGCCGTGGTTAATTTTTAACCCCTCCCCAACCCTCCCCTAAAGGGGAGGGGGTAAACGTTTTGATTCGGGGACCTGCGGTCCCCAAACCCCAGCAAAGGGGTTTCACCCCTTTAGATCCCCCAGAAAAGGGGTGGTTTTTTAGATGTGGGGCGGGGCCCCACACCCCATGGTTTTTTATTTGATATGAGGGCGTTCCCCCCTCATAACTCCCCCCTAAATTATATTAGCGGGTGCTGCGCACCCGCGCCCGCCTTAAGGGGCTATACCCCTTAAGAATCCCCAGGGGTGTGTTTGTATATGAGGGCGTTCCCCCCTCATAACTCCCCCCTAAATTATATTAGCGGGTGCTGCGCACCCGCGCCCGCCTTAAGGGGCTTCGCCCCTTAAGAATCCCCAGTCCAGGGGCGGAGCCCTTGAAATTGGGGTCCAGGGGCGAAGCCCGTGGTCTGGGGCCTGGGGATCGAAGATCCCCAGAATCATTTTTTACTCCCTCCCCTCTGGGGAGGGTCGGGGTGGGGGCGAGTCCTTTTGCGGGGGTGTGGGGCGTTAGGTGGGCGATGACCGGCGATGAAGCCCACACTCCGAATGCCCCTCATCGCGTGATTCCCACCACCACCGACCCGATCGACTGTCTTGGCCCTCTGGGACCGCCCGCGTACAAGGGGCACACCCGATGCTGGGGTATCCTTTTGCGTGCAACCCATTGATGGGGACGCCATGGGTTCGCACATGCTCCCATACCGCATCCAACGACCAGTCTAATAAGGGGTTCACTTTTAGCAGGCCATTCTCATCGTCCCATGCTGCCCGTTGCATGGTGGCCCGATAGGGGGATTGCTCACGTCGAATGCCCGTTACCCATGCGGTTTTACCCGTCAAGGCCCGCTGAAGCGGATGGGTTTTGCGAATGGCACAACACCGTTGACGCAAGGCCACCGTGTCATAAAAGCAATTGATGCCATGGGTATTGACCAACGATTCAACTTCGGCAGGGTCGGGCATCATCACCCGGTGGCGTCGTTGGTAGTGGGTTTGGGTGTGGCTCATCACGGCATACGTTTCAGGGTGCAAGCGCCCGGTGTCTAGCACCACAATGTCAACGGGATGGCCCTTTCCCCACAATAAGTCAGTGATGACCTGGTCTTCTAAGCCCAGGCTTGATGTAAACACAATCTGGTCAATGGGCACCGCATCCAGCAAGGCACGCAAACAGTCATTGGCATCGGTGAGGGAGACGAGACGGGCAATCAAATGATCCATGGTCCCATTCTAAAAGAAAGGACCCCGTTGCACCACCCCTATCCCCTTAGTCTGATACCCGCTGGTCTTTGGGCAGGGCGACGTAATCCACCACCCCTTGCACGATCGCTTGGGCCAGTTTTTGTTGCACGTCGGCACGAATCAATCGGTCAAATTCCATCGGATTGGTAATAAACCCGGGTTCAATGAGGGTCGCCGGCATGCTGGTATTGCGTAACACATACATGCGGGCCCGCTTTAACCCGTTGTTACGAAAGCCAAGTACCCCTGTCATTCGTTGGTGAATCAAATAAGACAAGGGCTTATCTGATGGTTTGTAATAATAGGTTTCGGTACCCGATGCAAACGGATGAAAAAAAGAGTTGATATGCACACTAATTAACAAATCCCCTTTGGCACGATGGGCGATGTCGCACCGCTCTTGCAAGGAAGGGTTTTCATCATTCTCACGACACATCACCACGCGACCACCCAATCGTTCAATGTCGGCTTTAACGCGACGGGATAATTGAATGGTGAGTTCTTTCTCATACAACCCATTGGCCGCTATGCCCCCTGGGTCACGGCCCCCGTGACCCGGGTCGATGACCACCACCAGGTTGCGCAAGGGCAAGAGGGATTTGCTTGGCGTGAAGGGGGCGGATATGGTGGCAACGGGGGGAGGGGCAGGGCGGGGGGCGTTATTTCCCATCGATACGTGCAGTCGACCCCCTGTTGTGGTGGGGTGCCAGGTGACATTGGCACTGATGCTGCCATCCAATACCAAGCGAGCCATCGGGGGGACCATCGAAAACTGGCCCAATCGAATGCCTGTGTACGGGGGCGATGACCCGCTGGTCATGGTGCCAGTTGGCACCACGCATCGAATGCGGGTGCGGTTAAAATCAACCACCCATCGGGTCTGATGTCGCCAAATATGGGGGGTGGGCAAGCCCTTTCCCTCTAGTTCAATGACCCAAGGATTGCCAGTTGCCAATGGGGTGGCTGTGGATCGTTCGGCCAGCCGGGTGAGCTGTCCAATCGGTTTGATGCCACACCCATTGGGCAGGGCCTGGCAACTGTCATAGTCAAGATTACCCTGGGTGACCACGGTGATGATCACCTGATTGTGACTGCTTCGAATCTGAACCCGTTTGATGTCACCTGTGACCCCATCCCACTGCTTTAACCGGGTGGTGGCCTGGGGAATCACCACCTGAAACCCACTGGGTGTCGGTTGAATACGGGCCCGTTTGATGGGCAACTGACCCATGATCATAAGACTGGGGGGATCATCAGTGCCCCACCGTAAGCCATCAATGGATTGAATCCATTCAATGCGTTGACCGTTGACCTGCCACCCCAGACCCATGGCGGTTGACAGGTGATCCACCCCAATCCAGTGGGACCCCTCATGGGCCCATACCACCGCCCCATTGCCCGACGGGATTCGGGTGGTGAGGGGCCATTTGAGACTACGCGATCCCCATTGCCCCACCCAATGCGTGCCGGTGCGTTGGCTTTTATCGACCCAGGGTTCCAACGATACCCACCATGTTCGATTCATGCTAATCACACCCTGAGACACCCGCACAAAAGGGGGCCTGACCCACGAAGAAACGGACGGTACCATTCCCCCGGATTGGGCAGTCAACACGGTGAACCTGTGGTCGCTAGACGGTGAGGGGGTAAGGGGGGGCAGCCGATAATGGGGGGTGGCACTGACCGATGGCACCGCGCCAACCGCCAACGATCGATGGGCCGTGGGGGGGGTGGGCGATGAAACGCGGGGCGTATTGGGGAGGGAAGGGGGGGCAATCACCCATCGGGATCCCGTTTGAGAAATGCTTAATCCCAACCACTGAATCACTTCTTTGAGGGGCACATATAATTGAGACTCAATGAATAAGGTTTGCGAAGACAAGGGGTGGGGTTTGGTGTTGATGAACCCTTGGGTATCATTGACCAAGACCATAATGGTAATGGCGGGCGAGGGACAGGTCATCTGAAACGCATCCAAATGCCGCACATATTGCAATTGAGAGCGGGTGACACGGGCGATGTCTCGTATGGGGGCGTATGTCACACGCCCACGGGTCACAAAGGGGGCATCGGTTTGAACGACGTGCGACCCCATCACCAACGTGGGTAGGGGGGCGGCGTGTAGGGAGCCCATCATCAAAAGTCCCATCATCACCCCCATCATGGAGACGACCCAGCTCATGCGCTTCATTTATAAGGACACAAAACACGTGACGTGTTGGTCACGCAGTACCACCACCGACCAGGGGACAATCGCCAATCCCTGGCAAGCAGGGGGTAATGACACGTGAGGCATCACCAAAAAATGGGTTTCGCTGGCCGATAGGGGAGGGGGTGTGCTGTGAAGCAAGCGAACACATCGGGTGGTGCCGGTTCGTTTGAATCGTTGGGCCACCCACCCTGTGATGGGGGTGTCGGTTCGATATGCCACATCGGTACGGATGCCCACTTTTTTCATCAAGCGGGCCAAAGCGGCCGCCTTTTTTTTAATGGGGCGGGCCATGTCAGGGGAGGATATATCCGGCAAGATGACATATACCTGGGTCATGATGGCATCCATCATACCAGCTCGATGAACGCTGGCCTACCGTCAAAGGGTCATGCCCACTCGCAAGGATGTGGGGAGGGGCCTCGGTTATCAATATGTAAAAAAATAAAAAAATGATTGATTAAGTGACAGTTAATAAGTATAGTTTATTTTTATTTTTTGACTAAAAAAAAGGGGGAGACAGTGATTACGTTGTTTAGTGCGGCCATTACGGGGGTGACGGCCCAGCCAGTAACCGTCGAAGTATGTTGCCACAACGGCATACCCGTTGATGTGGTGGTTGGCTTACCCGATGCGGTGATCAAAGAAAGTCGTAGCCGAATACGGGCCGCCATTCGCCATGCCCATTATCAATACCCCACCAAAGTCGTGACGGTTAATTTGGCCCCAGCGGAGCTTCGCAAAGAAGGTCCCTTTTTTGATTTGCCCATTGCCCTGGGAATTTTACAGGCCAGTGAGCAAGTGCCCGTGTCGCCGGGTACCATGGCGGTGGGAGAATTGGCATTGTCAGGTGAGGTCCGCTCGGTACGTGGGATTGTATCGGTGGCCTTGATGGCCAAACAGTTGGGTATCTCAACCCTCATACTACCAGTATCCAATTTGGCAGAAGCGGCCTTGGTAGCAGGGGTCGGGTTGGTCGGGGTGAGCCATCTAAAAGAAGCCATTGGGTATTTAAAAGGAGAGTGGGTGCCCCCAGCCCCTCCCGTGGTGGTCCCTGTACACGAAGAAGAAGGGGGGGATTTTTGTGAGATTCGGGGGCAATGGGCCGGTAAGCGGGCACTCGAAATTGCCGCCGCAGGGGGGCATAACCTGTTGTTGGTGGGGCCACCAGGCGTGGGCAAAACCATGTTACTGAAGCGATTGCCAGGGATTTTACCATTGATGTCCGATCAAGAAGCCCTGGAATCCATTCAAATTCAAGCCCTTCACCGTGCCAAACCCCCCCGGTTTACACGGTCACGTCCGTTTCGTGCCCCCCATCACACCATCAGCTTTGCCGGATTGGTGGGTGGGGGAAGCATGCCAGTGCCAGGTGAAATTAGCATGGCCCATCATGGGGTATTGTTTTTAGATGAATTGCCTGAGTTTCCGAGGCAAATTTTAGAGTTATTGCGACAACCGCTTGAAGACCAAACCATTTCGGTTAATAGGGCATCGGGCTCTGTGGTCTTTCCGGCTGATTTTATGTTGGTGGTGGCCATGAATCCCTGTCCGTGTGGGCATTTGGGGGACGGGGCGGTGGGGTGTCGGTGTTTACCGCGCGATATTCGACGCTACCATGCCCGATTGTCCGGCCCCCTGTTGGATCGGATTGACTTAATGGTGCCCTTGTCTCGACCCAGTGGCGAAGAATGGCATGAGGTAGATACCCCCCAGTCACCCATGGGGACAATGGCCATTCGGCAACGGGTGTCGGTGGCCCGGGCACAACAGGCAGAACGGGGGCATCTCAATGCCCGGTTACCGTCTCGGCTGTTGGCCCTTTTACCCATGAGTCCCGAGGGCAAGGCGTTATTAACCGCTTTAATTGCACGCGGGGTGTTGAGTGGGCGTCGACACGACAAATTGGTGAGGGTGTCTCAAACCATTGCCGATTTGTCGGGGGCCCCCATGATTACAGACCAACATTTGGGCGAGGCATTGGGGTATCGATGGAAAGGACTCGATTCATGACCATACCGTCAGTGATGGGCAGGTGGGCGAGGCATGGGGGTATACATGGGGGTATAAAGGATACGATGGATGACCATGCGGTGATGAGGAGGCCATCCGGACACCCGTCACACATGGGGCATTTCAACCGTCACCCGGCTGTGCGTCATCATGCCTTACACAGGGTGTTTCAAGTGGGCGGGTATGAATGGGTGCTTAGACCCGACATCACGACACCGTGCATGGCGTTGCCAAGTGGCATGTGCTTAGCGTCCCCACAGACCGTTCGCCCCACCGTTAAATGGATGGGGAGCACCATCAGGGGTGTCTTACCCTGTCGCAAGCCATGGCATGAGGGGCATGAGGGTGATGGGAGATGATGTAAAAGAGTGGGGGGCGTCACATTTTGTTATTTTTTCAAGTGGGGTGGTGCTTGTGCAACACCCCATCTGGTGATAGCATTCGCACTATTTTTAGCATATCATCCATTCAAATCAAGTGGGTTCAGACGAGGGTGTTAGGGATACACACTCAAGATGATGAATGGGTATGACTGCGCAAGAATCATGATGACAATAAACCGCCGATCCGTTAGGGCATATGGGTCTGCATGTTCTTGTCATTGGATGACTCTTAATTTAATTCTAAGAATACCTTGGAGGTAAGATGCAAAATCGCCGACTGTATAAGATTGGGCAAGTGACCAAGATGTTGGGCATTACGTCCCGTACCATTCGCTATTACGATAACAGCGGATTATTGCCACACGTCAAACGATCAGAAGGTCATATTAGGTTATTTGATGAGTCTGACATTGCCATCATTAAAAAAATAAGGGAAATGCAAAAAAGCGGTCATCCGTTGGATGACATTCGCAACATGATGTTTGGTAAACGATTGTTTGACTCGAGACCCAAGGTTCAAGATCGCATTGCCATCGTGACCGATGATAGTGCCCGGTTTCCCGAGGGGTATCGTTCGGCGCATGTCACCATTGTGTCATTGCCCCCTTCATTGGGTGTCGACCATCGCCAGCACCAAGGTATGGCACCCCAAGACGAAGCAGCCTTTAAAACATCACTCCAAGCCTGTTATGAATCACTGGCTGCATCGGGTATTCAACGCGTTTATTCGGTTCATATGTCGGCCTTTTTTTCGAGTCTATCAGGGGTCATCGATGAAGTGGCCCATATGGTAAAGGATCGGATCGAGGTGACTGTCGTGAAGGCCGATGCATTGGGGGCCTCGTTGGGCTTGTTAGTGGCCCAATTAGAAGAGGCAGTTGACAATGGCGATTCCATCAATGAGGTGGATATCGTGTTGGCCAAACAGACCCAATTGGGATGGACCAGTATCAAAGCCAGGTCGATCACCAGTTTGGTTGAAAACGAGTTGGTCGATATCCCCCGTGCATCCGAATGGTCGCAACGGGCCATGATGGCCCAGTTGGCCCAATTTGTACCGGTGATGGTGACGGGGGGTGGGGGGCAGTCGGGGGTATCGATTGTGGAATGTTGTAAAACAGATGTGGATGCCAGGGATGTGTTATTGGCGTATGTGCAATCTGAAATTCAAAATCGAGGCAATTATGTGCGGGCGATTTGGATTCATCATCATCAGCGACACCAAGAAGCGGGTTGGTTACGCGATCGGTTTGCGTTGGAGTATAAAAAAGCCGTGATTCAAATGGTGCAAGATGATAAAGTATGGCCAGCGTTAGTGGGGCCACATTATGTGGCCATTTCGATTGGATAAGGCAACATGACCACGTCATTGGACCATCGTATTCTGGATATCTTACGACACCATGCCCGCAGTACGGTGCAAGACATTGCCAGTCAATTGAATGAATCAACCGAACGGGTGTCGCAGGCCATTCAACAACTAGAAGCCAATGGCATTATTTTGCAATATGCCACCATTATTGATGATAGCAAGCTCACCCGACGAAAGCCCCCCATACGGGCACTCATTGAAGTTAAAGTCAGGCCTGAACGACGCACCGGGTTTGACGCAGTGGCAGCCCGCATTGCCAAATTTCCGAATGTGGTGGACCATTACCTCATTTCGGGCAGTTATGATTTTTTGGTGATGGTAGAGGGGGATAGTTTAGAAGATATCTCACGGTTTGTATCGGGTAAATTGGCCACCATTGAGCATGTGTTAAGTACGGCCACCCATTTTATCATGAAAAAATACAAAGAAAAGGGTGCCATCGTGGGCCCCCATGATGGGGACCATCGGCTGATGATTACCCCGTGACCAAGCCATTTAATGTGTTGGTGGATCAAGTGCCACCATCGGGTATTCGTCGGTTTTTTGATTTGGTAGTGGGTGCACAAGATGTGATTTCATTGGGTGTGGGAGAACCCGACTTCATCACACCATGGGCCATTCGAGAAGACGCCATTTATTCATTGGAGCATGGCAGGGTGACCTACACTGAAAACGGGGGATTGTTGGCCTGTCGGCAAGCGGTGAGCACCTATTTGGCAGATTTTTTTCATGCCCATTATGACCCCCGAACTGAGATTGTCATGACCATCGGGGTATCAGAAGGGGTGGATTTGGTGTTGCGCAGTATTTTGAACCCGGGTAATGAGGTTATTATTCCAGAGCCGGCCTATGTGTGTTATGGCCCATTGGTGCAATTGGCGGGGGGGCGGGCGGTACCAATTGACACACAGGCGTCAGGGTTTATTCCGACGGTTGAGGCGGTTGAGGCAGCCATTACCCCTGCCACCACCGCCATTATATTATGTTCTCCTAGCAATCCAACGGGCCGATCCATTCCCAAAGACCGCCAAGCGGCATTGTTGGCGTTGGCTAAACGTCATGATTTGTGGGTGATTTCAGACGAGGTGTATGCCGCCTTGTCTTATGATGCCCCCCCGTCTTCGATGGGGGCGTTTGACGCGCATAAAGACCGCGTGATCGTATTAAATGGGTTTTCAAAAGCGTTTTCAATGACGGGGTGGCGATTGGGGTATGTGTGTGGCCCCCCTGAACTCATGAAACGGGTGATCAAAATTCATCAATATTGCGCATTATGTGCCCCCACTGTGTCGCAATATGCGGCCATTGAGGCATTGAAACATGCCCACAAAGAAGTCGAGAAAATGAGGGTTTCGTATCTAAAACGTCGCAATTTGGTGGTCAAATCACTGCAAGACATGGGCTTACCCACCATTGTGCCAGAAGGTGCCTTTTATGTGTTTCCATCCATTGAACCCACGGGGTTGGATGCCGAAACATTTGCCTTGCAATTATTAGAAAAAGAAAAAGTCGCGGTGGTGCCTGGCACCGCATTTGGTTTGGGTGGCGAAGGTCATATTCGGTGCTGTTATGCCACCGATATGCCACAATTAACAGAGGCCATGACACGGATGGCACGGTTTGTGAAGGGGCGGGTGGCATGACCCTGGATTGGGTGTTGGGAGCGGTGATAGCGGGGTTTGCCATCATGGGATTTTGGCGGGGGTTGTTACAGTCGATGGTGGGTATGGTGGCCTTGGGGGTGGGGTATTGGGTGGCGTATCATCACGCGGCAACCCTGTGGCAGTATGTACCCCTGACCGAGGGCTTGGGGGGTAACGCGGCATGGGGGGTGGTGGGGTGTTTTTTGGTGGTGTATGCCGTGATGCTAGCCGCAGGAAGTATGCTGAGTCGGATGGTGTCCTGGGCAGGGTTGGGGATTCTCAATCGGGTGTTGGGGGCGGGCTTGGGGGTGTTAAAGGGGGTGATCTTGGTGTGGTGCTTGCTGATGCCGTTGCGATGGGTGATACCCGACCAGGTGGCCACTGCGACCATTCCGAAGTGGATGGGGTCACAGTGGGCGACTTACGAATGGATGGCGGCGTATTTACCCCCATTCAAGGACTTCAATACCCCTTAAAAGGGGTGGCTTTTTATATGTGGGGCGGGGCCCCACACCCCGTGAAGGTATTCTTTTTTACCCCCACCCCGACCCTCCCCAGAGGGGAGGGAGTAAGTGCATCGTTTAAACCGCCGTTCCACTGTGTTATGTTGGGGCTTAAAATCCTCACGTACGTTCAAGTACGCTCCGGTTTTAAGCCCCAACATGCCTTGTGGACACGACGGTTTATTCCGATGCACAACGGTCCATCGTTTGCTAGGGGGACCTGTTTTTTTTGGCCCCA
>Ga0172376_10006155_pt1 | contig 13121 bp, 14 predicted proteins | sample Lak35m_FD_121114 | JGI IMG/M metagenome (GOLD analysis project Ga0172376, IMG submission 121114) | Freshwater microbial communities from Kabuno Bay, South-Kivu, Congo - kab_092012_35m | ecosystem: Environmental > Aquatic > Freshwater > Lake | place: Democratic Republic of the Congo: South-Kivu...
AGCAGGCTTGGATCGGCACCAGCTGGATCCTGGAGCTGACGACCAGCGCCAGCCGTAATGGCAGACGCTTCCATGCCACGCAGCTGTTGATCACAAGCCTGCGCACCACTCCAAAAGCATTGCTGCACCTGGTGCGGGACCGCTGGAGCATTGAGAGCTGGCACTGGATCCGAGACACTCAATTCCACGAGGACAAGTATCTCTACAAGGGCAATAATGCTGGCGTCATGGGGTGCTTGCGCACAGCAGAAATGAATCTACTACGGTTCGATGGTTTTCAGTCAATCCACGCAGGAATGCAAGCAGTAACGCATAACATTAGTGCGCTGCTGGCGATGGCATTGCGGAAGCCAGAGACTGAGACCAGTTGACACTTTGAATCAGCCCTGGGGTAAGGCCGGATCGAAACAGTGCAATATGCCGCTGCAGCCAGGCTGGATTGTGACCGCTGGAGCGGCCAGAGGCATGTTCAGTGTTCTGGGCAGGCGAAGCAGCTGGCGCTCAGGTTTGGCTGTTCAATTGCCGCTCGATCAGCGGCACCAGCACTTTGCAATCGGCTGGAATCTCTACCGAGGCCGGCTTCGCCTGGCGGTAGGTGAGGATGATCTTGGCCAGGCGCGAATCGAGGCAGGGGGAGACCCCGTACACATTGCCTGGGTAGGAGGAGGCACGCAGGGTGAGCCGATCCAGGGAGACGTTGATGTTGCCGGTTTTCTTGTCGTGCTTGACGCTGTAGGAAAGCGGATAATAGCCACTCACCGGATAGGCTTTGGGCTGGGGAATTGTGGCGCTGAATTGGGGCTTGGAGAGCAGATAATCGCGCGTCAGCATCGGCTCCCAGAACAGAATATTTCCATTGTGGCCGCCGAACAGAAAGATATTGGTGAATTTGCCAGGCTTCAACTGCTCGGAGCCCATGTCTGCATAGTGGGTGCCCATGCGTGGCTCTGAAGTATTGGGAGCCCGTTCGTATGTAGCTGGCAAGAAGTCACGGGGTGGCTCGATGTTCTGAACATGGACATCCGTGAGATTTTCATTCGTGATGCCGTGCCTGTAGGCCGGTGTGGCCATGTAAAAGTGAACATCAAAGTGAGGCCTGAAAAACACGCCAGGCAGAGGGCCGTGCCCCTCGGGATTCCAGTTGAACCCCATGTGGCTGAAGGCCGTGCGATCCGCCTCCGGCGGAAACATCAGCTCATACTCAAAATTGTGATGAGGACTGCCATCGATCAACTTGAGCTTCAGGGAGTCAGCCTGGGCTTGCTCATGATCTGCCGGCAGACCCTCGAGCGCACCAGGCGTGATCGTGATGCCGATGCTGTCGGGAATACCGGAGGAATCCTGTACCTTAACCCAGGTGGATACCAGGCCATTCCCCACCTTTTTTGACTCTCCCTGGATCAGCCGCAGTCTGCTGGGTTGACTCCAGACGGGAGTGGTGGCCACAAGCACGAGCAGGGCGACCAGGAAGATCCCGATCAGGAACGGACGGCGGGCGGTGATCATGGCAGGCAGGTAGGAACGGTATGGCTCTGAATGTGGGCTGGTGGCGAGGCGGCCTGGCATGCAGGCTCAGCAACCCCCAACGGGGTCCAGGCTAGATCAGGGCCGAAACACGGGCGCCATATCGGCAAAGATTTGCAAAGCTGCGATCTTTCCCTCCCGAATCGTGAACAGGTCCAGGCAGGGAATCGTGACGACCTGATCATCGCTGCGGGTGTAGCTGGCCTCCAGCTCGCACACCACCCTGTCGTTGATGCACCACAGCGACAGCAGCCGATGCTCGACGCGCTGCACCCGGCTGCGGAAAAAAGCAGCGGCCTGTGCCAGGGCTGCCTTGCCGTAAACGGCGGGCTGATTGGCTACTTTGTAAACACAGTCATCATGGAAAAAATTGAGATAGTCGTCAAGGCTGCTGGCGCCGGCGAGAAAGCGGCGTGCCAGGCGCTCATGTTCAGAGGTCATCGGCGAGCATCAGAGAGCAGAGAGAGGCAAAGCAGACCAACCGACCGGAGCCCCCGGCTGGGAAACGCAAGTCCACTCAACCCAGGGCTGCAGCCAGCGATGCCAGGCAAAGTGAGCTACCCGGCCGCAGTTCAGCCAAACCGCAGCCAGGGCGGGATTGCGGGCTGAAGCTGAGGCCGGGACCGGGGGGGGGGTGATCCTTAGCTGAAGGCAGGGGTGGGATCGAGATAGGCCTTGAGCTCCTTCACCTTGTCACCAGCAAAGTGAATGATGTCCACACAGGGAATGACAGCAACCTTACCATCTTTGCGGCTGTAGGTGATATCCATTTCGCAAAAAACAGTATCCCCTACTTCCCATAGGCTCTTGACATCGTGGGTGACAGAGCTGAACATTTCCACCAACGGAGCGGCCAGGGCACGAATGCCATCGTGGCCGAGCACCGGCTCAAAGTTGCCCACTTTATAGCTGCAATCTTCTGTGAAGTAGGTGACATAAGTTTCGATGTCATTCTGCTCAACGGCTGCATAGGCCGATTGAACGCTCTCAATCCGATTGCTGGTCATGGTGGAGGAGAAGGATGGGATTCAGGCGGGAAGAGTTATCGGCTCAGCCGGCGAACAATGGACTGGCATCCATGAACACAAGCATGGCCTTGACCTTGTCACCATCAAACCGGAAAATATCGAGGCATGGCAGGGTAATCGTATTGCCCCCAACCATGTTGTAGTTCACGGCCAGTTCAACCACGACCGTATCACCCTGCTCGTAGCTTGATTTGACATCAAAAGCGATGCCTGTGATCTGATCCATGTGACTGGCCTTGATCGTGGCCTCAATCGCTTCCTTGCCGGTGGCAGCCGGATAGTTGCCAAACCGGTACACAGCGTCCTCCGTGAGGCAATCCAGGAATCCTGGCACGTTAAAAGATTCAAACATTTTCAGCAGGTTCTGTACGGTGCTGATGTTGCTCATGGCCGAGAAATCGGGTGAATCAAGGGATGGGTCGGGAATCTGGATGCGGCCCGGGGCGGAGGAGCCCCCCGCGGCGCCCCTCAAGCCTGGGGCGGCTGGAACAGGGGGTTGATATCCATGAAGATCTTGAGCTCTTTTACTTTATCTCCTTCAAACTTGATGATATCGCAACAGGGCAGTGTCACCACATGCCCGGCGTGGCTGATGTAAGTGACCTCCATCTCGCAGATCATCGTGTCGGCCTCAGGCTCCCAGATGTTGAGGATGCGGTGATGAAGACCTTCGCAGGCATCGATGAATCCCTGGGAGGTATCGGCAATCTGCTGGGGGGTGTGTACCGGCGGGAAGTTGCCAAATTGATAATGGCACTCATCGGCATAAAACTTGATGAAGTTATTGACATTGAGCGCTTCGCCGGCGAGGAACATCTTTTTGATGATGTCGACCCTCTCGCCGCTGAACTTGGGCCACTTCTTGGTGTGTGGCCATTCCCATTCGTAGTTTGTGGAGTTGCTCATGACTGGTGAGATGCGTTAAACTCTTGGAGGGTGATCGAAGACCAGCGATAGTTGGTCCCATTGCTCTGGTTGTACTCCTGTTGGGCGCGCAGGAAGTGTTCCTTGGCCTTGCGAGTTACCTGATTGAATTCGAGCTGTTCGCCATTGGGTCCCTTGCAATAGAAAAGAGACCAGCCGTGGAAATCGCCGAAGTCGGCATCGGAATAGCCGTCAACAAAGTAATCGGGATCGTTCCAGAACTTGTTGGCGGCGTAACGCGCAGAGACTTCGCGACGCTGCTGCTCTGATTGAACCGTGATCACGCGGTTGCAAGCCACCGGGATGCCTCGGCGGTCACATTCCTGCTCCAGGATCAGGGCAAACTCGTTGAGAGTTACATCATCTTTCACGTGAAAGGAGATGTGGGGTGCGTTGGCAAAGCCAACGGTTCCCGGCAATTTTTCGATGATGTTGGGAGCGTTTGGTGTGAGCTGGGCTTCACGGAAGTGCAGCAGCTCAAGAACCGTATTTCCGAAGGAGATAAAGCGGACATCCAGCACATCCTTCTGGCCGCTTTTCAGGTCGGCGACGCCGAGCCGCCTTGAGTTGATGCCCTGATCGAGGGCTTCAAGCTCTTCTTTCTGGAATAGAGTATTGTGGAGAACTTCTCCATAAAAGCCATCACCACTGATGGCAATTTTTCCCCCCAACACTTCCGTGTAGAACTCGATCGACTTGGCCATGTTGTCGACCGTGATTCCAAAATGCTGGACGCCTTGAAGATAAGGGCCCAGGCCTTGCGAACTTTGCGGAGAACTCAGCATCGGTGGAGGAGCGGCGGATGGGCGGTGATTCGGTACCTGAGCTGGGCTGCGGTTGGGCTTCGAGATAGAAGCAGGGTGAAACGATCCTGCATAGGGGGGACTGCACTGCTGGTGGGAATGGCGCCCCAGCGGGCGTACCGGATCCAGCTTGGCAGGGATCCCCAGAGGCGGCAAGCATGGGTCCAGCAGCGATCAAAATGCTGCCGCTCCAGCCCTGGGTGGGTTGAGTTGCGACTGTTGCTGCTGGATGCCGGTGGGAAACGCGGCTGGGTGCAGTCGAAGTCGCAGCTGGGACCGGCCTCGGCTGGAACTGCTCTCGGGCGGGAGCTGTGAGCACCCGAGCCCCGGTTGCGGCCTTGCTGTTCGGCTGCGATCAGGAAGCCTCCAGTGAGGCCCGGATTTCAGCCCAACGGCCGAAGGCGAAGGCCGCCTTGTTGAAGCCGGCGTAGACACAGGTGAACAGGAGGAGCTCTTCGATCTCCTCGTAGCTGGCCCCTTGTTTGATGGCCATGCGGATGTGGGCCTCGAACGGGGAACCAGGGCCGTTCAGACCCTGATTGACCACATCAATGGCAATGGTGAGAAAGGCTTTGGTCCGTTGGCTCAGATGGGGCTTGCCCCATACCTCACCGGCGGCTCTGACGCACAGATCACCAAAGGCAGGATGGATTGCCGCCAATCCGGCCTGGAGGACTGCATCATCCAGAACGGCATTCACAGGCGCATCGGGCGGCACAGGACTGGTTTCCATGGGACCGGAGGTGCTGTACCGGCTGACCTTAAGACCAGACGGCGATTTGCGCCATTGTCAGCAGCTCGCGACCCGATCCTGCCCGGGGACATCGCGGCAGCGCTTCGATTTCCCTGTCCACATCTCGCTGCACTGGCATTACTGCGGTTGCCAGGATTGGAACCACAGTTGTTGTCAACGGCGGCGATCCTCTGGCTGAGGGGGGGCGCTGAGCAAGCATCAGAGACCGGTGTCCGGCTCGGCTGCGCAGATCACCCGAGCCCAGCCTCCGGCCGCCATCTCCCCCTTCTGCCGGGGGCTGGCGATCGCCCGCCCGCGACTCTCGATCGGCTGCGACTCAGGCGCCGGCAGTGGCAATCTGGTCGCAGAACAGCCGGATCAGATCTTCAGTGTACGCGGGATGCTTGGCCGTGATCAGGTCGCCATCCACCACCGAGGCCACGGTGCCATCGTCACCATATTGAACATCGGCGCCAGCGTTCTCCACATCACAGATGATGTTGTGGGCGCAGGTCACCCGGCGGCCCTCCAGCAGACTGCGATCGGCACAGAGCAGCCAGAGCGAGTGGCAGATCGTGCCCAGCTTCAGGCCAGGTGTGGCCATGATCTGGCGCAGAAGCACCACGGCAGGTGCATCATTTGGCTTGCCTTTCTCAGGCTTAACCGTATAGCGGAGTCGATCGGTGGCGTAGGCGCCAATTAGCAGAAATCCCTTGTAATCACTCACGTCAACACTGCTGACGTCCTTTTCAACCACGCACTTCTCTTCGACCACGCCATTGTCGGGATTGGAGCCGAACTCCAGGCTGGCATTTCCCCACAGATTAGAAATATACTCGACGTCATAACCCAGGCCTGGGAGCATGGCGTTGAACAGCCGAAACTCCGTCATGTCAAAATGTTCTTCTATGAACACTCCGATCTTGCCTTTGCGTTCACTGGCACTGGATGGGATCAGCATGGTGTAGATGCAGAAGTGAGCAGCTGGCACAGCGGCCCCGCCGGCTGGCGGCGGAGGTCAACCGCCGAGCCGGCCGGGATCAGGCTGGTTTCAGAGATCTGGCTGGTTTCAGACCTTGATCAGATTGAGCAGATCCTGGGATGCGAACACATCGCGCACAAACGTGAGTTGTTCACTCTTGTAATAGCAACCTCCCCGGTGGCCGCGCCGCACCCAGCAGACGCTGCCCTTGGCGATCGTTTCACCACTTGCATCGTCGAGGCACTGCCATTCGAAGTGGGTGAATTCACCCCAGAATTGCACGATCGGCCAGCACATCGTCACCCCGGGTTGCGCGATGATTGCCCACCAGTGCTTTTCGCGTTGCTGTTGCTGCTCAATGCCGAAGTAGGGACCATCACCACAATGGTAAACGAGATCCTTGCGATACTCTTCTGTGAGAATATCGCCGCGTCCCTGGCGCAGGGCTTCGCAATGGGTAGGCCACCATTCTTTGTTCTCGCGCTCGATCTGCTCGCGCGTATAGCTGTCGTCCATTGCCGGCAGGACCGCGTCCTCCCGCAACTTGACGAAGCGTTCCCCCAGCGCGATCAGCTCAGCCCTCTGGGCTTCGCTTACCAGGCCAGGCCGGGAATAGTCGGCGCTGAGGCCTTCGTAGTAGTTCCTGCGCATCTGCCTAAGCAGCGTGAACTCGCCCACCCTAGGCAGGCCCCCAGGATGTCACCTCCATGTTCAAAAATCCTCACCCTCCAGGTCCCGGGGCCGGCCGGGCTGGCCGGGTGGCCTTCGGGTTGCGTGGAGATCCCGGCTGGTCAGGGCGGCAGAACGAGGCCCCGCCGCAGGATCCGGCGCGTTCGCCCCCTGAAGCTGCCAAACCGGACGCTGGCGTCTCCCGGGTGGGCAGGCCCGCTTCCCTGGTTCGAGTTCCACCTCAACCAGACGAACCACGCCCACCAGACACATTCCCACACCTGAACTGGCCTCGCTACTCGCTGGCAGCAGCGCCGGGGAACTGATCCCAGAACTGGCACGCCATGGCCTGCAGCAGCTGATCGAGCTGGAGGTCGCCGCCATTCTCTGGGTGCTGACCGCCCTGAGCGCACCGAGGAGCGCCTGGGGTATCGCAACGGCTACCGCTCCCGCACCCTGATCACCCAGGTGGGCGGCATTGCGCGGCAGATCGCCAAACTGCGCTCCGGCAGCTTGCTGCCGCTGTGTGGGCCAGGACGGTGCGTACCGGTCAGCAAATCCTGCAGCTGGATGTCATCGCTGCTGCCCGATCCCTGAACCATCGCCATCGGCATCGGCCATCGGCATCGGCATCGGCATCGGCCATCCGTTGCTGCGTCCTTGGATCGCTTGGTGATCAGCGATCAGAGCTGGACTGCGACGGCGCTTCGTACCGACCCCTGAACGGGTAGAGATCTCCTTGCAGGCAATGCCGCTGGTGACTGGTGAAGATGTCGGGCAGGACCCCGTGCCCAGCGCCGAGTGATGGACAGGGCCGCTTCAAAGTGCCGGTTTCGCCAGTCGTGCGCGATACGGGCACCAGGAATGGAGCCTCAGCACCCCAGGCGTTGCCAGGAGCGGATTGCCCCCTGCGCCTCAGCCACAGCCCACGCGCCGAGTTTGGATCAGCCCAGCGGTGATGCAGCAGTCGTTGAACCGTGACAGGGTGATCCATGCCTCAGCCAGCCCTGGAGTAGGATCGGCCTGGCTGGGGCAGGATCCGGGGCCCTCAGACCACGGCGGCCGGCCGGCAGTGCCGGGCTCAGAGGCGAGCCAGGTTGAGGCCGAGTTCGCTGGCGTAAGCGCCGAGGCCCTTCTTCTGGATCGTGCGCAGGGCCTTGGTGGAAACGCGCAGACGTACGAAACGCTTGCCTTCGGCCCACCACAGGCGGCGCTCCTGCAGATTCACCTGCTGCAGCTTCTTGGTGCGCACATGCGAGTGGCTGACGGCCATGCCGTTGTTGGCGCGCTTGCCGGTGAGCTGGCAGACCCGGGACATGACGTTGCGACAGAGGTGGACGGAAGACGGCGGCGCTGTTGTTCCGGAATCACTCCGGAATCCCCCCAGAGCATCCCCAGAGAACAGTCCCGTTCCAGCACCCTACCAAATGGCTGGCCTGCCCTCAGGGCGCAGCCGGCGACGACAGCCGCAGGCCGCTGTCGGCATCGAACCACAGCGCAGCGGCCGGATTCCAGCCCACCTGCAGCTCGCCCGGCAGCTCCATCCCGGCCGGCACGAGCATGCGCAGCTCGCCCCGCTCGGTCTGCAGCCAGCACAACTGCTGCGATCCCCACCATTCGCGTCGCAGCAGCCGCGCCGGCAGCCCGCCCTCGCGGCGCGGCTGCAGATGTTCCGGTCGCAAGGCCAGCTGGCGACCGGCCTGGGCCGGCAGCAGATTGATCGCCGGTCGTCCCAGGAAACTGGCCACAAACCGGTTGGCGGGGCGCTCATACAGCTCCTGCGCCGTGCCCAGTTGCTGCAGGCGACCGCCGTGCAGGATCGCCAGCCGGTCTGCCATGCCGATCGCCTCCTGCTGATCATGGGTGACGTAGAGCACCGGGGGCTCGCCGCCGCAGAGCAGGCGCCGCAGCTCGGGCCGCAACTCCTCCCGCAGCTGGGCATCGAGATTGCTCATCGGCTCATCGAGCAGCACCAGACGCGGCTGGCGCAACAGCGCCCGGGCCAGGGCCACCCGCTGCCGCTGGCCGCCGGAAAGCTGGGCCGGCCGGCGATGGCGCAGCTCACCGAGGCGCAGCAGCTCGAGGATCGCCGCGATGCGCTGCTCACGCTCCCGGGCCGGCACAGCGCGGATGCGCAGCCCCAGCTCCAGATTGCCGACCACGCTCAGATGCGGGTAGAGGGCATAGCTCTGGAACACCATCGCCACCCGCCGCTGCCCCGCCGGCATGTCGGTGACATCCTCGCCAGCGAGCTCGATGCGCCCCTCGCTGACCGGATCCAGGCCCGCCAGCAGGCGCAGGGTGGTGGTCTTGCCGCAACCGCTCGGCCCCAGCAGCGCCAGGCATTCGCCGGCGGCCACCGTCAGGCTCAGATCCGCCAACAGGCAGCGATCGGCCAGGCGGCGTCCCAGGCCGCGCAGCTGCAGACCCGCCGTCTCCACCGCATCCGCATCCGCATCCGCCACCGCATCCGCATCCGCCACCGCATTCGCATTCGCATCCGCCGCCGCCGTCGCCGCAGTGCCAGTGCCAGTGCCGTTAGTGATGCCGCCGTCGCCGCCGGGCCCGGGGCCGAGGGGATGGGAGTTCGCAACCATCGGCTTCAATCCTCCTGATGACCCGCCCGGCCGCCGCCGGTGCTCAGCCCAGCCTGGCCCTGCCCCCGGCCGCTGTCTGCAGGTCAGGGATAGCCACGGGAGAGACGCGGCTCGATGCCGCTGATCGAGTCAGCCCTTGATCGCCCCCTGGGTGAGGCCGCTGACGATCGATCGCTGGAACACCAGCACGAGCAGCAGCAGCGGCAGGCTACCCAGCACCGTGGCCGCCGCGAAGGCGCCATAGGGCACGGTGAACAGCGATGATCCGGCGATGCGGGCAATCGCCGGCGGCAGGGTCAGCAGCTCCGGCCGGCTGATCCAGGTCAGCGCGATCGGATATTCGTTCCAGCAGGACAGGAACACCAGAATCGCCGTGCTGCCCAGCGCGGGCGCCAGCAGCGGCAGCAGCACATGGCGCAGGCGGGCCGCCAGATTCATGCCCTCCAGCCGGGCGGCATCCTCCAGCTCGGCGGGCAGCTCGGCGAAGGCCGCCCGCAGCAACAGCACCGCCAGCGGCAGGTTGAGGGCGCTGTAGGGCAGGCTCAGGGCCAGCAGCCGGTTGCCCAGATCCAGGCTTCTGGCCAGCTGCAGCAGCGCCAGGAACAGCAGCACCGTGGGTACCATCGCCGCCGCCAGCAGCACCAGGGTGGCGGCCCAGCGCAGGGCGCCCCGCTGCCGCTGCAGGCCATAGGCGCAGGGCAGGGCCAGCGCCAGGGTGAGCAGCGTGCTCGCGCCACCGACCAGGCTGCTGTTGAGCAGAGGGCGCCAGAACGGCGGGCTGGCCACCAGCAGCTGGCGGTAGTTCTCCAGGGTCCAGAAGCTGCCGGCAGCGACCGCGGCCGGATCGACCAGGGCCTCGGGGGTGATCAGGGAGCTGTAGAGCTGCCACAGCAGCGGTGCCAGGCTCCAGAGCAGCAGCAGCGGTTTCATCCAGCCCCCCCCGCTGCCGCCGGCGAGACCGGGCGACCCCGTTGCCGATCCCGTTCGCGGCCGCGGCCCCAGCGCAGCAGCAGCCAGCCCAGCAGGGTCAACACAGCCAGCAGCAGGAAGGTGGCGACCACCACGGTGGCGCTGTAGCCGAAATCAAGGAAGCGCATCGCCTGCAGGTAGGCATACAGGGCCAGGCTTTCGGTGCTGCCCGCCGGTCCGCCGCGGGTGAGCACCTGCACCAGATCGAACAGGCCCAGGGCCTGGGCCAGCCGGAACAGCACCGCCAGGCGGATCCAGGGGCCGAGCAGCGGCAGGATCAGGCGCCGCAGGATCTGCGCGCGGCTCGCCCCCTCCAGCTGCAGGCTCTCCTCCAGCTCGGCCGGGATCGCCTGCAGACCGGCGAGCAGCAGCAGCGCCACGAAGGGCGTGCTCTTCCATACATCCGCCACCACCGCGAACAGCCAGGTGGTGGCAGGGGTGGTGAGAAAGCCATAGGGCTGGCCGCCCAGGAACTGGATCAGCGCATTGAGCGGTCCGTAGGGGGCCTGGAAGATCCAGCGCCAGCCCAGGGCCAGCACCGTGCCCGGCAGCGCCCAGGGCAGCAGGGCGAGGGCCCGCAGCAGGCCGCCGCCGCGGCCGGGGCGGTGCAGCAGCAACGCCATCGCCAACCCCAGCACCAGTTCCAGCCCCACCGACACCAGCGCGAAGCGCAGCGTGAAGACGGTGTCCTGCCAGAACCGACCATCCCCGAGCAGTCGCTGCCAGTTGGCGCCGCCATTGGCCACGGGCTGCAGGCCGGTGAGCAGCGAGCTGGCCTGGCCGCTGAGCCAGACCGCCTGCAGCAGCGGCCCCAGGAACACGATCGCCAGCAGCAGGAAGGCCGGCAGCATCAACCAGACCGCCGACCCGTGCTGCCGCCTCGCCGGCCGGGGGCTGGGCGCAGGGCTCATCGCGCCGCCTCGCCGCTGGTGGAGGCCAGCAGCTCCTCACTGGCCCGTTGGGCATCGCCCATGGCGGCGGCGGCGGTCTCGGCGCCGCTGAGCATGCCATTGATACGCCGCTGCAGCAGATCGCTCAGCTGGGCATACAGGGGCGTGAGCGGCCGCAGCAGCGGCCCCTGCTCCAGGGCCTGGCGCTGCACCTCCAGCAGCGGATGGCGGCGCTGCAGTTCCGGATCGGCATAGAGAGAGGTCCAGGTGGGGGCATAGCCCTGGTCGAGCACCAGGGCCTTCTGCACCACCGGACCGGTGAACCAGCGGATCACCGCCGCGGCCTCGCGGGGATGATCACTGCCCCGCAGCAGCGACAGGCCCCAGGTGCCGAGGGTGCCGCCGCCTCGCTGGCCAGGGGCGCCGACCACCGTGGTGACACCGACGCGTCCCCGCACCGGCCCCCCTCCTTTCTCGATCTCGCGCCAGGCGTAGGGCCAGTTGCGCAGGAACGCGGCATCGCCGGCGGCGAACAGCTGCAGGGCCTCGTTCTCGGCGAAATCAGCCACAGCGGGGGGGCTGATGCCCTTGTGCACCAGCCCTTCCAACCAGGCGGCGGCCTGAAGCGCCGCGGCGGAATCGAGGCTGGTGCGGCCGGCGCTGCTGCCCTGCTGCGGTTCCCACCAGCGCCCACCGAAGGCCTGCAGCGCTTCCAGCATCACGCAGCTCAGCCCCTCGTACTGCCGTCCCTGCCAGACATAGCCCCAGCGCACCTTGCCCGCAGCCTGCAGGTCGACGGCGATGCGCTCCAGCTCCGCGGTGCTGCGCGGCGGCTGCGGCATCAGGTCGGTGCGCCAGTAGAGCAGGCCGGTGTCGGCGGTGAGCGGCATGCGCCAGAGATGGCCGGCGAAGGCATTGCCGAGCCGCGCCCCCGGCATCAAGCCCGCCAGGGCGTCGTCACCGAGCCAGGTCTCGAGCGGTTCCAGCCAGCCGGCTGCCGCATAGCGGGCGGTCCAGCTGCCATCCATCAGCAGCAGGTCGTAGGGAGAGGCACCGAGCAGCAGGCTGCCGATCGCCAGATCGGAGATCGCCTCGCTGTCGAGTGGACCTCGCACCAGCTCGATCTGCAGCTCGCGATGCTCGCGGTTGAATGTGGCCACCAGGGGTGCGGTGGCATCGACAAAGGGAGCGGGCATCAGCAGCCGCACCGTGGTGGCTGGTGCCTGGGGCAGGGCTGGCAGGGTTGCGGGCAGCAGGGCCAGAGCCAGGCTGAGCAGCAGGCCCACCAGCAGCGGCAGGCGCAGCGGCGGTGGCAGCCGGCGCAGGGACCAGGCAGCGGTTGCAGCGGCCGGCGGCAGCCTCAGCATGGCCCCCGGAGCGCGATGCCACCGGTCTGCCACGGGCCTGCCTGCCAAAGGCCTATCTGCCACAGACCTGCCTGCAACGGGGTTGTCTGCAACGGGCAGATCGGCAACAGGGCTGTCTGCAACAGGCGGGTCTGGGACAGGGCTGTCTGCAACGGGGTTGTCTGCGACCGGCGGGCCTGCAACAGGCGGGTCGACGGAAGGCGTGTCTGCGACAGGGCGGTCTGCGACCGGCAGGTCGACGGAAGGCCTGTCTGCGACGGATCCATCGGCGACAGCGGCGCGGCTCCCCCAGTCAAGCGGGCCGCGATCAGGCCCGAACCCGCGGGCCAGGCCAGCAGGGCACTTCGAAGTGCCGGTTGCGCCAGTCCTGCGCGACACCAGCACCATGCGTGGGCATCCATGCGTGGGCATCAGCATCCCCCAGGCGCTGCAGGGAGCGGCTTGACCCCTGCGCTTCGCGCTTCGGCCGCAGCCCTCGCGCCGAGTTTAAATCACCCCTGCGGGCGGCCCCCCAGGGCCGCTTCAAAGTGCCGGTTGCGTTGCGTCAGTCGTGCGCGACACGGGCACCAGCAATGGAGCCTCAGCACCCCAGGCGCTGCAAGCAGCGGGTTGTCCCCCTGAACTTCGGCCGCAGC
>Ga0172376_10006156_pt1 | contig 13119 bp, 12 predicted proteins | sample Lak35m_FD_121114 | JGI IMG/M metagenome (GOLD analysis project Ga0172376, IMG submission 121114) | Freshwater microbial communities from Kabuno Bay, South-Kivu, Congo - kab_092012_35m | ecosystem: Environmental > Aquatic > Freshwater > Lake | place: Democratic Republic of the Congo: South-Kivu...
TGCTTTTTTTTGTTAAAAAATTCATCATTTTTTCCTTTGATAAATTCGATATCCAAAATGAATGATCATCCCTAATGCCATGATTAATGATGCCCAATAAGGAAAAGTCCATGCCGGATTTTTAACCACTTGTAAGATGGTCATTTGGTCATCTTTACCAAAACTTGCTTGAAAAAATGTATATCCTTTATACCTTAAGGGTTGATTCATTAAAATACTGACATCACGTTTTTGATCGCCGTCTTCAAGTGTCAAAATACTGGCATATTTTTTAGGAACTTCTGTTCCAAGATATTTTTCATGAATGAACTTTTTCAATGTTAATGAAAATGGATAATAAAAACGTCTAGGCCTTAATTGAATAGAAAAGGGTTTTCCATTAATCTTAATAATTTCTGCGTCTTCCTGCATGGTGGATAAGACGTACACTCCTAAAGTTCCATTTGAGTCTTCAATTTTTATTTTTGCTGAAAAAAAATTTTGTTGATTGTCTTGCTTCGAGACCGGTAAAGGAATAAGCTGATTGTCTTTTACAAAAGCATTTAGATAAGATTCTAATACCTGAATTTTAACTGGTAACATTGAATTTTTAATGGTTTTGCTTAATAGCAGTTCTTCATCAATGGCATAGACCGTATCATTTTTTAAATCACTATGGTCAATTAGCACAAGCTCTGCTTTTTTAAAGTCTTGTGAGTAAAACTTTTTTTCTCCAACATCAATCAGCATTTGACTTTCAATTCCTTGAAAGTAAGTTATAGCTGATCCTAAAATTAACAAAAAAACCCCCAAATGGATCATCCAAATGCCAAATTGACTGAATTTTTTTTTGAAATGGACAATATGACCTGCAATGAGATTAACAAATAAAACGCTGTTAACCAGTAATCCCCCAGGAAATACAGGCATGCCATTTACTTTAACAAACCAACTGGTTATGTAATATTGTACAGCGTAATAAATCCCAATTTTTGTTTGTGAAATTGTACAGGCAAATACCAGTATCATTAATAATGACAAGCAGACAATCGTGATATACAAAGATGCGAGACTACGAAGGATTTTTTTCATAAAGTGTATTTAAAAATGTGTCCCAATTTTTCTCTTCATAATGTATTGCCTTTTTAGGCCCTACACATTTTAAAAACCATGTTTCATTTTTAATCATTACCATGGCTACTTTCATGATTGTTTCTGTATTTTCGAGAGAAATACATTCTAATTTTAGGTGTTTAAATTGCTTTTTTTCGATAAGTGATTGAAGGTCTTTTTCTTCTATGGGTTTTAAACTTAATTGAGAACGCCATCTGTTAATATTTGCTAAATAGCCTCCTGCTTGAAAAGGAAATGAAATAATTGAAATATCACATTTTCCAAAGGGCGTTATTGCTTCAAAACTTCCTTTTCTAAATTCTGTTAACTTTTTGCTTTGCCAAGCATCAGGTTTTGTCCAAATTAAATTTAAAGAAGGACTTTTTTCTTTTTCTACTGTGTATTTCCTAATCCCAGACTCTTTGCATGAAGACAAAGACATTATAAATAAAAATGAAGTGAGTAATTTTATTAAAAAAAGAAGTTTTGAATATTTTTTGAACTGATGAAGATTTGCTATGATATTTTTCATTTATTAATCCTAAAAATTTTCAATATTTTGTTATTAAAAACAAAATTTACAATTAAAAAATAATAAATAGCTTAAAAGGATATATTAAATGGTACTTTTTTGATTTTTTTAACTTGTGTTAAATATTAAACCTGATTAAACATGATTTTTAAATTTAAGTGAAGTCTTGATTTTTCTTTCTTAAGGTTCATTCTTTTTTTTATTAAAAATGAAACCCCTTTTAAAAGGGGACATAAAATTAATCGCTGGTTTTTAGGATTTATTTAGCGATTAGTAAATTTACTTTCTAAAAATTTTTTAATAAAAGGTGTTTGAAAAGATTCGTTTTTTAAAAAACTTACTCAAAAAAGTTCTGATTTAAAAACCAAAAAGGTCCAATAAAAATACACAAATTAAATCATTTTTTTCACTCTACGGTTTCTTATTTTTAAGGTTAAAAAAAATTAAATGAATTCTAAAAATATAGCTGGTATTTTATTCACTTGAAAAATTTTAAAAGTGACAAATTTTAGCTTTTATAAAAAAATCTCTTTTAACTGATCAATGTCTAGCTTTTCATCCAAATCATGATCTAAATCAATCAGTCTACCTAATAATTCTTTTTTCTCTTTTTGTAATAATTGTATTTTTTCTTCAACAGTTCCTTTTGCAATAAATTTATAAACAAAAACCTTATTTTTCTGTCCCATTCTGTGGACTCTATCTGTGGCTTGATTCTCAATTGCAGGATTCCACCAAGGATCTAAATGAAGGACATAATCTGCTTCTGTTAGTGTGATGCCAACCCCTCCTGCCTTTAAAGAAATTAAAAAAACCATAGAGCCTTGGTATTGTTGAAAACGGTCTACAGCTTCACTTCTTGCTTTTCCAGTCACTTGGCCATCAATTCTTTCAAATAAAATTTTTTCAGATTTCAGCCAATTCTGAAGAATGTCTAACATGCCTGTAAATTGACTGAATATAACCAACTTATGATTTTCAGAAGTCAATTCAAGAATTTTTTCTTTAACCAATTCAAATTTTGCAGAAGGAATGTCATCATGTTTTTTTAATTCGTTTAACAATTGCGGATGCGTACATACCTGCCTTAATTTTAATAAAGCAGCTAAAATATTTAATTTTTGTTTTCCTCCTGATGATTGTTGAACCCCTTTTTTTGCGGCATCTAAGACGGTTTGGTATAAGCTCATTTGGGCATCACTTAATGGACAATCTAGAATAATTTCAGTTTTTTCTGGTAATGAGGTTAACACTTCTTTTTTTTCACGTCTTAAAACAAAGGGTTTAATTTTTTCTTTTAAAACATCCAGTTGTAAAATGGATGCATCAAATTCTCTGCTGGTTCCTAAAAAATTAGGCATGATTGTATCAAATAAATTCCATAAATCGTTTAATCTATTTTCAATAGGGGTTCCTGTCATGACTAACTTAAAATCTGCTTGGAGCTGTTTAACGGCTTTTGCGTTTTGTGTCTCTGCATTCTTAATGGCTTGCGCTTCATCAATTAATAAAATACTAAAATTTTTTTCTTGGAAAATAGACAAGTCATTTTTAAGAATTCCAAATGATGTTATGACAAAATCTGAAGAAGCAATTTTTGTTTTTAATCCTTCTCGATAATGACCTGAATAAACCAGTACTTTTGAAGAAGGTAAAAACTTTTCAATTTCTTTCTGCCAATTGTAGATTACATTTGTTGGACCTAATACCAAAACTGGATTTTTTCTGTTCTCTAACGTTGAAACAAAGGCAATGGTTTGAACAGTTTTTCCAAGCCCCATGTCATCTGCCAAAATTCCTCCCAAACGATTATGATATAAAAAAGACATCCATTTCACACCAATCCATTGGTAATCTCTTAACTCTCCTTTAAATGAAGAGGAAAGTTTTAATGAAGCAAAATCTTGAAGGTCTTTTATTTGAGAAATCATTTTTTCTGCGTCTTTATTGCCTCCTACGGTATTGCTAGACCATAAAAATGGCAAAATTTCTCTAGTGTGAAATTGCTTGTTTTGCTGGAAAGCGCCTAACTTTGACAACATCGATAATTGCTTTTTAGACTCTTCACTTAATCGGGCATACCCTTTTTTTAATTTAATATAGCCTTTTTCTTTAATCATTAAAGCAGCCAATTCTTGGAGGGACATTTTTTGCCCTAACACATCACAATTAGGTTCAAATTCGAACCAATCCTGAGAAGCGCCTGCGTTCATTGTAAACGTTAAGGTAATGGGCTCTGCATGTACTAAAAATTCTGGCAATTGAGATTCAATGATCCAGCCTCTTTCAGTTAAAACAGGAATAATGTCTGTTAAAAATCGGGACATGTCGGCGGGTTCTTGAAGTAAAAAGGGTAACTCTTTTTCTTGAAATAAGGCAATTAAATCATCTTGATAAATTTGTTCCATGTCAGGCTGTCTTAAAAAATGAATACCTGTGTCAATATCTTGAATTTGAATCTCCTCAGTAGAGGAATCAATTAACTGCTTATTGTATTGAAATAAAAGTTGAGGAGTTAAAATTTTATTTTCATAGTTTAGTCTTAAATAAGCAGTAGGGGTTCTTTCTTTAGGAATCCAATCATCTAGAGAAACAGCTTCATACCAATTCACCAAATGCCTATAGGGCCTGTAAAACTGCTGTGCCAGATAAGCAATTTGATCCTGATGAAATACAAGGTGCTCTTTTTCCAAAAGTTTGTTAATCCAATTTGCAAAATCTTGTGTAATTGAATGAACGTATCCTTCACAAAAACAAAGCAACTCTGTTCCTGAGTTCAAAATTAAAAAAGACAAAGGGGCTGCTCTTACCAATTGTCTTTCAAGTAAGGTGCAAGTAATATTTCGCCCTTGCTTTCTAACAGAAATGGTTAAAGGGAGAGGACTTTCAAACTTTAAAGGTAAAAATTTTCCTTGTTGTTTATATTCAACATAAGAGTTTTTATCCATCATTTTTTGAAAGAAAAAAGCCATGTCTTGGTCTTCTCTAATGGCATAAGTTATTCGTCCATCGATATCTACTTTTTTTAAAACTTTACTTAAAGAATAAGCCAAATCTACATCATCAGGAGAGAGAGTGTTTTCATGTTGATATAAAAATTGCATTAGTTGTGATAAAACAGGCGAAATTTCCTCTTGATTAAAAAAAATCTTTACTTCTAAAAATAACTTTTTTTTTAAATCAAAAGAAAAAATTAATCTAAATTTTAGCGATTTCATAAAGAAGATAGTTGATAACAAAAATAAAACATGACTGCTGAACCTCTAGTTAAATATGATCAGAAAAAAAAATGAAACCGATCATGATCTAAAGTTTAGAATTTTTTACTTTAAATATTAAAAACATCAATTAATTTATTCATCGTTTAAATACATGAAGAGCATTTATAAAATCGAAATAATTTTATAGAAATAAAAGTCAAACCTAAAATTATGGTAGTGGCGTATCTAAATTGACCTGTCTTAAGATTAAAACACCTGAAAAAATTGCACTTATTTTTTAAACTTAATTGAATTATAAGGCGTTATCGAAAAATATTTATCATTTTATTCTCATTTTGTAAAAGGGATCCTTTTAGCTTAGTTTGAGAATAGCCCGACAAGGGGCTTGGTATCCTTCTATGGTTTTGCTGCTGTCTAAAGGATTTAAAAAATCTTTTAGGGACAGTTTTGAGGATAGGGCTGTAGATCTTTGTTCATTTGGGGTGGTCACTGTGACATCTAATACATCAACAGTTGAAAAGCCTACAGTTAGACACCAATGTTTTAAACAAGAAAGAGAAGGGATAAAAAACACATTTTTCATGGCGGAATATCTTGGATAAGGTGACAGGCTAATTGCTTCGGGTACATCATAAATTAACGTTTCTAAGAACACGATGCTTTTTGAATGACATTGTTTTTTTAATAATGCCAAATGATGTAAAGGGTCTTTTTGATGATACAACACACCCATGTCTAAAATAACATCAATGGCTGGGTATTCAAATTCATGTAAGCGAATGGGTAAGCAGTAAATAGGCTGGGTTTTTATCATCGACAAACATAGCAGTAAATATTGCTGAAAAAATAAAGAATAAGGCTCCAAGCCAATTAACAAGGAAGGTGAGTTGAGAAGGCATTGAAATAAAAAATATCCAGAATTACAACCGATATCTAAAAGACTTTTCCCTCTTAAGTCAGGGAGATGAGGTTTTAATCTTTGCCACTTTAGTTGGCATTGCCATTCCGAATCAATGAACTGACCAAAAAGAGAATAAGGTCCTTTTTTCCAGGGGACTAAACGATGGATACAAGACTTTAATGAGTCATGTTCAATGACGCTTAACTCGTCTTTATTTCCAATATGAATGATACCGTTTTGAGCTTCGAGAAAGGGAGATGTTTTTTTTAAACCATGATAAAAAGAAAAAATATCGAAAGCCGCAGAAGATTGCTTTGAAAATGCCAAATTTAGGGTAGAAAATAAATTCGGAAAAGCGTGTAAACAGTGGTCCTGATAAGCCTTAAAATTAATCACTCTTTTAAACGAATCCCATCTTCTTTTAAGAGCTCTCTTAACCTGGCCATAAATTTAAAACCAGGATCTATTTTGATAGTAGGCGTGTAATCTGAAACTTTATTTTTATATAACTGATAATGAGGTAACTTGATATTCATATATTCATGATGGCCTATTAAATATTGAATGCTTTGATGCCTGTAAAGTAAAAATTTTATCAACTCTATATTGGCTATCAACTGTGCCTTGGTTAAGGATTCCTCTGTGAGTCCAACGTTTTCGATGCCAATGGCTGTGTGATTAAACCCAATGGTATGTCTGGTCATAATGGTGGTGGGGTAAAGTTGGACAATACTTCCATCAGAGTCAATTAAAAAATGGGCCCCTACGTTGCAGGCACTATATTTGGCTAACTTTTCTCTTTCTTTATCTACTTCATCCTGTTTAAACATGTTAAATGCTTGTTCAAATGTGCTGGTTGCAGTGTAGTGAATCACAATGATTTTAGGTTGGTATAAATAAAAAGAATCAATCCCTGTGAATTTGTTTGAATAGTCTTTCATTAAGGATAGCTTTTTTTCTGTTAAGACAAATCTTTGGGTAATTTGAGGAGGGTTATAAGAAAAAATAGGGGAAATAAACAGTAGGATAAAAATTAAAAAAAGCATTAGGTGTTTTAAATAAAATTTCGACATGTATTTCTTTAACATGGTATAGTTTCGCCCCCATGACATCATTTATAAAATATTGTGCATTTTTTAAGCATCAAAAAATTCAATTTTTGCCCTTTACAATCTCCATGATTTTAGGAGGCATTTTGAACATTTCTTTCATCGTTCCTCCCTTGTTTTTAAAAGTATTTTTTGATTATGCAATTTTTTTTAAAGACTATCGTTTATTACTGATGCTTGCAATATTGCCTTTGATATTGATGACATTTTTGACGGTTGTATCGGAACTAAAAAAACAAATTGATTTATATTTAAGTCAACAAATGTGCTTTAATTTGTATCATTTGTTTTACTCAAAGGTACACAAGCAACCCATCTCATTTTTTATTCACCATAATAGTTCGGATATTATTTATCGTATGACAGAAGATTTAAATGTGGTTGAAAACACGGTTTTGAATATTGTACCTAATTTTTGCTTAACCATTCTTCAATTATTCGTCATGATTTTGATCTGCTTTTTTATTAATGTCCCAATGGCTTTAATTTTAACTTTTTTATTGCCCTTATTTGTATTTGAGATAAATTTTTTTGCCAAGAAATTAAAGCAGTTAAACCAACAGACAAAAGAAAAGAGTGCAGACATTTATGGGCTGATTGAAGATAGGGTGCGAAATATCAAATTGATCAAAATTTCTCATAAATGGAAATTTGAATTGAACAAGTTACTTAAGAAAACCCAAGCATTTTTTTTATTAGAAAGACGGGCTGCAAAAATTAATTTTATACACAATTTATTTTCTAGCTATTTTCACCCTACTTTGTCTTTATTACTCATTTTATATTTGGGGTATGAAATGATTTATGCTCATTTAAGTATTGGGACCGCATTGGCTTTTGCCAGTTATTTGATGTTAATCAAGGCCCCCGCCATGAAATTAAACCAACTTTATACCAGTTTATATACATCAGAAGTGAGTTTAGACCGAATTACTTCTGTCTTACAGCTTCCTGAAGAAGAAATCAAAGATAACCTATATTCGAATAAACAAATTTTATTTCCAGATCAGCCGCATTTAAGATTTGAAAATGTTAGTTTTCAATATGAAAAAGGTTCTTGTGTATTAAATAATATTTCTTTTGACTTACCTTTTGGTAAGTCTTTGGCTATTGTGGGGAAATCTGGGATAGGAAAGTCCAGTATTACAGATTTAATATTGGGTTTTTATAAACCTTGTTTGGGTCAAATTAGCATTAGCAATATGCCATTATCTTCTTTTTCATTAAAAAGCATTAGGCAAGACATTGCTTTAATCACGCATAAGCCTTTTATTCTACAAGGGACTATTTTGAGCAATATTGTGTATTCAAGTAGTAAACCGGTTTCTAAAGAAGATGTCATTAAGGCTGCAAAACTAGCAGATGCTCATGAATTTATCATGTCATTACCCCAAGGATATGACACAAACGTTGGCATACAGGGTGAGAAACTGTCATCAGGTCAAAAACAAAGAATTGCTATTGCGAGAGCCTTGTTACTAGATCCAAAAATTATTATTTTTGACGAAGCGATTGCCAATATTGATAACCAATCCGAGCATCATATCCAGACCATGTTGAAACAGTTTCATGGTCAAAAATCTATTATTTTTATTGCTCATAAATTGTCCACGATTCAATCTGTTGACTCTGTCATTGTGATTGGTAAAAAAGGAAATATTATTGAAAGAGGCAACATTACACACTTGATGAATCAAAGGGGGGTCTTTAATCACCTTTATCATTTACAGCTCAGTGGGTTTCATCAATTTTTTCAACATTTAACAAAATTAATGAAATTGTCTTCAAGATATTCAAGAAACTTGTCTGTGGCCTTGTTGAAAATTATCGTGGTAGGTGAATCTATTCAAAATTTAAGTCAATATCAAAAATTTTTAAATGATTTAAATATTACTTTTGAATTTATCCTAAAAGATTCTGATATTTCAATTTATGAACCTGTTGAAAAATGGTGGATTGCTTTTCCTGAAACGTCTTCTCAAGAAGCAGAGTCCCTTTGTAACCAATTGGCAGACTATGTGAAGCAAATTTCTCCTGATTATTTTTCAGCTTCTACTATCAATGTTTTATATCATGTGATTAGCGTGACCTCATGTCATACAGAAGACGATGTGGTGAACGAATTAAACCAACACATTTATGCCAAGCAATACCAATCCATTTTTTAGAATTCCTAAAAAAATTTATTACTTTGTTTTTATGGTTTTTGCCTTTTTAATAGGGATTATCTTATTGATTTTTCATGTGCCTATCGGGATTCATGTTAGGGCTTTTCATATTAACAAGCATACCGTTAGTGTTCCTGTAGAATATCAAGATTTTTTTAAAGTGAATCAATACATTTTTCTTGGTAAAGAGTTTATAAAAATTAAAAATATGGTGGTTAGAGATAACCGGACTGTTTATTTATACCTGGAGACTTCACTACGATTTAAACAAAACTATTCAATTCAAATTTCAAAAAAACACTTTTTACCATGTTTATTGAGACAAAGAGAAAAAGTTAAAATAACGTTACAGCAAGAATTATTCCCCCTTTTTTTGAATGAAAATGCTCTTCATTTCTTCTTGTCTGGGCACTTAAGTTTTGATAGTGTCCTTATTCATGCTGATTAAAGATATTTTTTATTCTTATCAAGGAGAAGGCCCTTACGTTGGATATCCTCAAATATTTATTAGATTTTTTGGATGTAATATTCATTGTCAATATTGTGATGAGCCTGACTTACCTGAGCAAAAAAAAAAATGGGATAAAAAAGATGTTTTAACGGTTTTGAATCCTTTCTTTAAAAAACCAATTCATTCTATTTCAATCACGGGAGGGGAGCCTCTTTTACATACGGGATCTATTATAGAATTGGCTCCTGAATTGCCGTTTCCATTATATTTAGAAACCAATGGCTTATTGCCTGAAGCATTAGAAAAAGTGATGTCTTTGTTTACTTATTTTTCAGTTGATTTTAAGCCAGGATATCAAGAAAAATTTGAAAAATTTATGCTTACTTTACTTCCAAGAATTGAAACCGGTGCTTTTCCTTCTGTTTTTGTAAAATATGTAATGACAGAGTATCAAGAACTTGAATTGATTCATTTAAAGAGTATTTTAGAAAAAATTAACCCTTTTATTCCTTGTATTATTCAACCTGTCACTCCTTATGGGAATATCAAAAAAGGCCCTAGTCCAGCAGAGTTAGAGCAGGCTTATTCGTTTTTGTCTCTCACCTTGAAAGATCTTCGTATTATTGGCCAAACCCATAAATTAATTGGTGTAAAGTAATGCCAAAATTGTCAGTGGTTATTGGTGCTTACAATCAACAAAAAATCATTAGACAAGTTTTGGAAGGGTTTAACCAGCAAACAGAACTAGATTTTGAACTTTGTCTTATTGATTCAGGTTCTACAGATGGCAGCATTGATCTATATGACGCTTTTTCTGCAAGATTTAGTTTTAGATACTTTATTCAAGAAAATAAAGGTAAAGCGGCTGCAAGAAATACAGGAATCAAGCAATCAAAAAGCGATATTATTTTAATAACAGATGCGGATATGGTGCCTGATCAAGGGTTGGTTGCCGCTCATCTAAAAGCGCATCAACGGTATTCTGGGTGTTTTCAAGGTTTGGCTTATGATCTTGAAACATTGGCTGTTCCTCCGAATATTAAAAAACCGCAGTTGGGGCGTTTATACAAACCGTACCAAAAGCTTGGGTGGTACTTTTTTTTAACAGGAAATTTGTCTATTCCAAAATCATTTTTTAATACTGTAGGGTTATTTGATGAAGAGTTTACAGGATATGGTTGGGAAGATTTGGAATTGGGGTATCGTTTTTATAAAAAAAATATTTTACTCAGGTTTTTACCTACAGCCATTAATTATCATTACCATATTTTAGAAGAAGGCAAAGACCGTGATAGGCAAATACAAAAAGGACTTTCTGCACAAATTTTAGTTAGAAAACACCCAGAATTAAGGACGTTTGTAGGGGACCATGTTTTATCCAGGACTTTGTTTTCAATGATTAAACCGAATGGGGGGTTTTATGCATTATTGAAACGATATTGCTTAAATGGGAAAAATAAATTTTTGAAAAAGACATGTGCCTTTTTGATAAGAGAGCATGATTACTGGCAAGGGTTATTTAAAAAAACATCATAGTCTTATTTGGTTTTTTTAAAGACGAAATAATGAAATGTTAATTCATAAAAACTCTAAAATTCTATTCCATACAAGGCCTGATAAATTGGGTGATTTGATTCTTATGATGCCCCTTTTAAAACGTGTCCATCAACAATATGGATGTCATATCGGGGTGATTACTGGGGCTTTGGGAAAAGAATTTTTAAGTGCTTTTTCATTTGTTTCAGATTGTTTTGAGATAGATATTAATAGGCCTGGATGGTTTGAACCTGTTTTAAGAGAAATTAAACACAAGTCATACGACATCTGGATATCATTATGGAATGACATGAGAATGGCTTATTTGGGCTATAAAACCCGTATTCCAATAAGAATAGGTGATGGGTCTATGGTGCCCATGTCTTTCTTTTATACGCATCGGATTTTTCAAGATTGGGGGAATATTCTTTGTCATCAAATGGATTATTATGAAAATATTTCTTCTCCTTTGAAACTTGAGGGGACCAATGTTGAAAAAGTGATTCCTATTAATCAACAGGCAGAGAAAAAAATAAAAGCTTATTTTAATCAAACAACAGCTCAAAAAATACTTATCTTTACTGAGACAGGGGGGACCAATATTCCTATTCCCATGTCTGTGACGCTTTTGTTGATTCAACGGTTATTAACTCAGGGTTATCATGTCACTGTTTGTGCTCAACATGGTCAAGAGGGTTATCCTGAAGGGGTATTAAACCTTACAGGAAAAGGGTTTACTTTAGAAGAATTAACAGCCTTAATTAATATCTGTGATTTCTATATTGGCGGCGATACAGCCCCAACCCATTTGGCTTCTTTTTTGCAAAAACCTACTTTATTTTTTTCACCCAGAAAGAATCATCCGCCTGCAAGATGGGGCAGTTTCTCTCCTTTTCAAGTGATTGTGAGAAAGGAATACAGATGTTTAACCCCTTGTCAGCAGGCTTGTAATACAGATGTTTGTATAAAATGGGTTAATGTTGAAAAAATAATGGCCGGATTCTTAGAATTGGTTCATGAAGTCAGTTTAGACAAAAGAAAATCCAATGCGTCTATTAGAAAATATCATGCCATTCACACATTACGTTTTTTAGTGATTGAAAAATATGATAAAACGAATCATTTATTTGATGTGCTTAACTCAACAGAGAATGTTGTTTTTTTATGGAAGGGATGTCAATGGCTAGACCTACTTCACTATATAAAAGATCATAATATCAATATTGTTGCTCATTCTATTCCATTTTGGTTAAAGTGGTTTATTAAGTTCAGTATGGGGGTTGTTTACGGGTTAATTCCACCAAAATTTTATGAAAAAGATAAAAACTGAAGGGTTGATTTTTTTTGGTAAGCTTAAAATGTTTAATCAGACCTCATATGGGTATTTAAAGAATAAAGGAGAGTTAAATTGATAAACAATATGCTGCCTTTTTCTCAAGAAAGCACAAATTCATCATCCTTTTTTAAAGAAAAAAACCAGGATCATTCTTTAATCGACCTTCATAAAACGGTCAAATCACTTATAGAGCTTTTATCTAACCATGAGGATTTAGACTTACAAATAGAGGGTTTAAAGCAATTAGACCATCTTCTTAATTCAGTTAATGACGATTCTTCTCATATTGCCACACTAGATGCGACTGGATTAAAAAACGAAGCCCATGCTTTACACCAGCTTAAACAAGATGAATTCAATACTGCTGTTGCGGTGCTGACGGGTCTTATTTCTGGTCAATTTTTTCACAAAATATGATTTTTTATTAAGATTTTAAGATGAAAAATTGCTAACAGTCATCAGAAATGATGCCTTTAAACTTTGAAATTTAGCTGAATTTGTAGCGTTTCATTAAAAAAATGGTTGCCTTCAGGTTACTTATTTAGCGTTTCTTCAGTTTTACATTTTTTTGTTAGTTCGAATGATATTGATAAAATTAAAAACCTATAAAAAATGGGGTATTTAATAATTTTAAGACGGTACTTTTAGGATTTTATTATCCTATTTGTTTCACTTCTGTTTAAGTGTTCAATAACATTGAAATGCAGACCCCTATTGGTATAAAAAAAAGATAAAAAAACAACTGTATGGTGGGCGGTATTGGAATCGAACCA
>Ga0172376_10006157_pt1 | contig 13118 bp, 13 predicted proteins | sample Lak35m_FD_121114 | JGI IMG/M metagenome (GOLD analysis project Ga0172376, IMG submission 121114) | Freshwater microbial communities from Kabuno Bay, South-Kivu, Congo - kab_092012_35m | ecosystem: Environmental > Aquatic > Freshwater > Lake | place: Democratic Republic of the Congo: South-Kivu...
AGAGTTAGAAGAAATGTGTTAGGAGGCAGAGTTATATGGGGCCGTATTTTATTTTAATTGTATTGGGTGTTGCCTTAAGTTCTTGTGGGAAAAAGGGCCCTGTAGAATCTCTTGAACCAAGTGCGTATCCACGTACCTACCCTAAGCCATCATCACGCTTGAACACTTAGAAAAAGGAATCATTGAATGACTTATAAGCCACTCATTGCTGTAACTTTAGATGCAGAGGCCTCAGGCGGTTACTCGAAGATGCCTTGGTATGCTTTGCGCCAGAATTATTGTGATGCCATTCTGGCAGCAGGGGGTATCCCCTTTCCTGTTTCCCATCATCTTGAGCTGGTGGAAGAATATGTACGCTTAGCCGATGGTTTTGTTTTTACAGGAGGGGCTTTTGATATTGACCCCGTGCTTTATGGGTCTGTTCAACGGCATGAGACCGTGACCACAAAACAACAACGCACAGCCTTTGAGTGGCGATTGTTGCAATTGGCCCATATGCAAGAGAAGCCTATTTTAGGTATTTGTGGTGGGATGCAGCTGATGAATGTTGTCATGGGAGGAACACTTATCCAACATATTCCAGATGAAGTATCAAACTGTTTGCCTCATGAACAGGCCAATCCACGAACGGAACCTGGGCACGATATTGAAGTTTATGAAGATACCCTTTTGCATCGTTTAGTAAATAACGAAATGGTAGAGGGAAAAATTCCTGTAAACACAGCGCACCATCAAGCTATCAAAAGCCTTGCTATTGGGTTTCGCATAAACTCGGTTGCCTCTGATGGTGTTATTGAGGGGATTGAGCATTTGAAGCATCCTTTTTGTCTGGGGGTTCAATGGCATCCGGAATACCATGTCAGTGAAGCAGACCGTAAGATTTTTGCAGGGTTCATTCAAGCGGCAGGTCAATGACCTCTTTAACAGAGAGAGGAGAGCGTATCGCCAAACGTATCGCGCGCACTGGGCTTTGTTCTCGCCGTGACGCTGAGCGGTGGATTGCCCAAGGCCGGGTTTCTGTTGATGGTCAAACCCTCACAACGCCGGCAACCATCGTGACTGACAACATGCAAATTAGGGTAGATGGAAAACTTTTAGATAAAGCGCCATCCTCCCGAGTTTGGTTATATTACAAGCCAGTTGGGTTACTTACAACGCATCATGATCCTCAAGGGCGCCCTACAATTTTTGAATCTCTTCCCTCATCCATGCCTCGTGTGATTTCCATTGGCCGTTTGGATTTAAATTCTGAAGGATTGATCCTATTGACCAATGATGGTGAGCTTGCTCGATATGCCGAGCTTCCGTCAACAGGATGGGCCCGATCTTACCGAGTGCGCGTTTATGGTGCTGTAGACACAGCCGCGTTGGTAGCTTTAAGGGAAGGAATTACCATTGAGGGCGTTACCTATGGTCGGATTGAAGTAGAAGTTATCAAAGATGACAAGGCAAAATCAGCTTCCAATACATGGCTTTTTGTAACGCTGTATGAAGGTAAGAACCGAGAAATCCGTAAAGTTTTGGCTTATTTGGGGTTGCGTGTTAACCGGCTCATTCGCATGGCCTATGGGCCTTTTTCCTTGGGGAATTTGAAACCTGAGGAAGCTAAGGAAGTCCCTGATTCAAAAGTTAGGGAGATTTTTTCCAAGAAATTATAGCCAAAGTGTTTTGCCTTCCATTTATATATTTTAAATGGTAAATTTTAAGATAAATTGTAACCAAAGTGAAATACAAGGAAAGATTAATGCACCTAACGAGATTACTTCTGGCAAATCTTATCACCTTTATAGCGGTTCAGGGATCTGCTAAAGCATACAAAGCATTAGAGGGAATGCGGGTTGGTTTGCAAGCAAGCTTTGCGTTGACGGGGTCAAGGGTATCTATTGCGGCGCTTAACTGTCCAACTTGCGGTGATCGCTCAGATGTCTTTAGTCGAGGGGTGGCGGCTGGTTTTACTATTGATGGCGGCCAATTTCTCGATGGGACGCATACATTAGTTGGTATTGAATTGAGCGCAAACTTCGGGCGATTTAGCGGCCGCAAGAGTGTCCAGGGAACGATCTTTGGTGCACCAAATGGTGATTTAACTACTAAGGTTGGTTTTCAACAAGCTTATGATGTGAGTGCAAGAGTTGGCCAAATGATTGGGAATAACGATTTCCTTCCTTATGTTAAGTTAGGTCCTTCATGGGCTCGATGGAAAATTAGGTCAGAAAGTGGTCAGTTGGGTATTGGGCATTCATCTACAGGTAAGCTTGGTGTCGTCGTGGGGGCGGGGGTGGAATTTCCTCTCGAGGAACATTTTTCTTTCGATGCTTCAGGCCTATCGATGGGGATTGAGTATGCCTACCGCCAATATGCCCATACCAATCATAATATTACGAATAATGCTGGCGCTCCCCTTCGATCAATAAAAGTGGTTCCAAGCTTGAGTACATTTATGTTTCGGATCAGCCATAAGGTTAATTGAATCCTTTGAAATTAGTAATTAAGGTCTAAAATATGCTTTTTCGATCCTGTCCAGGATTTATGGAAATTGTCCCATTTTGGTTTTCGCCAGAGGTTCAGCCCCTTTGGTTTGAAAAAAATCCTGATTTTGATGAAAGCATCCGCTGTCGTTTTGGCCATACCTACCAAGAGCTGGTTCGGAAACTTCGAAGTAAGGAGTTAGATGAGAGGGAGATAAGCCTCGAGGAGGCTTTATCGATTATCATCGCTCTTGATCAGTTTCCCCGGAATATGTTTCGAGATACCCCGCAAGCTTTTGCAACGGATAGCTTAGCTCTTGCATTATCTAAGAGCATCAGCCAAAAAAGTTCCGAAAAGAAACTGCCATCTTCGGCGCATTACAATTTTCTTTATATGCCTTTTATGCACAGTGAAAACCTTGAAGACCAAGAGGAAGGTATACGTCTTTTCTCTGACATTCTGGAAAATGAACAAACAGTTGACTATGCCAAGCAGCATCGGGATATTATTGCCCGGTTTGGGCGGTTTCCACACCGCAACAAAATCTTAGGACGCCCTTCAACAACAGAAGAGCAGGAATACTTAAAGGAATTTAGAGGGTTTTGAAGGAATAACATGGAAGATCACAGCCACAAAAAATGTCATGAGGAAAACACAGAAAAAGAACTTTCTTTTGTCAATTCCCTCAAACAAAAAGGGCAGAACTATAAGCCACTGATTGTGATTCTCATTTTTTGTCTTTTCTTGCCCTTGACTCGTAATGACTTGAGTAGCCAGCATTATATGTACGCTTTCATGGGGTATTTTTTCATTTTCCTCTCCCTGTTTAAATTTTTTAACCTTGAAGGGTTTGTGGAAGGGTTTTCAACGTATGATCTAATCACCAAACGGTTTCGCGCCTATGGTTACGGATATCCCTTTGTTGAGTTTTTATTAGGAGCAGCCTATCTTTCAAAATTTGGTCTTCTTTTGGTCAATTGGATCACGGTTATTATCATGGTTGTCAGTGGTATTGGTGTTTTGAAAAGTATTCTGTCAGGACAAAAAATTAAATGCGCATGCTTGGGAACCGTTTTGGATGTTCCTTTGAGTACCATAAGTATTCTTGAAAATTTTGGTATGGGGGCGATGGCATTCTGGATGGCGGTTTCTGCTTCTTATTGACAAAATCTCTGAACAAAAATCACGACACATTATATGTAATCGGTAAGAACTTCTTCAATTGAATGCTTTGCAATACGGGCAAGTACTGGGTTGGTCTCTTGGTAGTAGGGGAAGGCGATCACCCCTCCAGACAGTGCCCAACCCCGTCCCCGGAGCCAAGTAGCATCATCCACTGATAATGCGGAGCGGAAGGTTTCTCGGGCTTTAGCAGAGAGAAATGTCCATGCAACGAGTAAATCGCATGCAGGATCACCCACACCGAGACCCCCAAAATCAATGACTGCACTCAGTCGACCATTTTGAATCAATAAGTTCGTTGGTATAAGGTCTCCATGGATCCAACAGGGAGGTTTGTTCCATAGGGGTGCTTCCAAAGAGCAACGCCAAACCTCCGTTATAAGGTCTGTGTTAAATGTATTAGGAAGAGCAGCAATGGTAGACCGGGTTTTGTTGTCGCGCATGGCGAGAGGTACGCCTCTGAAAAAATTGTGTTCTCCAGCAAGAGGGCCATCCGTTGGGTCAATTTGATGGAGAGCGAGGAGGAATTCAGCGAGGGTAACTGCTGTTTGGTGCTCATCAACAACAGATGTTACGGTTGCATCTTTGCCTGCTAACCACTGATAGATGGACCAATGCCAAGGAAATCCCTCGGCAGGTACGCCAACTGCAAGCGGCTGAGGGATGGCAAGTGGCAAAAGGGGGGCGAGCTTTGGCAACCATTTTTGCTCTTTGTCTATTTGTTGGGATGCAGAATAAATCCGAGGGAGCCGTACAACCATTTCATTACCAAGCCGGTAAAGGGCATTGTCTGTTCCAGCGGAATGAACGGCTTTAATGGAGAGGTGTGACCATTGGGGGTATTGTGTATTGATCAATCGGTGCACAAGAGCTTCATCAATATCAGCTTCGTCGGTGTGCATTTTACGGGTGCCCATTCTAAACGTCCCTAAATATAATTTTGCTCCTTTGCTACCAAGGATTCTTTGCTCAGGTTGGCTTCTTCGTCTGGTTTAAGGAACAGGGCCAATGCGCAGGAAACGCAAGTAAAAAAGAGGATAACTCCAAAAGCCACTTGGTAAGTATAAACCGAGTAAAGAGGGATACCGCCCGTTGTGGCGGTCCCGTCCCAGAAATAGTCAAGAACAATACCAACATGTTGCTGAATCATAGCGCCGGCCAAGGTAACGAGGCAGTTTAAAAAACCAGTCATGGTACCAGCAACTTCAGGGCGGATAATGGCACATGCCCCGATAAAACAGAGTATTTCTGCTCCGGTGCAGAACCCAATCCCAAAAAACATTGCGTAGGCAGTCAAAATAGAAATGTTGGGCACAAAGACAAGATAGGACAATAGCGCAATGATCCCAACGCCTCCGATTAATACGGTTTTCTTGACAGATCCGATAAGGCGGCTCAGCCATGCAAGGGTAGGGCACCCAATCGCGGTTCCAAAATAGATGGAGGACATCATTTGGGCTGCTTCGCCCTTATTAATATTAAACTTCTCACCAACGAAAGAGACTCCCCATAGATCCGCGACTACAGAGATGGAGAGATAAATACCAATTGCGACAAGAGCAAATAACCAAGCTTGTTTATTTTTAAACACAGCCAGCAGAGTCCCAAAAGAAGCGGATTCTTCTCCTGGAATGATCTCTTTGTTACCTTTATGAACTTTTGGTAGGGCAATAAAATTAAGGATGAGGACGATCACGCCAATAGCAGATAAAATTAACAAACTTCCGCGCCAGCCTTCGTTTTCAATGAGCATGACAAGAGGACGTCCACCAATGAGGGCTCCAAAGGTTCCGAAGGTTGCTGTGAGCCCCATCATCAAGCCTTTGCGATTATCAGGAAACCACTCTGTGATGATCTTGCTAACCGATAAAAATGCACATGCAGATCCAATGCCAATGAGCATTCTGGCAGAGTACCCGATGAGGAGTTGTTCACAAGAGGCAAACAGAACAACGCCAGCAACACATAAAGCAATGGAACTAAGGATCGTGCGGCGGGTGCCGTAATGGTCAACCAACATGCCCACAGGAATTTGCATGAAGGCATAAAAGTATTGAGCGAAAGCAGATAAGCTGCTGAATCCGCTGGCTGTAATGTGGAAAGCTGCCATTAAATCATCGGCCATAACACTGGGAGAAACCCGAAGGATGTATTGGTATAAATAAAATAGAACAGCACAAAACCAAATAAAGTACGCTGTGGAGAGCCGCTTTTGTGTCATTGCTTTTGGGGTCTCTTTTACAATAGGGTTTTCTTTGTTGATAGGTTATATTTCTTAAGATTGCAAGAATTTTAACCCTAATCTTAGATGATCAGGGCCTTAGATTATCAAGTTGAAATTTGAAGAAAAATAAGACAAACTGGCTGAACTTAATCTAAGATCAGCGAGTACTATGTCATGGGATTTAATTGTGGAATAGTGGGGCTTCCCAATGTTGGGAAGTCCACTTTATTTAATGCCTTAACGGCGACTGCCGCGGCAGAAGCGGCCAATTACCCTTTCTGTACCATTGAGCCCAACGTTGGCCGTGTGGGGGTGCCAGACCCTCGGCTGGATAAACTAGCCCAAATTGCCAGCTCCCAAAAGGTTATCCCCACTCAGCTGGAATTTGTGGATATTGCCGGACTTGTTCGTGGTGCTAGCAAAGGGGAAGGTTTAGGCAACCAATTTTTAGGGCATATTCGCAGCGTTGACGCCGTCACCCACGTCTTGAGGTGTTTTGAAAATGACGCTATTACCCATGTGGATGGCAGCGTTGACCCGATACGGGATTTAACAACCATTGAGACGGAGTTGATGCTGGCGGATTTGGAAAGCCTCGAGCGGCGCATGCTGGCGGCGTCCAAAAAAGCGAAAGGGGGCGATGCAGAATCCAAAGGGCTCCTAGATTTGATGGAACGCGCAAAAAATCACCTTGAACAAGGTAAGCCCGCGAAAACGATGGGGGTCTCTAAAGAAGAGGCAAGCCTTTATCAACAACTTCAGCTTTTGTCTTCAAAACCAATGCTGTATGTTTGTAATGTTTCTGAGGCAGAAGCTGCGACAGGCAATGACTGGGCGCGCAAAGTCTTTGACTATGCAAAAACCCATGATGCACGCGCAGTTGTGATCTCCGCTGCTATTGAATCTGAAGTAGCAACCCTTGACTCTGCACAAGATCAACAAGAGTTCCTTCAATCTTTGGGATTGGAAGAAACGGGCTTGAAGCGGGTAATCCATGAAGGATATGGGCTGTTGAATTTGTTGACATTCTTCACGGTTGGGCCGAAGGAGGCTCGAGCCTGGACAGTTTATCAAGGAGCGAAGGCCCCTCAAGCGGCAGGGGTTATCCACACAGACTTCGAGCGCGGCTTTATTTGCGCGGAGACAATTTCCTATGACGATTATGTTGCTTGTCAGGGAGAAGCAGGCGCGAAAACGGCGGGTAAATTGCGCCTTGAGGGGCGTGATTATCTGGTAAAAGACGGCGACGTCTTTCATTTCCGCTTTAATGTGTAGAGGGGAAGACAAATGGTAATGGTAGAGAACCTTACGCCTGAAAGGCGAAAGCTGCTGGCTATACTTATCATGGTTTGTGTGGCATTCATGGTATCCAGCCTGGATATTTTTCTGTCTGCGCTTCCCTTGATGCGTGATCATTTCGCAACCACTGAATTTTTAATGCAGCTGGCGTTGATGGTAACGCCGCTGACGTGCGCAATTGTTGGCCTTCCTTTTGGGCGTCTCAGTGACATTTACGGTCGGCATCCGCTTTTATTTATCTCATTTGGGTTTTTCTTAATAGGCGGCTTAGGCTGTTGTTTTGCCCATACCATTGAGTTTTTTGCGTTGAGCCGGTTTGTTCAAGCAGTTGGCAGTGGGGGGATCAGCGTCTTAGGGGTGGTTGTGATTGCTGACATGTTCCGTGGAGCGCAATATGCCCGGTATATGGCCGTATATGGTTCTTTGTTTCCCATTGTTTTTGCCATTTCCCCTATTGTGGGAGCGCAAATGACAGAGCATTTTGGGTGGCAATCTTGCTTCATTCTCAACTTTGTTGCCATGCTAAGTGTTGCGATGGTTTTAGGGTTCCTGCTTCCGGAAACCCTTAAAAAAGGAGACCAAGCAAACCAAGGAGGGTTTGCGGAGTTGCTGATGAAAAGTAAAATGCTGCTGACGGATCGGGAATACTTGCTAATGTGTTTGGGGCATGCCTTACCGATTACGCTCACCGGGCTTTTGATTGCCAATGCTTCTTTTATTTTTATTGATGGCTTTGCTTTCTCGCCAACCCAATATTCCTTCTCCCAAGCCATTCCCATTGCCCTTAATTTTATTGGCTCTATGGTTTACCGCCGGTATGTGGGCGTATTGGGGTTAAGGGGATCCTTAAAGGTCGGCCTTTGGGGATTTATTGGGTTTATCATCATGGCTTTGGCAGCTGTTAGTCACCAATTGCCCAATAAACCAACCGTTATATTGGCGATTTTTTGCATCAGCAATTTTGCGTTGCCATTTGTTGTGGCGACATGCGCCACCCGCGCCATAGAGATTTTTCCCGACGACCGGGGATTATCCGTTTCCATTATGGCGACCTTGCGGAATTTGTTTTTGGGGGTCATTGTTAGCTTGTCGGGGCTTTTCTTTAACGGCACCATCTTTCCTGTCTATGTTGCGATGCTGATGGTTTGTGTCGGCATATTGATTATCCTTCTTTTTGCGATGCAGCGCCCTTTGGTCTTTGCGGGAGAATAATCCATGACTTATGTATTTTTTGAACCGCCTCCTGGTTTCCAGTCGCAAGTGAGTGTTGCTGGTTGCTATTGTGAGTTTGAGGATAAAATTCTTCTGTTAAAGCGCACACCCCATAAACATCAAGGAGATACCTGGGGCATCCCCGGGGGGAAGCTTGATGAGGGCGAAACGCCCCGGTCCGCCGCTGTTCGGGAGGTTTTTGAAGAGGTGGGCATATCCCTTAAAGAAGATGACCTAGAAGAAATTGGCACGATGTACATTCGAGGGCCTCTCAACGATTATGTCTTTTACCGTTTTCGGGCGCGACTTTCCGCACTTCCCATCATCAATCTTAGCCTAGAGGAACATGTGGAAGCATCTTGGCTTACCCTTGAAGAGGCGTTAAAGCTTCCCCTTATATACGGAGGGACGGAAGCGCTCCTGAGCTACCAAAAGTTTATGGAAAAGGGAGCTTATGAGCCCAAACCCCTCAAATAATCTTTCTTGGCGCTTCTTAAGGATCAAGGTATAAAAGAACAACATTTCACCTTAAAAGGCTCTATCTCGATGGCCTCTTTTATTCATTTGCGCGTTCATACGGCTTATTCCTTAGCAGAAGGGGCGATTAAACTGAAAGACTTGGCAAAAAGTTGTCGGGATTTTGGTATGCCGGCGGTTGCTATTACGGATACAGCGAATCTCTTCGGCGCGCTGGAGTTTTCCATGATCTGTGCCGAGCATGGTATCCAGCCAATCATTGGGTGCCAGGTCTATTTGCACCGGTCCTCTCCTGCGCTTTCTTCCTCTTTGAAACCCGAAGAGCCGGATCAGTTGGTTCTGATTGCCAAGACAGAAGAAGGTTATCGAAACCTTCTCCACCTGGTGAGTGATACATACTTGACGACCAAGGTTGGTGAATTGCCCCAAGTAACTTTGGAAGATTTGAAAGCCCGCAGTGGGGGCTTAATGGCCTTGACAGGCGGCCCGGCTGGGCCCATTGGGCGGTTGGTTTCTGAAGGCCAACGGGCTGCGGCTGAAGATGTTTTGAAAAGTCTTATCAATATTTTCCCTCAAAATCTCTATATGGAAATCATGCGCCATGGTTTGGGAGTTGAGAACCAAATTGAACCCACCCTGATTGATTTGGCGTATCAATATGACATCCCTTTGGTGGCAACGAATGAGGTCTTTTTCAATGTGCCAGGCATGTATGAAGCCCATGATGCCCTATTGTGTATTGCCGAAGGGCGTTACCTTAATCAAGATGACCGCCGACGGGTTACCCCACAGCACTATCTAAAGTCAGCACAAGAGATGGTGGATTTGTTCGCCGATTTGCCAGAAGCCATCCAAAATACGGTGGTGATTGCACAGCGATGTTCTTACATGCCTGCGCCCCATGACCCTATTTTGCCGCCGTATCCAACAGAGTCTGGGCGCACAGAGGCAGAAGAACTTCGATATATGGCTGAGAAGGGGTTGGAAAAACGACTGGAATCCCAAGTCTATGTTTCAACGGATACTTCGGAAGAGAAAACAACAAAGCGGCAAACCTATTTGGACCGGCTCAATTATGAAATTGATGTTATTGAAAAAATGGGGTTTCCTGGCTACTTCTTGATTGTAGCAGACTTTATCCAATGGGCTAAAGGCCAAGGAATTCCTGTAGGTCCAGGCCGTGGATCAGGAGCTGGGTCTTTGGTGGCGTGGGCCTTGACCATTACGGACATTGATCCCATCCGGTTTGATTTGTTGTTCGAGCGTTTTTTGAACCCGGAACGGGTCTCCATGCCTGACTTTGATATTGATTTTTGCCAAGACCGCCGGGATGAAGTCATTACCTATGTGTGCCAAAAATATGGGGATGATCGTGTGGCGCACATCATTACCTTTGGAAAGATGCAAGCCAAGATGGTGCTGCGGGATGTGGGTCGTGTGCTCCAATTGCCTTATGGACAAATTGACCGCATTTCCAAACTCGTTCCCAATAATCCAACAAATCCGGTAACCCTGGAGCAAGCTCTTGAGATGGAGCCCCTCCTTAAGCAGGCGCGGGATACGGATCCCGCGGTAGCGACCATGATGGATATTGGGATGAAACTGGAAGGCCTCTACCGCCATGCTTCTACCCATGCAGCAGGCGTGGTGATTGGGGATCGGCCTTTGGCGGACTTGGTCCCTCTTTATAGGGATGAAGGGTCCGTGCTTCCGGCAACCCAATTCAGTATGAAGTACGTGGAACTAGCCGGCCTTCTGAAATTTGATTTTTTGGGACTAAAAACACTCACCATTATTGAAAGTTGTTGCCAGTGTTTAAGGGCCAACGGCGTTTCAATCGATATTTCCCAGATTCCCCTAGATGATTCAAAGACTTTTGAGTTATTGCAGCGTGTTGAAACGGTTGGAGTGTTCCAAGTTGAAGGGGCAGGTATGCGGGATGTGTTGCGAAAATTGCGCCCCGACCGTTTTGAAGACCTCATTGCTCTAGTGGCTTTATACCGTCCAGGCCCTATGGACGATATCCCGCGCTATTTGGCGTGTAAGCATGGCGAAGAGAAGGTTACTTACCTTCACCCAGAGTTGGAATCTATTTTAGAAGGTACTTATGGGGTTATGGTTTACCAAGAACAAGTCATGAAAATCGCCCAGGTTCTAGGGGGATACACCCTTGGGGCAGCTGACTTGTTGCGGCGGGCGATGGGTAAAAAAATTAAGTCTGAAATGGATGCACAGCGGGCCCTCTTTGTGGATGGAGCGGTTAAAAATGGTGTTGCTCCCAAAGCAGCAAGCCAGATTTTTGACCAAATGGCAAAGTTTGCAGGCTATGGGTTCAACAAGTCTCACTCGGCGCCTTATGCACTTTTGACTTATCAAACCGCTTACTTAAAAGCGAATCACCCCCTCGAATTTTTTGCGGCATCCATGACGTATGATTTGAGTAATACGGATAAGTTAAATATTTTCCGCCGGGATATGGAACGGTTGAAGATTTCTCTTTTGCCACCCGATATAAATGCTTCAGAAGTTACTTTCTGTGTAGAAGGGAATGCCATACGATACGCCCTGGCTGCCGTTAAGGGGGTTGGCGAAGCAGGGATGAAAGTGATTTTGGCGGAACGCAAAGCCAATGGGCTGTTTAAGGATGTGAATGACTTTGCCAACCGTGTTGGCCTGTCCGGGGCCAATGGTGCACTTAATAAGCGGCAACTGGAAAACTTGGTGGGAGCAGGGGCCTTTGATGGGTTAAACCCCAATAGGAAACAGGTTTATGGAAGTATTGAAAGTATTTTGAAACAAGCTGGTCTTGCCGCGCAAGAAAAAGAAAGCCAGCAGCATAACCTTTTTGGCTTTGCAGCAATAGAAGAGAATATGGCCCTGACCTTGCCAAAGGTGAGTGATTGGGGATCTCTTGAAAAGCTGCGATATGAATTTGAAGCGCTTGGGTTTTTCCTTTCAGCCCATCCTTTGGATATTTATGGGACGTCTCTGTCGCGCCTGGGGGTGACTACAAGTGATCATTTGATGGGTTTGGCGGATGGCGCCTCTGTAAAATTGGCGGGAACAGTTTTGGTGAAGCAAGAGCGCACCTCTAAAGCAGGTCAAAAATTTGCCTTTGTTCAATTATCGGATGGGCAAGGCGTTTTTGAGATTGCCGTTTTCTCTGAAATTTTTAGCCAGTGTCGGGACCTATTAGAACCTGGAAAGCCGTTATTGGTTAATGTGATTCTCAAACAAGAAGCAGAAGGGGAAGGATTTCGCCTTACAGCCCAAGGCATACAGCTTCTTGATGAAGCCATGCAATCGCTGACAAAAATGATTAAGGTACAGCTAAATGAAACAGCGAAGGCCGAAGAGGTGAGCCAAATTTTAAAGGCCGCTCCTTCGGGAGCGGCACGTGTATGCTTAGAGGTTGTACTCAATGCCTCTCCTACTGTCCAAATTCTCTTGCCAAATGGCTACCATATCCAAGCAGAAACACGATCGTCCCTTCTTGGTCTATCTGGTATCTTAGGGATTGAGGATTTGTGAGGGGGGGCTTCCTTGTTCCCTTCCTTTCCTCTTCTTTGTTTTTCTCCACTTTCCCTGCTCTCTACCCTCTTCCCCGCTCCCACCGTCGCTTTCCCCATTCTTCTCCATCGTCTTCCCCGCGAAGGCGGGGATCTACGCCTCCTCCGCGACAGCGGAGGAAAAATGACAACCATTGTGCATCGCTTCGCGCTGCGACGTGTATCCCCGCCTTCGCGGGGAAGGCGGCGGTGGGAGTGCAGGAAGTAGTAGTGGTTCTATCCCAAAATAGAGGGGTATAAATCAACCCAGTCAGGGTTTTGGCTTAGAATAAGTCGTACTTTCCAAGCGCGGTTCCATTTTTTCATCTGTTTTTCACGCAGGAGGGCTTCCTGAATATCTTGATGAACTTCGTAGTAAACCAATTGATTAACGGCATATTTTTTTGTAAATGATGGTACGAAAGCATTTTTGTGTTCATAGACGCGCTTGATCAAGTTTGCTGTGCATCCAATGTACAAAGTGCCGTTTGGTTTGCTAGCCAGAATATAAACATAAGAAGCTTTTTCCATGAATGAACTTCCCTAATTATCTGTTTCTATTTTTATGTGACTTATCACATGTTTTCTTCTACATCCATTGATATTGCCGTTTTCTCTTGCTTCTTCTTGTCGCTTCTGGTGCATCCTCAGCGCTTTCCCCGCGAAGGCGGGGATCCACGCCTCCTCCGCGACAGCGGAGGAAAAAT
>Ga0172376_10006161_pt1 | contig 13113 bp, 21 predicted proteins | sample Lak35m_FD_121114 | JGI IMG/M metagenome (GOLD analysis project Ga0172376, IMG submission 121114) | Freshwater microbial communities from Kabuno Bay, South-Kivu, Congo - kab_092012_35m | ecosystem: Environmental > Aquatic > Freshwater > Lake | place: Democratic Republic of the Congo: South-Kivu...
ACTACAGCCTAGCTGTGCGACAAATTAAGGGTAGAGTAACTAAAGAGCGTTATAAAGCAGCGCGTAAGTACGCGAGGCTAATAAATTATAATTGGCGAGCGCCTTACGGTGTAAGCCCTAACGGTTACTCTTATAGGTGCGGCTGTTTACACGACTGTTGCGGCTGTGTAACTAGCCGACATTTTCAAGTAAAAGTTACGCCTGACAGTTTAAGTTTTTATATAGTCGTAAATTATAATTATTAATATGCAGCACCCTAATACAGCCAGCGTAAGCCTAGAGAAAGGCACGCGCGTAACGATTTACACTAACGACGGCGCAAGTTTAAGCGGCGTTATTGACGGCTTAGCAAACGCGCCAGTACCTAGTATTATACTAGAGGTAAAAAATACCGTAGGTAGAGTTATAGAAGTTTGTATAGTACCTATACACGCTATAAGCCGTATCGCCTTTACGCCTGGCAGCGTTTTAAGCCCTACTAGTAGCGACGTATTTAATTCTAATTTAACTAAGTTATGAGAGTTACAACACAATGTAATAAATTCGGTAGTATAGCGCTTTTACCTAGTATTATACTGGTAATAAATAGGCACTATTTTAGCCACAAAGTACGCGACTGGTCGCTACACTTTCACTTTTTAAAGTTTCACGCTTGGATAAGTTTTGATTTATGAGCAGCTACTATAAAGATATGCTTTTTATTAAGCGCCAGCGCTTAGCCGACGCTGTAGAGCTAGTAAACGCTTTACTAGAAGAGTTAGACGGCGAAATAGAAAAGGCTAAAGAAAACGGTATAGAGCCGTACCGTTTGAAAAAGTCTATAGATAGGGTAAAGCAAATAGAGCAGCTGCGCGACGAAGTCGTAGAATACGATACTAAAGTAATGCAGTACGTAAATTTTTACCCTGAGGCTACGCCGTACTATAAAGAAAAGTTAGAGATAGCGCGCCGTTATGTACGTAGCTTAGGCGGCGACTGGTCTACAGTAACTTGGGGTAAAAAAAGCGACTACCCTTATTAACCTAATTTAGCAAAAGCCGCCAGTATTTCGCTGGCGGCTTTTTTTACTTTTATTTTTATGCTAATACCACAAAAACCGATAACACCCAAAAAAAAAGCCGCCGAGCCAGTCGCTATAGACTTTGACCATACGGCGCACATTGTAGACTTTTCAGCTGAGGTAAAGCAGCAAGTTATTTACACAATACAAGGCAATACTATTTTAACAGCTGGCAGCTTACTAGTTTTAACTGGCAAGCCAAAAGCGCGTAAAAGTACTTTTTTACATACCTTTTTAGGCGTAGCTATTCAAACTACTAGCCTTTGGCAAATTACAGCCAGTTTACCAGTAGAAAAAAGCAAAGTTATTTTAATAGATACCGAGCAAAGTATATACGACTTACACAGTAGTATTAAACGTATGGCTTTTAATTTCAGTATTGACTTAAACAATACTAGTAAATTTCAGGTTTACAGTACTAGAACGCTGGCGCTATTTAATCTTATGCAGCTTATAGAGGTAGTTTTAGAAAATAATAAAGATACTGGCGTACTAGCTATAGACGGTTTAATAGATTTGTGTAACGACATTAACGACGTAAAAGAGGCTAAAGCAGCTATAACTTTTATTAAGCAAATAGCCGACAAATACCAAATAGGTATAATAGGCGTACTACACCAAAATAAAGGTACTAACTTTAGTTTAGGACACTTAGGAAGTTTTGCGAGTAGGTTTGCACAAAGCGAGCTAAGCGTAGTTAAGAACGACGACAATACTAGCACGCTAGAAAGTGTTTTTTTACGTAGCGCTGAAAGTATACAGCCTATTAGTATAGGCTGGGATAGTGTTAATAACCGATACGACAGTATACAAACTTTACAAGCTTTTCAGCCTAAGGCTATAACTACCGAAACTATCGCAGCGTCTATTTTTGCTGGCGATACTTACCTGAGCTACGCCGAGCTGGTAACTCGCTGTATTAAGTTTACCCAAACTACCCAGTACTCAGTAACTAAAAAGTTTATACCTGAGCTTTACAACTTGGGTATAATTCAAAAGCAAGGAAACTTTATTGTTTTACGGTAGTTTTTTGTACCGTACCCTACCCTATATATATATATATATATATAGGGATAGGGTAACTTGTACGAAAACAGCAGCAAAATTTTTGCGATATTTGCCGTATGTATAAAATTTTTAAAAGACAGCACGCTATAGCTAAAGCGCTAGGGGTTATTTTAAAGCCGTCTAAGCGACTTAATAAGAAAATAGGTGTCTATACCTCACAAGGGCAAAAATTATGCGATATAGGCGATTCTAGGTACTTAGATTACGCCCAGTACTTAAAACAATACGGTAAAGCTTACGCCGATAAACGTAAAGACGCTTACTGGCAGCGGCATAGAAAAGACGTTAATAGTGGTTGCGGTTATTATGCAGCTCGTATTTTGTGGCTGTAGTCATTTTAGACAAGGTATATTTTATAATTTTCTTATATTTGCGCTATGGCAAAAAGCAATAAACCACTTTACGCGGTACTATTAGGCGGCGCTGGCTTATTCTTAGTAAGTAGATTTTTACTAAGAAAAGGCGAGGCTATTAAAAGCTTAAATGTTAATGTAACTGGCGTAGACTTTAATAAGGCAAATTTTAGCTTTGTAGTTAAAGTAAGGCTAATTAACCCTAGTAACGCTAAGCTAACTGTTAAAAGTATAGTAGCTGACGCAATTTGGAACGGTACGTACGCGGCGACTATTTCGTATTTACAACCTTTTGAACTTAAGCCACTTGAAGAGCGTACATTACAAATACCAGTAAAAGCTAATTTAGAATGGTATAATTTAGTATTAGACGTAGTAACTAAAGGTAAGCAAGCGCTAAACGGTACTTTTGAATTAAAAGGTAGTGTAAACGCTGAGGGCTTAGTAGTACCTTTAGAGTATAAAAATACTTTTAAAATTTTCTAATGTTAAGAGGTAAGCTGTTAAATAAAGTAGGTAGCCCAAATTATCGTAGTAGCCTTATTAGCGACTGGCAAAATACTAACGATATTATAAACGCGCTTAAAAAACAGCACATAGAAAATAGAGCTTATGCGGCTAAAATTGCGCCGTACTTTTGCGCCGATACTGAGCGCGAAACTGCGCGTAATATATTTAACTTTTTAAAGCGCGAAATACGTTACCAAGTTGAGCCAGCCGAAAAGCAAACAGTTAAGAGTATACCTAGACTTTTAGCCGACGGTTACGGCGACTGTAAGCACTATACAAATTTTGCAAATAATATACTAGAGGCTTGCGGCTATAAGCCAGTCTATAGGTTTGCTGGCTACGGCAATAAAGGGCTAAGCCATACATACACTTACCTACCTGAGAGTAACACCGTTTTAGACGCTGTCTTAAGTAGCTTTGATACCGAAAAAACACCCAAAATAAAAAAAGATATGAGCTTGTACAAAATTAGTGGCGTAAATAGCGCCGACGAAATAGCCGAAGTAAACGGCTTAAACTTTTCTAAAATTGCTAGCAACGTAAAAAAGGCAGCCGCGAAAGCTAGTGATACTGTTAAAAAAGCAGCTAGCCAAATACCAGCAGCCGCAAAAGCTATAGTACAAAAAACAGCTACTGTAGGCTTAGCGCCAGCAAGGGCAGCGTTTAGCGCCTTAGTAGCGTTAAACGTTAGGGGCTTAGCTACTGACTTAAAAAAAGTTTTTGATAAAAAAGGGCGCGAGGGTTTGACTTGGTGGTCGGATATGGGCGGTAATCGCGATAGTTTAATAGACACTATAAAAAGCGGCGCTGGCAAAAAGCGTTTGCTAGGCGTACAAGAAGAAGAGGCAGCTTGGAACGAAGTATACGGCGGCTACTCAGGCGACGGCGTTTATATTGGCGAGCCAGTTACTATCGCTACTAGTATAGCTACAGCTACGCCTATTTTAATTAAAGTAGCCGACGTATTTAAAAAGGCTGGTATAAGTGCAGAACAAATACAAAAAATTAATAAAACTATAGAAGAGGGTAAAGCCAGCTTTAAACAAATAACTGGTAAAGACGTTACCGACGTTATATTTAAAAAAGACGCTGGCGTAGAAAGTAATAAACTACAATATAAAAGCGGCGACCTAGAGGCTACTAGTCAGGCAACGGCTGAAAAGGTAGCTACAGCAGCTTTAGCGGCTGGTACTGGTACTGATATTGCAACTATTAAAGAGGTAGTAGCTGAGGCTGGTTTAAAGCCGCCACCAGCAAACTTTGTACCTAAAGACGCGCCTATAAATCTTAGTAAAATGTTCACTAATAAAACTTTGTTAATCGGCGCTGCAGCTGTAGCGGCTTTTGTCATTTTACGTAAAAAATAATATGAGTACTGTAAAACAAATTAGCACGCTTGCTAAAAAAATATACGCCAAAAAGCCTACAATTAAGTGGACTGAGGCTATTAAGCAAGCAAGCCGCGAGCTGAAAGCCAGCGGTAAAATTTCAGCTGGCAAGTCTAGAGCTACAAAAAGTACGGCTACTAAGCGTAAGCCAGTTACTAAGCGTATTACTGGCGTAGCTAAAAAAAAGCCTAGCGTACCTAGTACTATAAAACTAGAGGCTAAAAACTTAAATAGTACTCAGGATAAATACAAGTATAAATCTAGGTACTACGAAATACTAGACGACCAAGACGGCGACTTGTATATATTCTATGGCGGTAAAGCTATTTATTTTAAAAAGCCTTACCCTAGAATAGGCGCTACAAAGTACCCTAAGCCTAAACTTTTTAAACCAACGCCAGCCCAAACTAAAGCCGCAGCTAAAAGACTAGTTAAACAGTCTACGTCTAAAAGAAAAGTAGGCGGTAGTCATACCGACACTAAAAGCCATAATGTACGTATAAACGTACTAAGCGGCTTACAAGGTAGTCCACAAGTTTTTAACGGCGTTAAAACGCTAACAAAAGGCGGCTACTACCTTTATATGGACAAGCCAAATACTTTATTTAAGTTTATAGGTAGAGATAACAAAAAAACAGCCTTTCCTTTAGTTTTTGATATTTATAAAAAAAGCAGTCAGGGCGGCTATTACTTAGCTGCGCGTTATGAATATGCGAGCGAGCTAATTAAATACCTGAGTAAAATAAAAAAGCCCAGTAGTAAAGAGTTAGCTATAGGACATTTAAAACTACCTAAGTAATGAGAAAGCCAGTTAAAAAAACTAGACGTATAGGCGCAACGCCAGTACTTATCCCTACTCAGCGAAGTACTACCTTTAACCCAGCGCCTAGCGATAGTCGTTATGATTTTTGGACATATAGCGAGGCTGCCGAAAATAGAGCTGAGTTTAACTGGTTTAACGAATTTAGAACGCCTAAAATTAGTAACGCTACTTTAACCAAGTTACCAGCTCGTTTAGATATAGACATAGTCCAAAAGTATAATTTACGTACTATAGACTTTGGCAACTGGGTAACTCAGTTTCACCGTCAAAATTTTAACGCTGTTTTAAATGTAGGCTTAGCCGACTTAGCTAAACTTGTAGGTAGCGATAACTTAGGTAAAGGCGAGCTTACAGTAGACTGGGGCGGTAGAGGTCAGCGTAGAGCTTTAGGGCTTTATAAAAGCTGGGTAAAAGTTATTAACCTACGCCGACACGAAAGGCTAGACAAGCTACTAAAAAAAGTAAATACTAGCCAGTCTAATTATATTATACAAAATTATGTAGAGCTAGGCTCAGGGCATAAAGGTAGTAGTAATTATACGCTTAATAAAAAAGGCGTAGTATGGATATTAGGTACTAGCGGCTTTGGCAGCTTTGCGCACGAATTTGGGCATTTTATAGATAACGTACTATACGAAAAAACAAAACATAAATTTGTTAATAGAGGTATGTTTACTGGCGAGAGCGTTTTACCATACGACGGTAGTAGAACTTATAGCGAAACTGATATAATTTTTATGTTATACGGTTATAAAAATATAGCTACTGGCTTGCCTTATAGTGCAGCCGATTTAACACCTTTAGAGCTGGCTTTTTATCAAGTGTTTACTACTACGTATTATAAAAAAGACGCTAGCCAAAGCTGGCAACCTAACGACAATTTAAAACGACTAGTAGAGTACTGCGCTATCAATCAAGGTCAGTATACATACTGGGGTAGTTTTGTAGAGTGTTGGGCGCGTATTTTTGAGGGCTGGGTACAATACGCTTTAGATAAGAAAGGTATAAAAAATACTTTTCTAGTCAGCAGCTATAAAAAGTTTGAGGTATCTAGTAAAATTATAGACGGTAAAGAAATTACGAGAGCTGAGGGTAGTAAGGTTTACCCAGTAAGTACTACGTACCCTAAAATAAATAAGTATATTTTGACAATTTTAGATATATTTGCCAAAGTAAAATAGTTCAGACAATGGCTAGACGCAGAAAAAAATCAACTAGAGTAATGGCACGCCGCCGCCGTAGTAGTAGACGCTACTCAGGTATAGGGGCTGTTAGTACCAGCGAAGTACTCGCACTTGTAGGCGGCGCAGTAGCGAGCCGCTTTGTAGTAAATAGTTTAGGTAAAGCTTTTCCTACTTTGGTAAGCTCAGCCAATACTAAAGCCGTTACACAAATTGCCTTAGGTTTGGCTACTAAGCCAGTAGCTAATTTGCTAGGTATTAAGTCGCCTATGGCTGACGCTTTGGGTAAAGGTATGATTGTAGCTGGTGGTTACGAACTTGTAAAAGTAGTAGCGCCTAATGTTATGGGCGCAGCTGACGAGGGCGACGTAATTGTAGTAAACGGTATGGATGAAGTATCCGAAATTAACGGTATGGATGAAATCGGCTATAGCGCTGACGAACTCAGCGAGGTAAACGGTATGGATGAAATCGGCGACGCTGATTTTTACGACATTTAAAAAATTAAACCTTAGTAACTAAATATGTCATTATCACAAAGACAAGCCTTTTCAGTAATTCAAAAGGCTTATGCAAACAAAGGTCGTAAGCCAGTTACTACACCAAGTACGCTACGCCTTATTCAAAACGTGGTCGCTAACAAGACTACGTACACTTTCCCAATTTTAGAGGGCGATAGCTCAGTAACTTTGGCAGAACAAAAATTGTTAAACCGAGCCGACGCTTTTACCGCTACTAGCGTAGGGGTGTTTATCGGTGGTTTGACTGACTTAGGGGCAGCTACAAGCGCTGGCTCTTATCAATTATTCGGTTACCAGTCGGAAGCTTTGACTTTAGCTGGCGTAACTAACTCAAACGCTTTGTTTGCTAACTCTTACTTAAACGTAAGTGTTAATAACGTGGCATATTTGCAAAACTTTGACTTGTACCGCTGCTATGGCGCGCCTATTATTCAAACTGGTAACCTTTTGGCTTCTGGTGGCGATACAACTGGGCAGAACTCAGTAAACGGTACTACTTATGGTTTTACAAGCCTTGTCCCAACCCTACAGTTTAGCGGTACTGCAAAAATTGATATTTCAATTCAACTACCTACTAGCTTAGCGGTTACAAACGCTTGCCAAATTAATCTTATTTTTAGGGGCTTCCTTTCTTTGGGTGCGTCTAACTTAAATAAGTAAACAGTAGAAACGTAGCCAGCTTTAAAAACTGGCTACTTTCTTTTTTTTATTTTTAATAACAATATGAATACGAACTGTATGTATATAAAAAGAGCCGAGTACGTAGAAGTACCTATCCCTACTGGCAACACTAAGCAACAAATTTATTTCCCTGATTTGCCAAACTTGCGCACCAGTAAAGTTTTTGGTATTGAAATTTACAGCAGCACTACTGCGCCTACTACCTATACTGGCGCTACTAACCAAGCTATAGCAGACATACGTAATACTATGGTAAGCTTATACTTTGACGGTGGCGACTTTATACAAGTACCAGCGGCTAGCTTGTATCGTTTTGACACTACAGCTTTTTACCAAGATATTCCTATGCTTGCTGGTCAAGTTATAGTTTGGGCGAAGTCTTATGTATGGATGAGCGGTACTATTGCTAACTATGCTTCTAAAAGCTTTTTGTTTAGTGTTTACTACTCTAAAAACTCTATTTAAGTATGGCGGCTGAAATAGTAGGTATTGATAAAATTCTATCTTATCTTAATAAGTACGAATTTCAAAAAATTAAACTCAGTAGAGGTACTGAGCCTATTTATTTAAAGCGCGCCGCTGAAAACGAAAATAAGGACACGCTTATAAACGACTTTGAAAACTGGGTTTACGAATTTATTACGCCTGACAACTTTAAAGAGTATAAGCTTGAACTTTTTGGCACTTATAAAACTGAGCCAAACGCCAAACTTTCGCCAGTAATTAAAGTAGCGGTAGCTTTTAACAATAAAGCCGCCGCCGCTGGCGAAATTATAGGCGCTTATAACGCGCCTAAAACTAACCCTATAGACGTAGACAAATACGTAACTGTAGCGGTAGAAAACGCTACGCTTAAAGCGCAATTAGAGCAACTAGAGCAAAAGTTAGACGACCTATTAGAAGAGCAAGACGAAAATGAAGAGGTAGGCGCTGTAGAGCCGCAAACTATAGGGCAAGCTTTAAACGGCGTTTTACTAAGTAAATTAGATACAATAGTAGACGTAGTACTGGCTGGGCTGGCTACTAAATTTACTGGTGCTAATACTGCGCCAGCTATTAACGGCGTAGAAGATAGCGACGTACTAAGCGAATTTAAAAAAATTCACCCTGACATAGAGCAAGACTTAGCGCGCTTATTGAAACTGGCGCAAACTAAGCCTGACTTTTTTAAAATGTTAATAATGCAGCTGCGAAATTTGGTATAATATGGCAACAAAAAAAAGTAATATAGATTATTATACTATAGCTGGTATAGCCGCCGTTGGCGCTGCTGGCTATTTTATTTATCGTTACGTTAAGAAAAAACAAGACGAAAAAAAAGACTTACCTGAGGACAAACCAACACCGGCACCGGACAAGACAACAACTAAGACAACGCCTAAAACGGTTACGGCTGCTGCCAGTAGTCCGGATAAACAAAAACTACAAGAATTACTTATAAGCTTGTATAGTAAATATACTGGTAATAAAATTAGCGAAACTGTTTATACAGCTAGCGAGGCAAAAGGCGGCTGGGGCAATAAAAGCGAAAACGCTTTAAAGGTAGCGCTTAGCGCTAATACTGGCGATAATGCCTATACTACGCCTTTAGATAGCTCAAACGCTGCGCGCTATATAAAAGCGGTTACGGCAACTAACGAGGCTAGAGCTAACGACTTAAAAACTCAGCAAACTAAACAAACCGACAAGGCTACTAAAATAAAATCAGCTTACGACATAGTAAAAAGTATAAATACTGGTAACTATAAAGCCAAGCTTTTAGTAGAAGTAACTAGCCCAGCGTTACAGTTTGACGCTGTCAAAAACACCTATAGAGGCTTAGGCACTACTCGCAGTTTTAGAAAAGGTACTATTTTTAGTACTGGCGACTTAGTAGCTAGGGGCGACGGTACTGTATTGTTTAAAAGCGGCTTAACGCGTTACCCTATTAACCCTGACAACTTACTAACATATACAGTTTAAGACTATGGCAGAATCTAAACTATACGACTTTGCTCGGCGTAACCCAGTTTTAACTGGCGTAGGTACGCTAACTGTAGGCTTTATTATATATAGGGTAGTAAAACGTATTACTAGCCCTGAGGAACGTATACCACCTAAGCCGCCTATACCTGAGATACCACCAGCCGAACGTAAATACAGTTATAGTAGTGAGCAGTACGCTGAGTGGGCAGACAGTTTGCAGCAAGCTTTTGACGGCGCTTTTACCGACAATGATAGGGTACGTACTATAATGAGCTATTTAAAAACTAAAGGCGACGTAGTAGCTTTAATTTCAGCCTATGGTCGGCGCGTTATCGCGTCGCCTTATTTGTGGGATACTGAGCCTATGACATTATCGCAAAGTATAACCTACGAAATGAGTAAAAGCGATATTGAAAAGTACGTAAATATACCTTTAAGTAAAACTGGCTTTAAATTTTAACTATGATAAATTTTGATAAACCTACTTTATTAACAGCTGGCGTAGGCGAGCTTTTAGTAGCCGCTACTGGCGCAGTTACTGAGGTAGCTAGTATACCAACAACTGAGGAAGTACAAACTATAGGACAGCTGCTTATACAGTTAGTTATAGGTATAGTAACTATTTGGAAACTTGTAAAAAAACCAAAAAAGCAAAATGATTAAATTTAAGTTAGATACTATTATATACGGCGTTAAAGATACTGGTACGGCGGTATTTCGCGACGAAAAAACTATAGGTTACTGTTTTATTAATACTGGTAACTGTAGCGTATTGTTAAATAACTTTATACTACAACCTAACACCAGCTACAAAACTTTTGAAACTGGCTGTATAGACAAAACAGTATATAGAATGGTATTTAACACGTTTAACAGCTGTAGTATAGACAACGCCGAACTAACAGTAGTAATTTATAATATAGATAATTAAAATGAGCATACAGCAAGTAAGCAATAACCGACCTAGTGGCAGTACAGCCAAAAGCTGCGACGCTGGTATCCCTATAGCTGGGCGTACTAGTAGTACTGGCGTTTACGAAATTTTAAAATTAAACGCTGACGGTAGCCTAAGTACTGGCGGTAGCCCTAGTACAGTAGTACCTTATACTTTACAGCCTACAGCTTTCCCTTTAAATCCAGTCGGCGCGTTTGGTGTTGGTGTTATAACCCATTACGCTCAAATTACTACTAGCTCTATAAACGCTGGTATGTATACTATTAACCCTAGCTATATAGTAGAAACTTTAACTGTAGGCGGCGCGGTTAATATAGCTTTAATTAAACAAGGTAGTACTATAGACGCTTATACTGGTACTAGAAACGTAGGTACTGACGACTTTAACCCAGCGGCTATAGACTTGACAACTGGCTTTGTAGCTTTATGGCATAATTTACCTTTAGAAAGGCTTAGTACAAATTTTGCAGCTACAGCTAATTTAAACGCTACGGCTAAAAGTATGTATTTAAGTAGCGGTACATACGCCTTGCTAGTATTTGTATATACAACTTTTACAACCACAGCGCCAACTACTTACGTAGGCTTTACTGAATTTTCACAAATTAGTTAATATGACTACTAGACCTATTACTAGTAATAACCCTTTTGCGCTTATACAAACTAAGGGCAAGGCTGACGCTTGGCAAGGTCTAAAAGGTCAACTAGATAACGGCTTTTTAATTTTTGATACGCCAGCTAACGGCGTAAGGGCTGGCTATATTAGTTTATACAATACCTATTTTAAAAGAGGTATAAATACACTTAATAAGATTATACCAGTTTATGCGCCTGACAGTATACCAAAAGCTGGCGGTAAAAATAACTATATAAATTTTTTAGTTACTCAGTATAAAATACCAGCCGACAAACCTATAACTACAGCCGCTGAAATTATAAACCTAGCTAAAGGTATTTCGCACTTTGAGGCTGGTAAAGCTTGGATAAACGACAGCGATTTAAAAAAAGGCTATATAGAGGCAGCAAAAAAGGTAAACTTGCCGCCACTAAACGAAAGGCTACCTAGTCTTTTTGATAGTCCTATAAAGAGCGTAGGCGTAGCTTTTTTTTTTAATTCTATTAGTAGGCAAATTATGGACACAGCGAAAGCGTTAAAAATAAGTACTGCGGTGTTGTTAACATATTTACTATATAAGTTTGGCTTAAAGAGTAAAGGCTTTAATAGCTCAGCTGACTTTTACAAGCTTGCAAAAAAAGGCGCGCTTAAATATCCTTTAGACAAGGCTTATACTAAAGTTAGTAGCGGCTTTGGCTACCGTACTATTTTCGGCGCTCAACAATTCCACAACGGTATAGATTTACCAGCGCCTGAGGGTACGCCGATTTATGCGCCGTACTCAGGTACCGTAAAAGGTAACTACTATAACGGCTTAGGTGGTAACCAGTTAACACTAGATAGCGGCGCGGTTACTTTTGGCTTTGCACATTTGCAAAATAAAAGCCCTTACCCAGTAGGTACTAATATACAAAAAGGGCAGCTCTTAGGTTACGTAGGCAATACTGGCAGAAGTACTGGCGCGCACTTACATTTTACAGTAACCGTAGACAAACAAAAAATAAACCCAGCTAGCGTATTTCCTAATTATAAATAATGACTTTAAACGAGTATACTTATAAGTATCGCGCTTTTTTTGAGCCTATAGTAAAAAATAAACCTATAAGTTTAGAGGCAGCTTTAAAGTTGTCTTATGAGCTTACTAAGCCAGTACCGAAAATTTTAAAGTATAATAATTTTTTTGCTATAGCTAATAAGGCAACAAAAAAATATAATCAATACCTTACACCTTTTGAGGGTATTACTCAGGGTATAAATTTAATAGTAAATCAAAAAGACTTTACAACTCTTAAACTGGGTACATTAAAAGCAAACCCTGAGCTACAAACCAAACGTATTATAGCGGCGTTTTATAACGATTAAGACAAAGCCCAATACACCCACCGACGCGCGCGCCTAAGGGCGCTTTTTTTGTTTTTATATAATTTAACAAAAAGTACCTACTATGCCTACTCGCTTACTCGTTTACTCGTTTTATAACTTATTAACATAGTTATAAACACCAAAAAAGAAAAGCTTTTGTTTTTTGAAAAGTTTTTTTTACGTTTGCTGTTCAAACTGTTTACTTATTATGACAAAAAATTTAAGAGTTTACGATAACGGCGTAGCCGTTACGTACAACGAGCTAGTGAAAGGCTTAGAGTTTCACATTCCTAGCGGTATGACGTTAGGCGAGTTTCGCGACTGGCGAAAAGAAAACGCAACTTTGATTTGCACAGCTTTAAAAAAGAAAGGTATCGCCGACGCTGAGCGTTTGGCTGGCGTTTCTATGCCTAAAGGTATGAGCTTTAAAAAAGAGAAAGGGCGCGAACGTGGCTAAAACACCTTTTTTAAAGTATTACAAGTTTCTTGTAATAGACGGCGACTTTAACTACAGCCTAGCTGTGCGACAAATTAAGGGTAGAGTAACTAAAGAGCGTTATAAAGCAGCGCGTAAGTACGCGAGGCTAATAAATTATAATTGGCGAGCGCCTTACGGTGTAAGCCCTAACG
>Ga0172376_10006163_pt1 | contig 13110 bp, 12 predicted proteins | sample Lak35m_FD_121114 | JGI IMG/M metagenome (GOLD analysis project Ga0172376, IMG submission 121114) | Freshwater microbial communities from Kabuno Bay, South-Kivu, Congo - kab_092012_35m | ecosystem: Environmental > Aquatic > Freshwater > Lake | place: Democratic Republic of the Congo: South-Kivu...
CCCATAGTACGCATCGATAGGCACTTTAACTTCGCCCATCGTGTCTTTCTCTATTCTGTATTCCATATTTTATCGTTAAGCGCCGGTAAAGCGGTTATTGAAAATTGGGTTTTCTTTTTTCTAAAAAGGCGCTCACGCCTTCTTTCATCTCTGCGGTACCAAAGCATTCTCCGAACAGACGTACTTCTTCTAGATATGCCTCGGCTCCTTTTTCGTAATGTGCGTTGACCGCTGCAATAACGCTGGCCACTGCACCGGGTCCTTTACTTACGATCGCCACCAATAGCTGTTTTGTTTTTTCGATCAACTCTTCTGCAGGGCAAACATAATTGACCAATCCCCATTGTAGCGCGTCGGGGGCGCTCAGCATGTTTCCGCTCATCATCAACTCGAGGGCTTTTCCTTTACCGACCAGTTGTGTGAGTCGCTGTGTACCTCCGTACCCGGGAATCAATCCGAGATTTACCTCGGGTTGGCCGAATTTAGCTTGCTCGGCAGCTAGTCGAATATGACAGGCCATGGCCAGTTCGCATCCGCCCCCCAGGGCAAAGCCATTTACGGCGGCTATAAAGGGTTTGCTATTCTTTTCTATGCGTTCAAAAATAAGTTGACCCCGTCTGGCCAGTTGTGTGGCCTGTTGCTGATCGAGAGTGGTAAACTCACTTATATCGGCACCGGCTACAAAGGCTTTAGCCCCCGCTCCGGTTATGATAACAGCTCTGATGTTTTTATCGGCATCTATAACATCGAGCACCTTTTCGAGCTCTTCGAATACACTGCGGTTAAGCGCGTTCATTTTATCGGGGCGGTTAACGGTAATCGTCAACAGACCCTCTTGCAAAGAGACAAGGAGTGTAGTAAGCGAAGAAAGAGAAGTAAGTTCCATGGGTTACTAGCTTAACGTCGGTGAGTGGCCACCCAATTTTTAATATAATCAGCGATCTCGCTGGTGGGCGTACCCGGGTGAAAGATCTGCCCCACGCCCAGCGTTTGCAAGCCGGCAATGTCCTCTTCGGGAATAATACCGCCACCGGTCAGCAGCACATCATCGATTCCTTTGTCTTTCATCAAGTGAATGATCTTTGGAAAGACCGTGTTATGGGCACCCGATAAAATAGAGATTCCAATGGCATCGACATCTTCTTGCAGTGCTGTATTGACGACCATCTCTGGAGTTTGACGAAGCCCGGTGTAAATGACCTCCATGCCGGCATCGCGAAGGGCCGTTGCAATAACTTTTGCACCCCGGTCATGACCATCGAGTCCAACTTTGGCAACCAGTATGCGTACGGGTCTTGGGGTGGCTTGCATCTTACATGCAAAATTAAGCCATTTCAGGGCAATAGGGTCAGCGCGTAGGCAATGCGTCGGGCGGTGGTAGCAGGCCCCAATACAGTAGCGATATCAAAGACGCCGGGACCAAATTTGCCACCGACCAGCATAATCCGAAAGGGGAGTAACAGTTCGCCGGCCTTTAGTTGCAGCGAAGCGGCTTTTTCTTTAAATAGCTGCTCTTGCGCGGCGGCATCTCCCAACGGCGCATGTTGATATTGATCGGCCAGCCATTCGAAGAACGCTCTTTTTTCGGCAGACCATTTACCCGTAATGGCCGCTGTATCTACTTGCAGCGGGTCAGTAAAAAAGAAACCGGCTTGCTCTTTTATGTCCGTAAGCAGGGTGCAGCGGTCTTTTACCAATTCTATAACCTGGCAAAGTTTTTTGCGCTCCTCTGCAGTGGCGGGTTGCGAAAACAGCCGTTGCTCAAATTCAGGCAGCAATCGATCGACACTGCTTTTTTTGATCCATTCGTGGTTGAACCATTTAGCTTTTTCGTAATCGAAGCGAGCACCCGCGCTATGTATACGTTCGATCGAAAACGCATCTATAAGTTCTTGTAGCGAAAAGATCTCTTTCTCGGACCCATCATTCCAACCCAGTAGCGCCAGTAAATTGAGGAATGCTTCGGGTAAGAATCCTTTTTCTTTAAATCCCTCGGTAATCTCTTTGCTGGCGGGGTCTGTCCAGTTCATGGCAAAGACCGGAAAACCATACTTGGCACCATCTCTTTTACTGAGTTTTCCGTTCGGCCCGAGAATCAGTGGCAGGTGTGCCCACTGTGGCAACTGGTCCAATCCAAAAAGATATTTCCAAAGCAAGATATGCACCGGCGCAGAGGGCAGCCACTCCTCACCCCGAAAGGCATGCGTTATTTGCATATGATAATCGTCTACGACCACCGCTAAGTGATAGGTGGGCATGCCATCGGCCTTAAGTAAGACCTTATCGTCGAGGGTCGACGTATCGAAACTTACCTCTCCTCTGATTAGATCGGTGAAACGCAGCGTGTCTTGCTCAGGCATCTTGATGCGGACGACATACGGAGTACCGGCTTCGAGTAATTCGTTTGTCTTTGCTGCACCCAGGGCCAGCGAGTTACGAAGTTGCATGCGCACCTGGCGATCGTATTGCGGAGAGGGGTTTGCCGGAGTCGCTAACTCGGCTCGCATTTTTTCAAGCTCCTCGGGCGTGTCAAAGGCGTAGTAGGCCAACCCTTTTTCGATTAGGGTGTCGGCATATTTTTTATAGAGCGATTTTCTTTCGCTTTGTCTGTAGGGTCCTAATGAACCTCCGTGTTGTACGCTCTCGTCGGGTTCCAGCCCACACCAGCGAAGACGGTCAAATAAATAGTCTTCGGCCCCGGGAACATAACGACGTTGGTCGGTATCCTCAATTCTTACGACAAAGGTACCCTTGTGTTTTTTTGCAAAAAGATAATTGAATAGTACGGTCCTTACACCGCCCAGGTGAAGCCCACCGGTGGGGCTGGGCGCAAACCGAACTCTAACCTTTTTTTCCATAGCGGCAAAGATAAACTAACCGGCTGCAAACACTATAGACTTTTGTGCCACTATCTTTGCCCTCGATGCGTTTCTATTTTTACCAGACTCCTGCCTGGCTTCGGTGGTGCTACGCTGAGCGCACCTGGCGCATCGATACGAACGATCCTGTTCTGTATCTAACATTTGATGATGGTCCGCATCCTACCGTAACGCCCTTTGTACTCGATGTACTGGCCCGCTACAATTGCAAGGCCACTTTTTTTTGTATTGGGCAAAATGTACTTCGTTATCCCGCACTCTACCAGCGAATCCTCGACGAAGGTCATCGCGTAGGTAATCATACTCACCGGCACTTGAATGGATGGAAAACATCCGATGCTGCGTACTTGGCCGATGTGCAAGAGGCGGCACGCTGTATCTCGAGTAATTTATTTCGTCCTCCTTATGGAAAAATTACCTCGGCGCAGGCCCGGGCCGTGCGCTCGACCCTTGCCGGTAAGGGTCGCCTTGTAATGTGGGATGTGCTCAGCGGTGATTTTGATACCCGTCTTAGCGGCGAGGAATGTTTTACTATTTGTAAAAAAAGACTAAGGCCAGGCTCCATCATCGTTTTACACGATAGTGAAAAAGCCTGGCCTCGTTTATCGGTAGTCTTACCGCTATTGATCAAATTTGCTCTTGCCGAGGGGTATGTACTTAAGGCAATGTAATAACGTAGGTAACTCCGTTAATGACCACTACCGCTCTGTTATCACACTCGCCATTTCCATAATTGATAACCCCTTGCCAACGTTCACCGCTGGTCGTATTCTCTCGTACGGTGCGCACGGTTCCTTTAACGATCCACCTGCAATTCATTTTCTTGATCAGCGGTTCTACGATGGTAGAATTCCAAAAAATAGTAGTGGTATCTCTGCGCACTTGTCCGCGGGCAGCACCCGTCGTAGAGAAGACATCGTCCATGGGTGCCGCAGGGGTAAGTGCGCCCTCTATTTGGGTACGCACTTTTTCGCCATTCCATAGGGTAAAGTTGCCATTGGGACGAATAAGTTTTCCATTGATCACATTGGTCTGGTAGCGGGGTCGAGTGGGTATTTCGGTTGTATTTTTTATTCGGTATGCGCCTTCTATTTTGATACTGTCTTGATAGTAATTATCGAAAGTAGTTTCTACAACCGCGCCTGGCAGTAATAGACGGTTTGTGTATACATGAATAATCTTTCCTTTTCTAAATGTTCCATCCCGACCCACGCATCCCGCACCAAAATCAAGCACTACGCGCACGGGGAACGGAGCCGGGGGATTATTACGGGTAATGGTTACCGTGGGGCAGGCGGTGAGTCTTCCGAAAATGCCAGTTCCACCCATGGCCACTTCTTCGTTTACTCCCATGGCATCATCAAAAATTCCATCGTAAATGATCTCTGCCTCGCTATCGGATTCACCGACCATTCGAGAGGCCATCGCTTCTTTTTCTTCGGCAGGATCGGGGGTTTGCTGTTCCTTTTGGCAAGCTACCAGATTTAGGGTGATGGCCAAGGCAAAAAAGGCCATTAGCTGAAGTACATTCTTAGTTTTCATGTTTTTGCTGTTTTGCGTAGTGAAGGTACTTTTCTTTGACCGCAATCAATAGTGAAAGTTTAACGAGTGGTTTTTTTTACGGAGTTTTGTCTTTTTCTAGCTATGTTTTTTATTGATACGCATGCCCATTTATATCTGTCTGATTTGGAGCAGGATCGGTCAGCCATGCTCGAGGCCGCGCAAAAGGCCGGGGTCGAGCAGATCTTGCTACCGGCCATCGATTCAGAGACCCATGCGGCCCTGGTGGCCATGGAAGAACAATTTGCGCAATGCCGGGCCATGATGGGAGTGCATCCCTGTTCCGTTAAAACAGACCATCAAAGCGAATTATCGATTGCCCGTGATTGGTGGAGTCAAAGAGATTTTATTGCGGTGGGGGAGATCGGTTTGGATTTTTATTGGGATAAGACCTTTGTCGATCAGCAATACGAGGCCTTTCGGGTGCAAATTGAGTGGGCGCTCGAAAAAAAAGTGCCGGTGGTGATCCACTCGCGCAATGCTTGTTTAGAATGTGTACAAGTGATCAAAGAGTATAAGGGTAGGGGACTCACCGGCGTGTTTCACTGTTTTTCGGGCAGTGCCGAGGAGGCCCGCGAGATTATCAAACTTGGATTTTATTTGGGAATTGGCGGGGTACTTACCTATAAAAATGCAGGGCTTGGTGCGGTGCTGGCCGATGTTCCTCTCCAGCATATTATACTCGAGACAGATGCTCCGTATCTGACGCCGGTGCCTTTTCGCGGTAAACGCAACGAGTCGTCTTATGTGCGATTAGTGGCCGAAAAGCTTGCCGAGGTAAAAACAATTACGATCGAACAGGTTGCGCAGGTAACGACACAAAATGCACACGCTCTTTTTAATCTTTGATCTTAGGTTTTTTCTTCCTTTTTAGTAGAGCTGGAACACTGGCACATGCACCCGTATTGGTGTTAGACTTACTGGATGAAGATCTTGTTTGACCCGCTATGTAGCGCCGGTTCAAGTAATGGGGTAGTTAGAAAAGAAAACTGGTCTACTCCTATGTTGATTAAGATCGAGGCATCTATAATTCAGCAAGAGGAAGAAATTTTGTATCGAACCCTGCTTGGGATGGACGAAACCGAGTTTCGCTTACTCTCCGGTTCCGGGGGTTAAAAATTGGTCTGCGATATTTTTAATCATAGTGATATCGTATTATTCTATCGGCTTGTAGTCTTTGAATAGTGGCGGTCTGTTGCTCTCCACATAGTTGCGATATGCGGCCCAGCTGCCGGCAAAGAATTCATTGATCTCTTTAATAATGGCACTTACGGCTGCCTCTGCGTTGGCGATCAACTGCATCTCAGCACTGCCGGGTGCGGCAGCTTTGGCGGTGATGGCTTGTTGTGCACCCCGAAGCTGCGATAGTACAGTTACCAAAAATGGATTTCGCGAGAGCCCTTGCTTCTCTTCGGTTGGACCCGAGATCTTATCTCTGATCTTTTTGATCTGGTCTTGTATATTCTTGGTGAGTTTGCTCAGGGAGTCGGTCGCTTTTTTGTCGCCGCCTTTTAATTGTGCATTGATCTTGGTGCACACTTCTTCTGCTTCGGTCAAGCGCTCCATGGCTTTGGAGAGTTTTTCAGCTGACTGCTGCATTTGCTCCAGTACTTTTTTCTGTGCCAGTTTAATTTCGTTCTTATTGCCGATGCGTGGGTCATCGCTAATGCTTACCAGGGTAGAGTCGCTATTTGCTCCATAAGTGAGTACCACTTTGTATTGACCGGGTAGTGCAGGTAATCCACCGGGTTCGGCACCGCCTCTGCCCATGCCAAAGCGGCCTCCTCCACCTTCTCCACCACCACCGCCGGGTTGACGATAGCCTTTTTCTTCCATGCCCCAATAGCGACGATTAAATCCACTATCTACCGCCCAGCGAAGGGAGCGAATTTGCGTACCCGACTCGTTAAAAATTTTGACGGCTACAGAGTCAATGCTTGCCTTTGTTGCACTCGACGTTGCCGGGCGAATCAAAAACGAAATAGCAGCACCTCTGTTTCTGTTTTGTCCTTCGTAAAGGCCCCACGTACTCCACTCATAACCGGTAGCCGGACGATACTGCGCTTGTACGCCTCCAGGACTATCGAATACCATTAACGAAGAGGTGTTTGCTGTGGCCATTCGCGTGTTCGCGGCTAATTTGCGAAGCGGGCGAATGTCATCGAGTACCCAAAGAGAACGACCAAAGGTGGCAATCACCAGGTCGGCTTCTCTTTCTTGTATGGCCAGGTCGTAGGTAGAGACAGAGGGATATCCATTTTTCCATTGTGCCCAGTTATTACCATTGTCGATGCTGACCCAAAGTCCATGTTCGGTTCCTGCAAAAAGTAACGAAGGCTCAGTTGGATCTTGTAGTAGGCAAAGGGCATATCCTTTTACTTTATTTTCATCGAGTAATCGTTTCCAGGTTTTTCCATAGTCGGTCGTTCTAAAAATATAAGGCTTGCCATCTCCTCTTCGATAATCGTTGGCTACTACAAATGCCTCTGCCGCATTGTGGGGAGAGGCTACTACTTGCGGTATCCAGCAACCGGCAGGAAGTCCGGGAATCTTTCCCTGAAAACTGATCCAGGTGGCACCACCATCGCGCGTGAGTTGCACATTGCCATCATCGGTGCCGATCCACAGTGTTCCTTTTTCTTTTCTCGACGGAGAAATGCTGAGAATAGTGCAATGCGTTTCTGCACCGGTAATGTCGAGTGTGAGTCCGCCAGTATTTTGAAAGGCAGCTATCTTGGCCGTATCGTTGGTGGTAAGATCGGGAGAGATGGTTTGCCAGCTAAGACCTTTGTCGGTGCTCTTATGAACAAACTGACTGCCGTAGTAAATGGTCTTGGCATCGAAGGGGTCTTGTGCCATGGGCGAGTTCCAATTAAATCGTTGCAGCAACTTTGGATCGAGAGTGGGTGGTTTGATGTACCAAGATTCACCGGTCTTCCAATTTCTTTTTCCGAGGGCACCACCCTGACTTTCGCTATACACCCAACTGGCATCTTCGGCATCGGGCATTACATCGAAGCCGTCGCCGCCACCCACATTGTTCCAATAGTAGTTACGAATACCTCCATTGGTCCACGTGTAAGCAGGGCCATGCCAGCTACCATTGTCTTGCATGCCGCCCATTACATTATAGGGAAATTCGTTATCAACGTTTACATGATAAAATTGTCCGACCGGTATCTTTTCGTCGAAGATCCAGGTCTTGCCTCTGTCGCGCGAGATGCCGATACCACCATCATTACCTTCTATGATCAGATTCGGATCTTCGGGATGGATCCACCAGGCATGGTGATCGGGGTGAATGCCCGAGTAGGGAATCAGGGTGTTAAATGATTTACCGCCGTCTTCGCTAAGCGTGATGGTCGAGTGCACATCATAAATGCGGTTTTCGTTCTTGGGATCTACATAGATCTCTTGATAGTAAAAGGGGCGATCGGTTACTTGCGAGGCATCGCTATTGACGAGCTTCCAACTAAATCCGCCATCATCACTTTTATACAATCCGTTTTTAGTGGCTTCGATCTTTGCATAGACCCTGGAAGGCATGCTGCGCGCAAAAGCAATGCCGATACGACCCAGGGGATCTGCGGAAATGCCATCCTCTTTTCCTAATTTTTTCCAGTTCTTACCACCATCGCTGGTAATGTAGAGACCACTACCGGGACCACCGCTTTTTAGCTCCCAGGGTTTTCTGCGAAACTGCCACATGGCCGCAATAATTTTATTGGGATTGGAGGGGTCCATCACCATATCGGCGCAACCCGTGGTATCGTTTACATATAATATCTTATTCCACGTCTCTCCACCATCAGTCGTTTTAAAAACACCGCGGTCGGCATGTTCTGCGTAGGGATTACCAATGGCGCCTACATAAACCGTATTAGGATCGGTAGGATCAATAATAACCCGGTGAATACAAACGGTTTTATCGAGCCCCATTTTTTTCCAACTGCGTCCGCCGTCAAGAGTGCGGTACAGGCCTGCGCCAAGGTTGAGGGAATTACGCGGGTTTCCCTCTCCGGTTCCCACCCATACCACTTGCGGATTGCTTTGCTGTATAGCGATGGCACCGATATTTTGAAGGGGCTGTTCATCGAAGACCGGTGTCCAGGAATGGCCGGCATTTTCTGTTTTCCAAACGCCTCCCGAGGCAGCTCCAATGTATACAATATTGGGATTAGATACTACGGCATCGACCGCCGTTATACGACCACTCATACCGGCCGGACCGATCGTACGGGGTTTCCAGTTTTTGAATTCAGTGGTGTTGAGGGGCTGGGCCCAGCTAGTGCTTGTCCATAAAACAGAAAAGCACAATAAGGTCAAAATATTTTTCAAGCGGTAAATTTTAGACGACGAACTTACAAAACAGGGGGCAAATTTGCTAACATTCTTACCTGTCTTTTGTTATCTCTTAAAAGACAACCACTCATGCATATAGAAAGGCTACGTTCAAGTATCGATCCGCTTCGCCAAGAGATAATTCAACATCCGCTTTACCGCTCCATAAATAGCGTCGAGGCGCTCCGAGTTTACATGGAGCACCACGTTTATGCGGTTTGGGATTTCATGTCGCTGCTGAAATCGTTACAACAAAAACTGACCTGTGTAACACTGCCTTGGCTGCCCGTGGGTTCTGCCAATACTCGGTTTTTGATCAATGAGATCGTGGCCGGTGAGGAGTCTGATGTAGATGCAGCGGGCAATCGGATCAGTCATTTTGAATTATATCTGCAAGCGATGGAAAAAGCCGGTGCCGACACCACTTCCATTCAACGGTTTATTGCCGCGCTGCTCGAAGGACAATCTGTATCGCATGCTCTCGACATTGCTGAAGCTCCTGTGGCAGCTCGTCAATTTGTACGCACGACCTTTCAGTTGATCGACGAAGATCGATCACATGTGCTCTCTGCGGTGTTTACATTTGGAAGAGAAGATCTGATTCCTGAAATGTTCTTGAGTTTGATCAATAAGATAGAGACATCCATGAATGCTGATATCTCTGTTTTTAAATACTATGTAGAGCGGCATATTGAAGTTGATGGGGGACATCACTCTCAATTAGCACTCGAAATGACCAGTGAATTATGTGGCCATGATGAGCAAAAGTGGAACCAAGCCACTATAGCGGTTGAGCAAGCGCTTCGCTCTCGTGTGGAATTATGGAGTGGCGCGCTACAGGCGATACAAATGGCCCAACCTGCTTTAATTAACTGAGTTTAGTCGATTACCCTTCCACCCGCGTTGATCCAGTTGGTGATCGCTTGTTTTTCTGTTGTGGTCAATGGTGATTGAGGTGCAGGAGGCATGATGTTAGACGTTGCATCTACCGCTCTGGCCTTAATTCTGTCTTTTGCAGAGACTATATTGCAATCGCCATCCAAATTAATTCCTCCATTGCCTCCGCTAGCGCCATGGCAGCTAACGCATTTAGCGACAATAATTGCTTTGACGGCAGTAAATAATTGTCCGGCTGAACGTTGTCCCACTGTAATGGAGCCTTGGGTAGAGGTACATCCATTGGCATCTCGTACCCCAATGGTATATGTTCCTTGATTTAAGCCCGAAAACAAATTATTGCTTTGAAATTGTGTTGAGCTGTTTAAACTGTAAGTGTACGGAGCTGTTCCACCACTAGCTACTACTGTAATAGAACCACTGGCGCTTACACAAGGTGTAACACCGGTAATAGTAGGTGTAAGCGAGATGGTAACACCCCCGCAACCTGTATTTGCTGTTAGTGTAAAACTAGCGGTACCGGTACAACCCGCACTACTTCTGGCGGTGACCGTGTACGAACCGGGACCTAAATTAACGAACTGTCCCGTGGCTTGCGAGGCGCCTCCATTCAAACTATAGGTAAATCCCGATCCGCCACTCGCGGTCGCTAAAATGTTGCCGTTACTTGCACCTCCGGTGGGATTGGTCGCGGTTCCGGTTACACTTATGGTTACACCCGCACAAGGATCGTTCGGAGTGGGTTCTCCTTTTGAGCAGCTGTAAATGCTGAGGGACACTACTATGAAAGTGGTTAACCAGGTTTTGGCATTCAATGCATTATTCGATTTCATTACAAATATTTTATTACTCTTAATTGCTGCTGTCTTCCACCAATGTAGCGAAAGGTCTTACCATCGTAGTACCCGTCTTCTTCTAGCATAATGCGCACCTCTTTACCCCACTCTGAAACAAAAGTAGCCGAGTTTAGTTCAATGGAGTAGGCGGTGTTAGGGTAGACAGGATAGTCCCCGCTGCCGGGTACGCCGTCTTGTTGGTCCCAGAGACCGATCGTGGGTCCGGCCGCGTGGCCATGTAAGCCTAAGGGATGCGTATAAATACTGGGCTTGATACCCTCTGCTTTAGCTTGGGCGAGCGCTGCCGCAAGAATTTGATTTCCTGTTTTTCCCGAGGTAAACTGCGCAGTAAAAATATCTTGCAGGCGGTTGCTCGAGGCAAATGCTTTTTTGAGAGAGGCGGGAGCATCGATCTCGTCGGGGCGCAGCACATAGGCATGTTGCTGAATGTCCGTATTGAGCCGCAAGTAGGTGATGCCGACATCAACATGTAAGAGATCGCCGGGGATGATCACTTCGTCTTTGGGGCGATTCGAAAAACTACGCAGGTGTTCGAAATTGACCGAGTCGCTACGTTGTACAGAAACGGAGGGATGAAACCAGGTGCTCAGCCCCAGTGAGGTAATGCGTTGACGAAACCACCACACCAAGTCGTCGGTGGTGGTAATACCGGGGGTTACCACTTTAGAAGAAAAGGCCTCGGCAATCATCTCGTGCGTAATGGCTACTAATTTTTGATAGTAGTTCATTTCGCGGGGCGTGCGGGTCTCGAGCCAACCTACGGCCAAGGGTTCGGCCGACACCACTTTTGTTTGATAAGCAGCAGGTAGTTTGCTCATCAACATTTCGTAGTGCGTATGATCTAATCCGTCGGCATGTCCAAAATGCGCTGAAGTATTGATGCCAATGCGCGTAGGTTTTTTTTGTTCGATCAGATCGATAAGCGCGTTCCATTGATCGGGAAATTTTTTCATGTCCCAGGCGGCTTTAATCGCACTGCCGACATCGTAGCGGGCAATGGCTAAGCGGTCTACTTTTTTCTGGTTCGCGTCGTACGAAAAAACAAGCATGGTGGTTCTTCGGGCACTTAGCCAGGTAGAAGGGAGCATAGTGCGTAGTACCGGATCTTCGTTGTACTCTCTTGAGATCAGTATCCACATATCGATACCGGTACGCTCCATTAGCGATGGTAACAGCGTCGTAAAACGCTCTTCGATTATTTCGTCGACGATCTTACTTTGTTCGCGTTCGGATAATACGGGTTGCGCATGGGCGCTAAACCCCGCCCAAAAGCTCAGGGCCAGCAGGCAGACAAATACAGTGCTTTTTTTCATGACTGAAATATTGTTTTAAAGATAGAATCTTTTGGGGCAAGGCGGTTTAGCCCCTGGGGTTTGCGTTTTTTTGCGGGATTTTTATTAACACTCGGATAATAAGTAGGTAAACAAACTGTTGGGTCGACTGTTATATTTGTGTTTCCAAATCTATTTTCTCTAACATAAAAATTGCTTGCTTATGAAGGAGCGTCTACTTTCCAATCGCAGAAAGTACTTGTCTTCCCTGCTGTTTGTTTGTTTCCTTTTTGTCGGAGCTACGCTTTCTGCCCAAGTGGTAGTAAAGGGTAAGGTGACCGATCAGGGAGGTAACGCACTCTCCGGAGTTTCCGTTACCATCAAGACTACCGATCTTGGTGCCACTACCAACGAGTCGGGTACTTATTCTTTTGTTGCCAACTTAAAACCCGGCAGCTACGTACTGGTCTTTTCCAGTGCAGGTCTTAAAACGATCGAAAAGAAAATTTCGCTGCCCGCTTCGGGAGAACTGGTAACCGATGTCAGTGGCTGCCATTTTTCTTTATCCGTTCCTTTCCTTCCTTTGAAATTGCGAAACTCTCTCGTCTTGTTAATGTCTTTATGTGCTCTATTTTCCTAAAGCGTAAAGCGCTCCAATCTTCGTCAATAGCAACTTGTCGAACACCTTCAAGATTGTAGTTTCCAAGTGTTTCCCAACCTGTGTCTCTGTTGAAATCACATTTATACTTTTTTGATGTCCCCTTGGGGTAACAAAACCACAAAACGGCATCTCCATTTAGTTTTGGAAAAATAAGGTCAATAGCATTGTCAATTTGTTCTTGTGTCAAGACGAAAATTATTGCAAAGTCAATCGCTTTTACTTTTTTTATAGCTTTTGTAATTTCTGTAAATTTTGCAATGTCAGCCAATTCCGTGTCAAAGGAAGTCGGGGCATTTACCACCAGAATTTCTTGTTGGTCTTTAAAATTCATTTTTTTGAACAGTGGTGTCATTGTATTTTATAATAGATTTGAGTTTCATTTTCTTACAATCGTTAGGCAAAGCTAAATTAAAAGATGCAGCCACCCTAACCCACTGAAAGACAAAGAAAAAGCCATCATTTCTGATGGCTTGTCCAGTGTGGCTCCCCTTACTGACGAAAGATGCAGCTATAATGTGATGATTGAGTATGTGACTATTAAGAAATTGAAGGGTTGAAATTTATTTATTCTTGTGAAAAACTCCTAACATTGATAAAATTAAAATGGCAGCACCTAGCTGCATTATTATCCAAAAAATAAAGAG
>Ga0172376_10006164_pt1 | contig 13109 bp, 8 predicted proteins | sample Lak35m_FD_121114 | JGI IMG/M metagenome (GOLD analysis project Ga0172376, IMG submission 121114) | Freshwater microbial communities from Kabuno Bay, South-Kivu, Congo - kab_092012_35m | ecosystem: Environmental > Aquatic > Freshwater > Lake | place: Democratic Republic of the Congo: South-Kivu...
CGGCGATTTCCTCTTCCGACCAAAGCCGCACGGATTCCACAGGGCTTGGCAAGGGCGGCTCAGGCTCGCCGCTTCCCTCGCGGATGCGCATCCATGTGGCAGAGTATTCATACATTTCCTGGGCATAGCGATCCAACTCCGCTTGGCGCTCGGCTTCCGTTTGGCGTTCCTTTTCACCTTCTGGCAGCAACCCCACCGCCTCGGCATAGTCTGCTAGCATAGACGGAAGTTCCTGCGCGATGGCGCGGGCTTCGATGAATTCCAAGTCCGAAAGGGCGGCAGTGGCATTGTCCCAATCCTCGACTTCCAAGAAATGCTCCACCGCATGGCGGTGGACATAGTGGGAAATGTCTTTTCTTCCTCCAGCCATGGCTTGGGCACAAAACTCGGCCATGCGGTTTTGGATGCGGCGGCGGTCTTCTGCGGAGGATAGGTAGCGATCCTCTACGGCTTTTCGGAGATAGTCGTGGCTGAAGGCGAGGCGTCCTCCCGCGCCGATGAGGGATTCGTCGAGTGCGATGTGGATTGGTGCCCACACAGCCGGAGGCAACCCCGAAACAGTGAGCAATTCGTCTTCCGCGAAACTCTCCTTGGCCGCCCACAGAACCTCCAGCACTGCCCGCACCGATTCCGGCGAGTTGTCAGTTTCCACCCGCTCCAGAACGCGCTCGAAGAGGTCGTCCACCGTCTCACTGGTGAGGTAGTGGTCGAGTCTGCGCCCGAGTTCCTCGTGCACCCCGAAGACGCGCAATTCTTCCAAGAGCGTGCGAAGAAAAAGCGGATTGCCCGAGAGCGGGTGGTCAAGAACCTGGCGGGTAAATTCTGGTGTGAGCGACTTCCGGTATTTTCCAAGATGGCTGCCAATGAATGTCTCGCAATCTGTGCGCTGGAGCGGGGAGACGGGCAGTTTATCCCAATCCATGCGACCCGCGATAGCATCGAAGACCTTTCCAGAGAGGCAGGAGGCAACGATGCCCACGCCATCGGGGAGTTTGGAAGGCCACCAACCCATGTCGTGTTGGGCATCCATCTTGTCGAGGCCGTCGAGGACGAGAACAAACAAGCCGCCTTTTTCGATGGCGAAGGCACCGGCCTTGGCAAGCCATGGCGCGAGCATGTGAAGAGCTTTACGAGGGTCGCCCTCCAGCACGAGTTCCTCGCCCGTGATGCGGGAAATCTCACGGAGAATCCGCACGGCCATATTCACCGGTTGCGCGGCATCGGCACCCGTGGCGAGGCAGTGGGTGAGGAGGATGGCACTCGGGTTTTTCTGTGAAAAACGGGAAGTCCAATTTGCAAGAAGCGCGCTCTTGCCGCCGCCGGAATCGCCCGTCACCAAGACAGGCCGGCGCACCTCGCCAGACATCGCAGAGTCAATCTTCGCGAAGTAGGACTCCCCGCCGATATACAACCCCAAGCGCGATGCGGTGAAAGCCTCGTGCCGCATGCGCTCGCGGGCGAGGGCGTCGGGGACTTCGCTCTCGGGGAATGCCTCGTCGATGAGTTTCCAGAGGTCGTCGCGCACACGCTCGGCGAGTTCCTCGGGCGAGCGATAGTTTTCCACAACCGGGAACCCGCTTTGGCGGATGCGATCCTTCAGGGCTTCGAGCTTGTCTTTTTCCTGCGGCCCCTCGCTCAAGTAGGCGCCGCCCTTGGCTTGTGAGTAAGCGGAATCGCGGAAGTAAAAAAATGCGCGGTCCTCCATGGCAGGGTTGTTGAGCACTCCGTGGAGCATTTCGAGTTCGGTAACGCTCTTGCCGCCTCGATGCTTGTCGAGCCAGGATTGCTCCAGCAGCAGGGAGATGTCGTATTGGTCCTTCTCCGGCACCCAACCATAGCGGTCGCCGATAAATCCCATGAAATAGGGGCGCGAGCGGTCAATTTCAGCAAGGCAGATTGGCAGCACCTTGCCCTGCTGGGCCTCCTCCTCGGTGATGCCCCAACGCAAATCGACATCCACCAACTCAACCTGCCGCTCACGGCATCGGCGGCGGAGTTCCGGAAAAATCTTTCTCACCAGCAAATCCCGCTCCTCGGCAAAATCCCGAAAGGTGGAACTTAAAAAAACTCGGACGGTGCGGGACTGGGCGGGCATGGGCTTTGATCAGTTCTACAGGGCTTCGATAAAGTCCCGGATTGCAGTGAATTCAGGGTCATCTAAGGCTTGTTCTTTCTCTTCGGGATGAAGAACAATATGTTTTTTTACCAATCGCCTAGCTTCATCAAAATTACCTTCAAGGCATTCGAAGCAAGCTAAATTATAGCGGACTCCATCTTCGGCCTGATCAGAAAGTGCGGCCCAAGTCCGAAGCAGCTCCAATGCAACTCCACGACGATGACTTTCGTCTAGCAGGCAACCCAGATTGTTGACACTACTCAATGTAAAAGGGTGGTCAGGGCCGAAGGCTTTTTCGTTGCTCAGCACGGCGCGGCGAAAGAATTTCTCGGAATCATAATAGTCGCCTTTGTCGCTAAGTAATGCTCCCAAATTGGTTGCGCTGTCAATCGTATCAGGATGTTCAGAGCCTAGAGCTTTTTCACGACCAAGCAGGGCGCGGCGGTAAAGAGTTTCGGCGCCATCGTAGTCGCCTTTTTTTCTTAGCAAAGTCCCTAAGTTGTTTACGCTGTTTAGTGTTTTTGGATGGTCGGGGCCTAAAGATTTTTCACGGCCAAGCAGGGTGCGGCGGTAAAGAGTCTCGGCGCCATCGTAGTCGCCTTTTTTTCTTAGCAAAGTCCCTAAGTTGTTTACGCTGTTTAGTGTTTTTGGATGGTCGGGGCCTAGAGATTTTTCACGGCCAAGCAGGGTGCGGCGGTAAAGAGTTTCGGCACCATTGTAGTCGCCTTTGTCCGTGAGTAAAATTCCCAGATCGGCCACGGTGTTTAGCGTATCGGGATGTTCGGAGCCTAGCGTATTTTCAAGCCCCATCAAGCTTCGACGATAGAGGGCTTCGGCGCCATCGTAGTCGCCTTTTTTGTAGAGCAAAAACCCTAAATTGCTAACTACGCTAAGCGTATCGGGGTGGTCAGAGCCTAGAGCTTTTTCACAAGCAAGCAGGGCGCGGCGGTAAAGAGTTTCGGCGCCATCGTAGTCGCCTTTGTGGCAGAGCAAAACTCCCAGATTGCTGACGCTACTCAGCGTTTTTGGGTGGTCAGAGCCTAGAGCTTTTTCACGGCCCAGCAGGGCCCGACGAAAGAGAGCTTCGGCGCCATCGTAGTCGCCTTTGTCGCAGAGCAAAGTCCCTAAGTTGTTTACGCTGTCCAGTGTTTGTGGATGGTCGGGGCCTAAAGATTTTTCACGGCCAAGCAGGGTGCGGCGGTAAAGAGTTTCGGCGCCATCGTAGTCGCCTTTGTCGCAGAGCAAAACTCCCAGATTGCTAACTGTGCTAAATGTATCGGGATGGTCTGCTCCAAGGGCTCTTTCGTATCCCATCAAGGCGCGACGGCAGAGGGCTTCAGCGCCATCGTAGTCGCCTTTTTCGCTAAGCAAAACCCCCAGATTGTTAACTATGTATAGCGTATCGGGGTGGTCAGGGCCAAGGGCTTTTTCGCGGCCCAGCAAGGCCCTGCGGTAGAGTTGCTCGGCTGAATTCCATTGAATTTTCTCTTTAAACCATGAGCCCAAATTTGAAATGCTATCCCACTTTTGAGCCCGATCCGTCAGGCCCACGAGCTCTGGCAACCAATCTCTGACAAATGCATCCCATCGGAAAGGGGCAGTAAGACCATGTTCGTTTTTAATTCTCTCATCAAAGCACTTCCACAAAAACTCCCCGAGCGTCTTTGCCGCAGGTTTTGCATCCGTAAAATAAATGCCTGCACTATCCGAATCCAACCACTCGCCGAGCGTTTTGTGGAAGAGGCTAAGCCCGCCACCATCTTCGACCAGATAGCTTCCTGCGAGTGTGCGTGCCCGCACAGTAGTTTCGCGATCCCAGCCGAGGACTTCCTGGGCGAGATCCAGAGGAATCGGCCCCGGTGCGGCCATGACCAAGCGCAGGAGCGGTTGAACGGTTTCCTTGAAATCCGTGCGAAGGCGGGACTCAAAGGCTGCGTGGTAGCGGCTGTGGAGGCCAGGCAGGCCGGATTCGAGGGATTCCAGTGCGTTGGCTTCGAGTGTTCCCTCGCGGAGTCCCTCGGCGACCAGCCTGAGGTAGAGCATCATGCCGGCGCTTTTCTCAACCAGCATGGCGCAGAGCTTCTCGCAATCTGCAGCGGGTAGCAGTGGACCGACTTGGGAGGTGCAATAAGCGTGGAGGTCGGCCGTGTTGCGCGCATCGCCGGCCTCGATGGCGAAGGGCTTGAAACCTTGCAGGTAGGGAACCACCGAGGCGTCTGGGCGGCTCGTAACCACAAAGCCAATCCATTCCGGCAGCTCCAGAAAACGCCCGCTGATCAAGGCTGCAAGCGGGTTTGCGCCATCCGCTTCGGCGGCTTCATCCAAGGCATCGATGAGAATCACGAGCTTGTGTTCGCGCCAGATGAGGCCTGCCATTGGCTCCGAAATGAGGAAGGAAAAGAGATCTTGAAGACTTTTTTTCGCCAGCTCCCGTTTTGCTTCTTCGATGCGTTCCGGAGCGGAATCGGCAAACAAGCCAAGCCTTGGCAACAGCCGCACGCGATAATCGTCCCAGCGCAGAGAGATTTGGTAGGCGATTGTCTGTAGGGCGCGCAAGGGATCCCGCAACTCCACGCTCTGGTGGTCGCAGAACCAAGTGCCCACGATCGCCGCGCGGTGCCGATTGGCCATCTGAACTGCGAGAGCCGTTTTTCCAAAACCGGGCCCTGCTTTGACCCAAAAGACCCGCGACGAGGGTTGGTGGTCGAGCCAGTGTTCGTAGGCATCGAAAACCCACTCGCGCCCGGTAAAGCCATCCAGATGCCGTGCGAAGCGGCCTTCAAATCCTGAGGGGTTCAGAACTCGACGCAAAACCTCGGCCTCCGAAGCGAAGCGTCCCGCCTCACCTTCGACGCGGCTCACGATTTCAAGAAACTTCTCCTCATAGAAGCGCTCGAAATCGAGATCTTCTTGGTCGCGGAATTCCCGCCAGTGGCTCAAATCAGGCCACTGCAAATGGGCGATCGTGACGGGAATGTTTTCCAGCGGCACTTGCTCGACAAGGACCGGGTAGACCTTTCCGAAATGCTGAAGGGCCATTGCCACCTCGTTGCGGCACACGCCGGGATCGCGTGTCGAGTGGATGGAAAGAAACGCGATGGCCATCTCCGCATCATGGATGCCGCGAGTAATAGAGCCTTTCCAGTCATCCCAGGAACCTATCTCCTTGTAGTCGATCCAGACTTGGTGACCTCGGGCCTCCAGATCGGCCTTGAAGCGGTCCACGAGATCGCGATTTGCATCATGGCCGTAAGAGAAAAAAATCCGCTTGGGCTTTGCGGCCTTTGGCGGCAAATGCTGTCCGCCTAGGGCTTCTTCACAAGCAGGGGCGTCCCCCTCAAATCGCTCTTCGCAGGCATTACATTCCCACTTGGAGGCTTTGGCTTTCCAGATGGTGTCGGTCGATGCGCAATGAGGGCATTTCATAGAATTAGATGCTCAAAGTCGGCAAAATCCCGAAAGGTGGAACTTAAAAAAACTCGGACGGTGCGGAACTGGGTGGGCATTTGTTAAAGCGCTTTGCTTGAATTATCCAAATCGGTTGATGAGGGAAGTTGGTCGAGATTAAGGTTTTTAAGACCTATTTCTAAATCCTGTTTGAGGGTTTTTACTTTATCTCTTTCCTCATAAATAACTTTCCTAGCTTCAGAATACTCGCCAATGCTAAACATATCCAAAACAAACTGTTTTGATTTTTCAAAACCAGTCTTTTTATTTGAAATATTATCGTTAATTGATTTGATATGATCATCTAATTGCTGTTTTTTCAAATATAAATTAGCATCTGATTCTTCAAGTTTTTTCAGTTGGCGTTGATAAAGTTTCTTACAATTCTTTGGTAAAGACGCATCTTTAATTTTTTCTTTTACTTCATTTTTTAAAGTGTGTATTTTCTCAATTTTATTTTTATATAAAACATTGAATTCTTTTGAAACAAAATCCGGGAAACCCGATAATACTTCATAATCGCTTTCAATTTCTTTAATGATTCTTGAAGCCTCTAATTCAGAAATAAAATTTGATTCTATATCGGATTCTTTTGTTTTATTGAATTTAATTATCTCATTCAAGTTGATTAAAAGTGACTTTTTAGTTTCCTCATCGGAATTTGATTCAATGGGTGTTTTTTCAACTCGAAACTTTAGGAATTCCAACTTTGCAATTTTCTTTCTGATTTCATCGGCAGGGTGCGGGGGTGCTGTCATGGGCATGGACATGTCAATATCTAGCTTTATTTTAGCTAGGGCATAATCTTTTCCCAAAAGCTCATTTGGAGTATCTTTTGAGAAAAGCACTGCTTTTTGGATGATGGCATCTTCCTCAGGGTTTTCTGCCATCGGCAAATCAGGAGATGTGGAAAGGCAAAATGGATTGCAAGCTATAAACAAAATTGTTACTGCAGATAGTATTTTATTTTTCATGCAATTATATCTCTAAATGTTTTTAAATTCTTTAAGTGATTTTTAAACCTCGAACTTAAAAAAACTCGGACGGTGCGGGATTGGGTGGGCATGGGCTTTGATCAGGGCTTGAAATCTTCGACAAAGCTGGGGACTGCAGTTTGTCATTGTCCGCAGGGGCTTATCTTATTGGGAAAAAAGTATATATAACTAATAGAATTTATAATTTTTTAGGAATTACGCCTTGCCTAAAGCCCCATACTTTTATTGCTATCAATGGAATGATATACCAAAAAAATGGCACCATCAAACCAGCAACCAAACCAGCAAAATTGTCTAGAGGCGTGTCTTTACCCGCACTAACTCCAATAGCTGCAGTAATAAACAAAGCAACAACCCACAGAACAAATATGGCAATTGCACGAATGAACGATGTATAGCAGTAACCAAACAGACCAAAAATAATAACTAACACATAGGCAAGCCATAATTTTTTTTGAACAACCACCTCCATGGTCTGTTTGGTCGCTTGTTTTACGGTTTCGGTAGACTGAAGTGGGGTGGTTGTAAGCTTAACAAGGGGAGGATTCTCATTTTGCTGGGATACAATTTTTTTTGAATCCTTTTGATGATCAAGTTTTGATTTAATCAAGAGGTCCAACTCGCTCTGATCGATTCCGAGTGATGAAGCTCTTTTCTGGAGAACTATCATTTCCTCATCGGTCACAACTCCATCTTGAATGGCGCTATCAACCAGTTTCTCCAGCAAACCCAATTGGTCATTCGATTGTTTTGTTTCATTGGATTTAGTTATTTCCGGTGAGTTTTTTTCTGCTGACAGTTTTTCGTCCCGATCTGGAATAATTCTATTTATGTAAGACGCGAGCCCATCCAAATGCTGTTCTATTTTTCCTGCAAATGCATCCATCCAGTGGGTATTTGCCAAGTGGTATTCCCACTCACCAGATGCCGAGACATTTTCAATTCGGAAAGGCACGACAATCAAATTGTTTCTCATAGCAAGGGTGAGTTCCTTGCTGACCTCTCCTGAACTGGTTGAATTTGTGGACCAAACAAGAACCATTGTATGGGAATTGCTGATCGCGCGCAAAATGGCTTGGGGCCAACTTTCACCCGGCATAATATCGTCAGGTGCTTTCCAGCATCGGATACCACAAGATTGCAAATGTTGCTTGATTGCGCTTGCGGCATGAGCATCTTTACTGGAGTGACTTATAAATACATCAAAATTTTTTTCAGACATAATAAATATTTTTATTTCTTCATAATAAATACATAGGCAAAGGATAAAATTCCGCCAGCTATGTAAGAAATGGGAAGCGAAACCAAACCTGCTACAATACCCAAAGCCATTGAACCAATAATTCCCCTCATGTAAGGAATGAGAGGAAGACCTATTGTAGCCGCGATAAGTATGATACGGCCAATTCCAGTTGACTCTTTCCAAAGAAAGCAGGTCCCAATAAACAGCAAGATCATTCCAGTCCAGAGCAACCAAAGCTTCAGCGTATCGGAAGGATAATTTTTTCTTATGATATCAAGGATGTAGTCTCTAGATGATAAGAAAGCCCTGTAAACGCAAATTAGTAATAACACATAAAATGAACCTATTGCTGTAAAATTTTTCCCTTGGTTCCACAAGGGAGTCTTTATGAGTCCGCCAGCAATAAATCCGCCAAGAAAAAGCATCGAGCAAAAGGTGGAGCCGAAAACCGCAACAATTTTTTGCCCCCTTTTTTTAGCATTTTCACGGGCTTCTGCAGCCAAGCGGTTTTTCTTTGATTCGGCTTCCCTTTTAGCATTTTCTTTTTCCCAAATCGATTGCTGTTTGGCACTTTCTTCAGCGTCTTTTCTTTCCTGTTCCTCTTTTTGTAACCGGAAATTACTATAAACTTCTCTGGCCTGTGAAGCATACTTGGCATTGCGATGCGAGTCGGCCCACTTTGGCAAAAAATTTCTCGCATTAACGGAAAGTTTGCTAACCTGCACAATACTTGGGTTTGATCCAAGGTGCAGAGTGTAGTAGCAGTCAGCAAGAAAACTGTTTGCTCGAATCTCGGAAAAAAAATCACCCTCGTTGTTCGCAAAAATTGCGCTTTGCATTATGACTTGCACCTTTTTTGCGGCCAGGTCTGGATTTTCTAAACTTTCGACCGCCAAATCCAGCAATTTTCTTAATACATCTTTTACATGAGCATCGTGCTGAAGCCGTTCCTTAGCTCTTTCCTCTTCTTGAGCCACATCAAAAGCAATATTACGTTGGTCATTGGCCAATTTTTCATTGCGTATACAATCTGGGCACCACCCACCCCAACCTTCTATGTATCCGCTGCAGTTGCTACATTGTCCCATATGTTATCTGGTTTGTAAAATTTATCGAGGGTCTTCTTTCAAAGACGCCGTTTGTTATCCTTCAAGTTCTGTTTTGCCTTTAGGAGGCTCTATCCTTTGCCTCTCCTGTCGTTTGCCACTCTATCCCGCAGCTGTTGCACCAATTCCTATAGGTGACATTGTATAAGTTGTAGGTAACCCACTTGTCGCCGCTTTTTTCTGTTTTCTGACCTAAGTATTCTTTGTGGATTTCTTCTTTGTCGGTTTGGCCGCGCACATGGCAATGAGGGCAGGGAGTTCCAATCCAAGAGGATTTATCCAAAACAATGTAAAGCCATATCCAGACGCCTATAGTAGCAGCCCAAGGACCGAACCCATTGAATAACAAAGCAGCTGTCGAACTGGGTTTTGCGTCCCAAGGACCAAAAGCCAGATGTGTAATAAATGCAACAATAAAATAAGTGATAATTGCAGGGATGCCAGACAAGAAGAATTTGAGCATTACCTCGGTAGTTAAAGACCAAAAAACTCCCCAGCCTATCGCGCCATAGATTAGGGCTTGGAGGAAGTTGCCTGATCCGATCCATAGCAAGATAAATGCTATGAAACTTAGAACATGGACGATAGGGAGGCGAAATTTGCCAAGGACATGTGGAGGATTCATAATAAATCTATTTAATCGTCAATATTTTTATTGGTATTTATTTTATTGTAAGGTCACTGCGAGGAACTTCGAAGCGGCGCGGGCAAATTGCCGCGCGGCTTGAATTTTTGCAAAATCCAGATTTTTGCCATCCGGGGTTAGGAACACGAATCGTTTGATGCAATAGAGCTCCACGCTGCCTTCCCGGTCGACAGTGACGATCTGTTGGGTGCCATCATGTCCAATGATTGTGTCGATGGACTCGCGGAGGCTGCCTCGCTCGGGTGCATCGGTGGGCTTGCGCCAGATCATTTCACTGGCGGTGACCGTGCCGTCCAATTCGGGAAGGGGTTTGTATCCTGGACCTGCAAGGGGCGAAATGGCGAGACTCTTTTGACTCGTGTAACCACGGCGCAGTTCATTGAGTTTCATGCTGCCTTCCGATTCGAGCTCGGATTGAGCTTCTTTGAGTTTGAGGATTTCGGTATCAACCACGACTCGTTCCTCGGGAGAGGAGGGGAACTTTTGCATTTGGATCTCCAGGTCGGAGAGTTTGGTGCGTTGGTCCGCTGCCCAGGAATCGAGCCCGCCAGGGTTCGCCACGCATTGTATCAAATCTTTTGCAGGCATCCCGAGGGAGGTTTGCTCCAGAAAAGGTTTCTTTTGTTCGTAGAGTTTGTATCGGGCGAGGAAACCCGCGCGCTCTTCGGCGGATTCGTTGGCACCGCGTTCGATGGCGAGTGTCTGCCAGCGGAGCGCGGAATCGAAATCCCCATTGGCAGCGAATGCCACGGCGAGAGTGTCGAGTGCGGGAGCATTCTTGCCGCCGGACAAATCACAAGCGGCTTGGGCAAGCTCCAGCGCTTTTTTGGGATCGCGAATTTTCGGGTCTGGATCCGTGGCCAGCCACCATGCTGCGGTATTGAGGGTCTTTGAGTGCTCAACCGCAGGGTTGCGTCCGGGTTGGGGCTCGGTCGATCCGACTTCAAAATCCGGAGGAAGAATCGCACCGATGGCATTCATTCTTTGAGCGAGTTTCAGGGCCTCTTGAAGCTTGCTTCCGAATGGCTCGGAGATTTGCAAAGCCTCGGTCCAATTTTGAAACTCTGCTTTCATCTGAGGCGAGCGTGAAACTCTGCCCATGGTATTCGCCATGCTGAAGCTGGAGTTCAGCATGGTGAGGGCATTTTGTTCAGGCATTCCGGGATTGCTTTCCAAGTGCGAAAGGACTTTTGCGGCTCCAGACCAACCAATAGATGGCTGCGCGCCTTTGATGAAGGCTTCGACGCTACCAACCAATGACATTCTTTCTTTTGAGAAAAGCTCCAAGCGCTCATCGTAGCGGCGGAAGCGGGCTGCCTCCGTCTGGAGAGCGGCATTGAGAGCGGTTCCCGAGTCGAGCACGCCTGAGTCCACGATGATTTTTTCCAGCGCCTCCGCGCGAGCCTCGGGCAGTTTGCCGAATTCGCGGAATTTCATTTCGCGCATTTTTTTGACCTCCGAGGCGATTTCACTTTGCGATTTCGCCACCGTGTCGAGCCGCTGGTAGAAAACGAGTCCCACGCCTGCGAGGAGTGCGAGAACCGCCCCGGCGGTCATCGTCCTCTGGCGCCTGCGGCGGCGCTCGCGCTGGTAAAGCGCATCGAAATCGACCCCGAGAATGCCTGCCACGATTTTGAGAAATGCGCGGAGTCGACCGTCTTTGTGATCACGCAGGTCCGCAGCGATCGGTTCCGCCGGTTGTCCGGTGGATCCATCCGGGTTGATGTGGTGCCGAAGGGCCGGGCAAAAGCATTCGGCATCATCACCCTCTCCGCTGCCACCCGGAGTGCCTCCCACAATCAGGCAAAGCACATTGGAGTTGCCGTGGGTTTTCTTGAAGTATTCGACCTCGGCATTGACCCAAATCGACTTCGCGGACTTCGGCGAGCAGACGACGACGAGATACCGTGCGTTGCGAAGCGCCGAGTGAAGATTGGCACCCAAGTCGGCAGATGTCGGCAACTCATCACGGTCCCGGAACACAGGAAAAATGCGCTTCGGGACGACGCCTGTTCTTGATTCCGTCCCTACGAGCGATGGGGGAATTTTGAAATTCTCAAGCGACTTGTGAAGCCATTCGGTTTCCTTGGTATCCGAGTGACTGTAGCTGATGAATGCCCAGTAGCGTTTCTCTTTTGAGGCAGGATCCGAGGGTGACATGAAGGCCGGCATCAAAAACCAAATCCTATCCGGTGTTCAAGCAAAACTCAAAAGGAGGATATGGCCTTTTTAAAGCCTACTCTGCGTTAGATCGATTCATAGCGGAAGAAAGATTGCGATGGTTTGCAGGATCGATTCAGAATGGCGGTTGTGAGATTTTCTGCTTCCCGCGTTTTTCTTTTGTTTGCTATCGCTGTGAGAGCGTGGGCTGACGATGATGATGAGAGTCGGTGGCAAATGGTTAATCTGGTCCCTGCTGATGTGCGCATTGTGCTTGATTCGAGTAGAGAGGATTTAGGCTCGGGGGCGACTCCGCGAATGCTCGATGGAATGAACCGCTACATCGAAGGGCTTGAGGGAATCATCGAAAAATTAGGCGGGGAATATTATTCGCCGCCACTCGCTCCGGACTCGGTATCGACTTATGTGGAGGCATTGAATACACGAGCTGTTTTCGAGTCGAAGATGGACAATCCCCGAGGCGAATTCACGGGAACAATTGCCCCGCTGGAAACCCGGGCCCAAATCGCCGGGGAACTTGAGAACGCCATCGTTCGGATGGTAGAAAAAATAACAGAGGACGAATCCGATTTTTCCATGGAACGATGGAAGACGGAATGGTCTAAAGCCCTTCAAAAATGAAAACCAAAACCCTGCCAATTATTTTATTTGCAGTATTTGCCGCGATTTTTTCCTTATCAATGTGTTCGGCTGACTCTTATATTTCACAGTATCAAGGAAGGCGGATCTACAGCTGGGATGGGCAATATCTCTCCCAATACCAAGGATCCCGCCTCTTTGAGTGGGATGGCGAGTATTTGAGTGCCTATCAGGGATCCCGACTCTACGAACGCGATGGAGAGTATATTTCAGAATATCAGGGAAATAAGATTCTGGAACTCGATGGTCGCTATATTTCAAGATATCAAGGAAACCGATTGTTCGAGTGGGATGGGGAATATCTCTCCCGTTATCAAGGCGGTCGCATTTTCGAGGTCGAAGGCTCGATTCCATTGCCTGTGCTGGCATTGATCGCCGCTGGGATGCTATAGTTGAAAACTTTTTAAAAATTTCAGTTTTCTGTTAATCTCCGAATTTTGATGGACCGGCAGTCAATCCTGCCATTTCGCAAAGGTCGTGAAGGAACGGCGCGTTATCTTGATTTAGATAAAGCATATCCTCGTCAGCATCCAACTCAGGGGTTTTGCCGTCTACTAACACGACCTCGTCCATATCGCACCAAATATCGTTATTATTCCATTTCCACACCTCATCTAAACCCGAGTCTGTGATCGCTTCGATCTCCTTGCCGCAATCCTCAAATTCTATGTCTTCGCCAGAGACTCTATCGGTGAGATCAATCCACAGGGATGTGAAGTGGTCTTTACTCAACTTC
>Ga0172376_10006166_pt1 | contig 13109 bp, 19 predicted proteins | sample Lak35m_FD_121114 | JGI IMG/M metagenome (GOLD analysis project Ga0172376, IMG submission 121114) | Freshwater microbial communities from Kabuno Bay, South-Kivu, Congo - kab_092012_35m | ecosystem: Environmental > Aquatic > Freshwater > Lake | place: Democratic Republic of the Congo: South-Kivu...
AATGTTGACAATACTGGCAAGAATAATAGCGATAAGACCAACAAACATAAACTTTCCGACACTATCCAGGCTTTTCTTTGTGAAGTATCCGTATCCACTCATAACTCCAAATAAAATTGCGGCGCCCATAAAGGCACCAAATATACTGCCCATTTTAAACACCACAAAGATTGTGGCAAAACTGAGTCCCATAATAGCAGCAAAGCCATGTAGTAACCCTACTGCTACTGGTTTACCGGGATTATTGTTTAGAGCATATCCAATACCAAATACTGCGATAAGTGGTAGGAACATTACAATCCATTTCATAACGCCTGTAAACAAGAATGCCATTAAGGCAGGACTTTGACTTACCAGGAAACTTACTACCATACTGTTAAGCACTGCTAATCCCATGTGTCCGTATACGCGACCCATAGCAGAATTGATTTCTGATGCTGACCTGTAACTGTTATAATTCAGCGTGTCTGTAGCAAACATTTAATTACTCCTTGGTTAAAAAATGTTTTAGGTCTGGTGGTGTCCACCCCTCGGGTTTCAAGACCTTCCCGTCTTCTCTCTTATTTACTTTTCCTGTATCATCATCTATTTTAGCAAAATTACTACGCATGACTTCACGCCATGCACCTTCCGCATCTGCACCCATACTATGCAGAGCCCCTATAGTTACTACCAGTATATCTACCAGTGCATCTAATTGGTCCAGTTGAGTTTTAGATTCTTGTAGTTCGAAGTATTCTTCTGTGATTAATTTTAGGTATAGCGTAAACTGCCTAGCATTAATTTCGCCTACTGTTTGATCGCAGGCCTTCATAAATTTTTCTTGATCTTTAAACGGGTTTGTCATGGTTTACCTTTAACATGTCTTCTATTTTATACAAATTAGTCATATAACTTGATGGGTTATCTAATACACTATATTCTAAATCGCCTTTACGCCTATTACCGAATTTTACTTCAAAATCTACATTATTAATAGATTTAAATTTGTTAACTATTTCTAATACACTATGCCCTCTCCCATGACCTAGGTTTTCTAAACTATTTGATGGTTTCTGAATAGCACGTTCAATACTGGCACAAATTTCATCTACATGCACATAGTCTCTAACTGCTGTGCCATCTTTAGTATTATAATTATTACCATATATAGTAAATTCCTTACTATGGATGGATTCTTTTAATTTATAAAATAAGCCATCTGGATTTGTAGGTTCAACTACAGTATTACCTATTACATTGTAAAATCTAAATAGTGTATAGTCAATATTTTGCAGTCCACAATATTCTACTATACAATCTTCAGCAGCCCGCTTACCTACTGCATATGGACTAACACAATATTCTGCACTACCTGTGCTGGCAAAAATGAAATGTTTAGTTGATACATTAGATAGTAGTCTTAGTGTGCCTATAATATTAGTTGTATAATAATTAATTGGATTGTTTTCGCTTTCGCCGATACGAACTAACGCAGCAAGGTGTATAACACAATCAAAATGTTCGGTTAACCTATTACAAGTAATAATATTATCTTGTATATGGTTATCTGGTTGTATTTGATATGGCGCAATGTCCATACCTGTTATGTCATGTTTATTTTTAAGTAGGCCAGTTAAATGTGATCCAATATAACCAGAATTGCCAGTTATTAAAATTTTCAACTACTTGCCCCATCTAAGATACATTTCGCTTAGTTTCTTCTCTGTTAATTTTGCTTTTATAGCAAATTTATAACCGAACATAGTATGGTCTACAGTCTTATTGTAGATAGGAGGTTCTACAGCATTGTCCATAATAAATTTACCTTTATCTGTCTGCTGCCATTCCCATAAAGGCTGTGCTGCAAATAAGTCTGGATCTTCAACATCGCCCATGGTAAAAGTATGCACCACTACTTCATGATATGTTTCAATACGAATATTATTACCTTCTCGTACTTCTTTGTATGTTATTCGGCCCATTTTACCATAAACAATGTAATAAACTTTTCAGCATCTGCCCTGCGTTTGAAATACCATTGATCGTAACTCATTCTTTTTACACCTTGCCATGTTTCAAGTTGTTCAGTGGACCATTCGACATATTCGTTTAATTTGGTGCTAGGAGGATAAAGATTCGATATAATACCAGAATCTTCCCATCTTTCTACAATAGTTACTACGGCCTGGCGTCCTTTAGTTCCTATAATACATTTAGGTTTAGGTCCAGCTTGGAGCATGGCTTTTGACGCATCATAATCTTTAGATAGTGCTCGCATGATGTGCGTCCACGTATCACTCATACTTTCTTTTTCTTATTAAAGCGTCTACGTTTAGTGCCTGCTGGTTTTAATATAAGAGGTTCGTGCTCATTTATCTTGCGACTTTTTTCTAATGCTGCCACAATCTGTTCTTCTGTAGGTTCCATATCATCCATCAGTTCTACACTGGTATAACCATGTCTTTTGAGGAATCTATCAACTACAGGCTTATTGCGTAGGTCTCTATACATGCCAATAGGACCTTTTTCATCTTGACTCATACTTTCCCATGATCTAACTTCTAGAAGATATTCTATATGAGAGGGTATAGCAACAATGTAATATTCTAAATTTTTATCCCAATCGTCGCTATCCATTTTAAACTTTTTAACAACAGTGCCCTTACACAACTTATTATCTCGTGTAATACCGTGAATCCATGCAGGATCGTTTATTTCATAATGTTTCTTAATTGTCATATACTTTATGTTCCGTTAGGAACTTTACTAATGCTATGTTTAGCGTCGAGAAGTTCTTTAATAAACTTAATAGCTTTACGATCTGTGTCGTAAACATATTCTTGGTCATCGTCGTCTTCGCTGCGTAGGGTAACGATGACCCCATTTCGAACCTGTCGTATTTCAATACTTTCGAAAATCATAATGCACCTTTATTTAGGTACTGATAAATTGTAATTGAAATGGAAGATACCGATGTGTGCTACTTCTCTGCTAAGTTCTTGGTCACACCAGATTTGGTAACCTGCTTTTTGTGCCTGTTGACAAAAGTAAATGTCCTCGCCTATTTCTAAATTCAGTGTGGGCACAAACTCTTGTAGGTAGTGTGGTTGTGGTACACGTTCGTATACTTCACGTTTACACAATACCATACCATGAGGTAGAACATCGATAAGTTCCATGGCTGGACTATTATCAGTAGTTTGAAACTCCGTAAAAGAACCTGTAGTTCCACTCATACCTGTAAAGTTAGGATTAGGGAATCTACGACGTCTGTAGTTTGCTCCTACAATGTGTTTATCTCGTGCTAGCAATCTCAGTGGAGCATCGATAGGAAACTTCATATCGCTGTCTACCCACCAGATGTGCGTAAAATCAGTTTTCATAAAAATATCAACAAGATTACGTCTTGCGATAGTAATAACTGACCCAATGTTAAAAGCACAGTTAATCTTAACTCCGTTGGCTACTAGATTAGCAGCAGCCATGGCAAGATGCTGTGCAAATTCAGCATTAACCATTTCCATAGCCGGTACAGCAATCATAACACTGGGCTTTTGTCCGTTAACAGCAGGAATCTGTAGTTGCTGTTTAGGTTGTGCTCCCGGAGGAGGAGCAGAGGGTCTTGTCATTGAACCTCTTGTAGGTATATTAAGTTTACCTTTAGTTTTCATGTTTGTCCTTGTTAATTTTATTATACAGAAATGCAGTTATTTGTCAACAATATTTTCGTTCGTATTTTGAAAGTTGTCGCTGATTAGACTATTAATATTATCCCCTATGTCATAACCCCAGTTCCAGTTAGTGTCAAATGCTTCAGTCCATTCAGGCGTATCTTCTTCTGTACCTGTAAGGTCTTGAAGAGCATCTGCAAACCAGTCTGCAAAGATTTCAGGATCTATAAATCCTTCTAGATCAACCACACCATGCTTGCTAAGAATTTCTCTGATTAGGATTACACTAGTGACGCCGTCGCAACAAGTTTCTAGTTCGTCGTCTGTTAGTTCGTGTACATTTTTCATCGTGGAGCAAACTCCTGCTGTAGTTTGATATTGTCCATAAACTCTTTCTTAGTGCCTGCGTCGTTTTTGAAGGCACCTTTTAATACTGTGGTCTGTGTAAGACTACTATGTGCCATAATACCTCTATTTTCACAGCATCCGTGAGTGGCCTGTATGTAAACACCTAGGTCTTCTGCACCTGTGGCACGAGCGATTTCTCTAGCGATGTCATTTGCTAGTTCTTCTTGCAGTGTTCCTCTACGAGCACACCATTGAGCAATACGAGTATACTTACTGAGACCAATAAGTTTCTCAGCGGCAATGATTCCGATATAAGCAACACCGGAAACAGGCTGATGATGATGGCTACACATACTTCTAAGCTCGCTACGAACCACAAGCATACCTTCATAACGGTCCGTAGTGTCATTAGGAAATGCTGTAGCATCTGGTCTAGGGTCATATCTACCTGCCATAATCTCGTTAAAATACATTTTAGCCAATCTACGAGCAGTGCCTTGACTATTTGGATCAGTCTGCCTATCTATTAATAGTGTATCTAATACTGTTTCGAAAGCCTTAGTGGCTTCGTTAATAAGGCGTTCCTTGTCATCTTCACTAACAAACTCGCTGATATTATCGCCCGCCCAGTATCGTTTACCGGTGGATTTCATGCGAGATCTTATTACTTGATTCAAAGGGCGACCTAGGTCATTGAACACAGCACCTTCATAACCAGGATGGTATGGTGCTTCTTCCACTAACTTTTTACTGTCGTTCAAATTATCCTCCTGCATAGTATATTTAGACTTATTTTCATCCTTGAAGATAATTTTTGCACCGCCTAAGGTGCCTGGCATTTCCATTGTGTATTTTTCTGTCATTTAATAATCACTCAATTATACTGCTATATTAACATGAATAATACAAGTTGTCAATACCAGATATAATCACTATTCTTATAAGGTTTGCCCAGTGCGGCATGGGGCAAATATTTTACTACCTTGGTCTTTAATTTTTTGATAACGGGGTGGTTATGGTCGTAGTCAAAAGTCCTCATGTACCATTTCCATGTGTGACTACGTTTGGCATTTTTATTACTTGAGTTAAGATACTGATGTATTCCTGTGCTATCATCTTTATAGTGTCTATACAACTCGCAGGCAATATTAAAACTGTAAGCATCTATTTCGTCGTAATTACCCAAATAACTTTGTTCTTGTTTTTTCTTTTCTGACCTAGCAGAACTCTTATAATCCGGACGTCTAGTAAAATCACGTCTTCTGTGTTGACGCATGTGTATAATTTCATGTAGCAATATGTCAGCAATTAGCATACAGGACCGATGAAACTTAGTTTTAGTGTAGTAAATGTAGTCATCAAACGGATGAAAGTGAAGGTTTAGTTCTATAGCAGGTTGATTTTGTTCGTCGTATTCTGCACTATAGCATCCGCCCATATAAACATAACCGTGGTCAACGTCCATACTATCAGTTTTGGTAACCACAATAGGTGCCAATTTTACGGCTTGTTTTTTGAAAATTTTGTAGATTATTTTAGGTTCTAAGTCCTGGTTTAATAGTTTAGGACCGATTTGGTAAAAATGTTTGTAGATAGTTTCTCTAGTTAATTGAGACCAGTTAAAATTATGTTTTTTGATAACCATAATTGCCCCTACAAAAATATTTATTTGTTGTTAGTATATTTTAACATCATTTAACTGTTCCCACCTAATTGCATCTGCCCAAGAATTTACCAAAGGTTCTCCCTTAACATTTAGACTGGTATTCATTAAAATCGGACAACCACTGGCGTGATACCATGCTTCTAATAATCTACGAAATACAATATTGTCCGTATGACTTACAGTTTGGACTCTGCTGGTATTGTCATAATGGCAAATTCCGGGTAACAATGTAGGTTCCTTACATTCTGCCACAAACTGCATATAGGGTGTATCTGGCACGGGCATGTTGAAATATGTATCTGCATGTTCTGCTAGAATAGCCGGAGCGAAAGGTCTAAATTCCTCTCTACGTTTGAGAGCATTCATTCTATCTTTAGCATGTGGTCCTCTAGGGTCGCATAATAGACTACGATTCCCTAGTGCTCTAGGACCGAATTCTGCACGACCATTAGCAACTGCTACTACTTTTCCTTTGAGCAGGTCATTTACAATACCTTCGATGTCTAAAGGTCTTTCTATGTCTGTGCCTAGGTAAGGACCTGGCCAGTTTAATCGTTGTTTGGTTAGAGCGGCTACTGCACCTATGGCACTGCCTGCATCACCAGGATTGGGCATAATCCAGATATTTTCGTACAATTTTGTTTGAGCAATTTTAGTATTGGCCACGCAGTTAAGAGCACAACCGCCCATTAATATAAGGTTTTTGTTGACATCACCCCACATGGTGATATCAAATATTAGCCCTAGTATATATTTCTCATAAATTGCCTGAACACTAGCAGCGATGTCATAGTCAGAAGCACCTTCGGGTCTTTCCCACCAACGACATCCTTGATGCAGGTTATAACGTAATTTTAAATGCGGTGGATTCCAGTCTTTGAAAAAAAAGTCTCTAATTTCTCGAACATACTTAGGTTCGCCCAGTGCCGCCATACCCATGAGTATGTATTCTTCTTCGTTAGGCTTTAGACCTAGGTAATGTGTGAATGCTGTATAAAAAAGGCCTATACTATTGGGATACTTATGACTCCATTGTTTTTTTACTTGGTTGTTATAACCTTTCCAGTAACTAACAGTATCCCATTCTCCTATAGCATCTACTACTACAATGTCTGCGTTTTCATATGGGCTAGTATAATAACCTGCGGCAGCGTGGCTTTCATGATGCCATACGTATTCTACAGGTATACCAGATAATCCTACACGTTTAAGTTCTTCTTTAGGATGTTTGTACCATGGGCGTTCTCCGCTCCATAGCCTACGAATATTTTTAGGCCAGGGACGTTCGAACCATACTATTTGAGTAGGCTTGCCATATTCATATAGTTCTTTAACCATGTCAACATGTAGATGAGAATCATTTTTTATTCTGCTATAGCGTTCTGAATGAGCAGCCCATACTATATGAGGGCCGTCGATAAGAGCCATGCTAGCATCATGGTTCTGTGCTGTAATACCTAATATCATTTATATATGAATGGATCTCTTTTACGTAGTTCTTCTATACGTTTTTTCAATGCTCTACGTCGTCGTCTTTCTTCTATCCATCGGCGAATTATGGCTATAATGTTCATAAAATTATTTAATAAAAAAAGGGCTTATGCAAGCCCTTTTAGAATAGCCATCTGCCTTGCTAAAAACAATTTCCACTTAATACGGTCTGATAAATCTAACTCATCGTCTTGTGATTCAACACGTAGCCGTTTTAGATTACGTGCTATAGCATCATCAAATACAATTACGTTAGTATCATCCCAATCTTGCCTAAGTTGAAGAAATCGCAAGTCGCCACGGCGTGCTACTATTACTTCTTTGCTTCGGGCTTTTTTTCGTCTTTCTTGGCTTCAGCCTTAGGAGCATCTTTCTTTTCTTCTTTCTTTGCGTCAGCAGCGAAAGCAGAACTAATACCAAATGCAGCGATTAACATAGCGATAACTGATTTCATTTTTGTTTCCTTTTTAAAAAAGCACAGTATTTACACTGTACATATATAATAACGCCTAAATAGCAAAAAAGTTTACAATTTAGAACGCCGTTTTAGGAAAATGTCGGCTGAATAAGTCCAAATTCTGCCTTTCGGGCCTAGTTTGATACCAGCCTTTTCCTTGATACACATCCAGTACCATCTGGAAGTATTCCTCATATAGAGCACTTACTCGCTCTAAACTAAAATTCTTTTCTGCAAAACTACGACAATCTTCAGGGTCTATTTTATCTATATTACTTGCAGCCCATATAAACTGTTCATAAGACCTACATCTATAACCTGTTACACCGTTAATATTATTTTCAGCAAATGATCCCCAGTCTGTGGTTATTGTCGGAGTGCCGCTTAATAACATTTCGATTTGAACTCCTCCAAACGGCTCTACATACATGCTGGGAGCAAAGGCGGCCTTGGCCTTGCTCATAAGTTTTTTCCGTGTAGGAACATCCGCATAACCTACAAAATTTACATGATCAGGTGTTTTTTCATAGCCCATGGCCTGTAGGTTGTTTTGCCCTGCTATAACTAGTTGTTTATTCAGATCCTTACATATTTCTATAGCAACATGTGTGCCCTTGCCTTCATACACCCTGCCCATGTATAGAAAGTAATCATCTTTTTGATTGCTATATTCGAAGTCATCTAAGTCAAAATAATTCGGTATGACTGCTTCGTACCAATCTTGTTTACAATTACCTACACCTGCTAGCCCATAATAAGCATGATAGATAGCATATGATTCAAATATTTTCCATCGTGCCCAGTGTCCGCCTGCATAGCCTATACCAGGTTCTACGCAAATCATATCAGGATGTGCATCGCAAACAGGTCTTACCCCCGATCCCCAGAAAGGTAAAATAAAATCATGTTTTTGTTTGCGTTTTTCTACTTCTGCTATGGCATTACGATAAAATGTCTGATATGCATAGTCGTTAGTATCAAACTTAAAGAAGTGTTTACGCCAATCGTAATCACCATAGGCTCGTCGCCAATCGTTTGCTGTTAATACTGTGACATGTTCATCACAGATTAAATCAGATTCTTCATGACCATAGTGGATAATTTCGTGACCACGGGCCTTCATCATTTTACCGAACTTAACTACTTTTTGTGTATAAGCACAGGCGTTATATTCTTTGCTGGTTACTGTGTGGGGCAAGCCCAAGATGTGGAATCTCATATTAATCCTTGGTGCAGTCGGTAGGCTTCGAACCTACAAAAGCGATGTCTAAGACGCTGCTCCATCCTGCCATAAAGGCAGAGGTCTTCCAATTCCCCTCACGACTGCCGTTATATTGTACAACATTATCTATCATATAGCAACCTTTATCATTCATATAAACTACCGTCTTTGCTATTATACTTAACCTCTGGGTGATATTTTTCAAATAATTCATAGTGCGGTTCATTGGGCAAAACACGTTTACCTACAAAATACTCACCGATGTGATTAATCAATGGCCCGCCGTTTTGATCTTTTATTTTACCAGATACTAGATTTTGTCCTTCTAATAAAACTTTACCTATCATGCCTTCATTCAAGTTAATACTCCACCAATCTCTATCAGGGTATGTGGCTTTTAGCCAGGCACTATAATCATAGCGTACAAACTTTATATCATATAGTGATGCCATAGGACTGAATATGGCACTGGATTTTTCATACCTGTAATCTTTATAGGTCCAATCTGTAGGTAATGCTTCACTGGGTTTTTCTGTAAAATACCATGGCTGTCTTTGTAGCGTAACTTGGCATAGGTCCTTATCGCCTTGCAGTATTGTTATTAGATCCAATATACTTACAGGTTTTAATATTTCTATGTCATCCTCTTGATGCCATACATAGTCATAGTTTCTGTCTCTTATAAGATTCCAAAACTCACTCCATGTAACACTTAGTCCTTTATTTTCTTCATGAAGAATGATTTCATTGTAACCAAAATTTTTAACTAAAGTGGAAATTAATAGATTGTTTCTGCCGTTAGGAAAATCATCGATGAATATGCGATCTACCTCGCAACCTGTAAAATCAAGATTACTCTGTGCCTCTAAGGTCCTTGTCAGGTATTCTAACCTATTAGTTGAGAATATTACAGCACAGATTTTAATCATTGTCCTCTTTCTGTATCAAAGAAGAATGTTTGAAATAATCTGCCGTTGTTAAGGCTATCACCGAAATAGTCTAAACTGGCATGAAATAGGTCCCCTCTGTATAGTATTAACCTATTGTATTTGTTACCGATTCTATCAAAAAGGTCATATTTTGTGTAGTCATACCCTTCATGGTCTGTGGTTACTTTTTTATGTTCTCCTGTTGCTTTATGACGGAATAGTCCTGTTCCACCTGTATATGGTGCATTAGGGGTGAGATAGCATACACCTGCCCACATATTATAAGGGTCGCTGTGTATCCAGGTTCTGTCCTGTGCCGTAGTTAATTGAAAAGCACCAGTGTATCCGCTGCTTTCGTAAGTGTTTATAATTTTACCTGCAAACTGCATATGATGTTCTATTGCTTCTTTTACATCATTAGTAAAGAAGGGTTTAGTTCTCATTCCAGGAAAATTGCCTCTTACAGCAAATTCCTGACTCAGTGCAAAACTTCTTACAGCATCGGGGTTGACATAAAAATTGTCTATAATAATTAATGTAACTTCCATCAGTATCTCCAAAATCTACCAGAGGCTCCATCCCATCCGTATACCGTCCATGGGTATTCTATAATATCTTTTTCAAATGGTCTAGTAAAGTAATATCCTAGTGTCTCTATATCTAAATGAGAGAAACTGGGTTGATCTAATAAGCAGGCCATACCTGTAAACATGTCTAGGAAATGGTCGTAGTGAGGCCGACTCCAGCCGAATAAGATGCTTACATATTGCCTCAGGGTATTTGTTCCTTGTTCTTTTCGTCGGTCTACAACACCGTATTGCCACTCGTCCTTCCATTGAAATTCTAAAGGACGCTTATAAAATATTTTATCTGTGTTTGATGCATTGCATATAGATATGTCAAATGAACTATCTAAAAAGTATCTGCCACTAAGTTTAAAAACAAAATCATATTGTGCTAGTTCAGTTTTATACCTGCGTAGAAAATTACTCATCATAAGGCATTCGCAATAACTTTTATTCGGATGAGTAGTAACCTTTGTATGTATATCTGGAAATTGTTCTTTTACACTGACAAATTTTAGGTTACGTTGATAAACAAATAAATCTCTAAAACTAGTCCACTCATCACTGGTGTCTAATAGGTAGATAGTAATATCATCTCTTAAACTATCTACAAATGCTATACTCATTATAGTTTGTCTAAGTCGTTCTTCGTTGCTAAAGAAACTTCGTTTATCTGAATAAGTCAAGGGAAACTTATTGTTTACTTCAATGGCACTGGTTACAATAAATGCTTTTTTCATAGTCTGTAAAAGTCCATATGATGTAGGTTAGTAAAATATTCATGTAAACGTTTATGCACCACACTGTCTTCATAGTTGTCCATAGCATACTGTCTACAAGCAGCAGGCCTAATTTTATCTATGTTATTCAAGGCATTGACAAACTCTTTAAAGTTACGGCAGCGATAACCTGTTAGGCCTTCTACCACAGTTTCTGTAAATCCACCCCAGTCAGTGGTAATGGCGGGGGTGCCGCTCATGTATCCTTCTGGTATCATATTGCCGAAAGGTTCAATATAATATGTAGCACCTATTATACCACGTGCCTTGCTCATTAACTGCCTACGTTGTTCTGCATTACAAGGTCCCATCTCTGTAACATGTCTAGGAGTTGAGGCATATCCCATCTGTGCCAGTGAACCAGGACCACCTATAACTAGTCTAGCACCTATCTTTTCAGTGGCCTGTATAGCAAGGTGAATTCCTTTAGTTTCCATTACTCTACCGAAACATAAAAAGTAATCCTCTTTATGTTCATCATAGGTAAACTCTGAAGCAGTTATGCCATTAGGAATAACATCATCCCACCAACTAGGATTCATTAGCATACCTCGTTCACCGTAGAACATGTGCATATGGGCATAACTAGTGAATACTCTATAAGGAGCCCATACAGCCTTGGTATCGTATCCTATACTAGATTCTACAATTTTTAAATCATTATGTCCTCTACATGCGGCCTGGTTATCCACGCCGTGAAAGCATACAATAAAATCACCGGGCTTTTTTCTTTTGGCAATTTCTGCCTGTGCTCGCGGACTAAAATCCGCAACATTAGGACCACGCTCAGGTCTAATAATATCATTACATACAACATTTTCACAGTTAACTTCACTGCCCGCAGCACCGTAATGAACACAGTTCCATCCGTAACTCTGCATATAGTTAATAAACTTGTAGGTTAATATACTAAAAGGATCTATTCGATTATCTATATGTGTAGGACTGTAAGGACAGGCTAGTATATGTAAAGTTGTCATGTAAGTAGGTCAATCCATTTATCTAAGACATATTTCCAATCATATGTCTTTGCGTGTTCCTGTATTTCTAAGCATCTTTGTTTATACAAGGCGTTATTCTCTTTATACTTAATTAGCAATTCTGCGGTTTCATTGACAAATTTATCAGCATCTATGCTTACACAGTCTGCACCTTTATCTGTAATTTTATTTGCATAATGACCTACAGGAGTAGTAATAACAAGTTTACCTGCCGCACCTGCTTCTAGTGCAGGAAGTCCTGCACTCTCCTCACTGCTGGCTATGACTATTGCATCTACTGATCTGTAAAATCCCGGCATTGTTATAAAACTATTATTGTACGACTGACTGGGTTTAAAAGCAAGACCTGCCATGCTCACTGCCTTTTGTATAAGGTCAACACGTTTAACAGAATGATGAACATTATTGGTAGTATATGCGCCAGCATATCCTACAGTGTGTAAACCTAAACTGGGTGAAGAATAAAAACTATAATAATTTATACCTAATGGTGCTATCTCCATTGGTCTAGTTATACCCATGCCCTGTGCCACATCTGCCATCCATTCACTAACACCGACAAATCTTTTAAATCTAGCAAAGTCATCGTAGCCATGATGATTAATTAGATCTTCTAAGTCAAGTTTGCCATGTGTTACTACAATTACTTTGCTCGGTCGCACTCTGGCAAAGTTGTGTACAAGATAGCGATAACCATGCGGGTTAGTTAGATATAGGTCTGTAACACTATCAAGTTCTGCCATCTCCTGTATTGTGTAACCTTTCTTCCATGAAAGTAGTTGACAATTAAATCCGTAATAAAAAAGATATTTGGCAAGGTCGTAGTGTATTGCTCCAAATGCCCATTCAGGTTCTGTGAAGAATACAATATTTTTCATATCTATGTTAGTTATAGTTTATAGATTGTGTAGTCAAAAAAATAGACCCCGAAGGGTCTATATAGTATCAGGTTGGCGACCTACTTTCTTTTTTCAGTGGTAAAATCGAAAACCCACCT
>Ga0172376_10006167_pt1 | contig 13107 bp, 18 predicted proteins | sample Lak35m_FD_121114 | JGI IMG/M metagenome (GOLD analysis project Ga0172376, IMG submission 121114) | Freshwater microbial communities from Kabuno Bay, South-Kivu, Congo - kab_092012_35m | ecosystem: Environmental > Aquatic > Freshwater > Lake | place: Democratic Republic of the Congo: South-Kivu...
TAATATCTATTTGGGTGCTGTAAATGGTGCTCAATCTTATTCAGGGATAAATTATGATAATAAGGAATATTCTTTTGCAACAATTGGTTCTGGATTAACAGACTCAGAAGCAACAGCATTCTATAACGCAGTTCAAGCATTCCAAACATCATTAGGAAGACAAGTATAAACTTTTTAAACTATCTCTTATATAAGAGACAAAAAATAAAATAAAATAAAATGACAGGTTACAAATTTAACACAGAACAAGAAGCAATCGATGCTAGACAAGCAGCAGCTACTCATGCTGGATTCCCAGTACCAGGTGGAGAAACTCTTTATTGGGTTGATTTCCAATTTTCAGAATTGGATAACTTTTACTACATTCAACATGTTGAAGGTTTAGAAAATGTTTTAGGCGAAGCAACTGAATTCGAAATTACATTACCAGCAACTAATGAATAAACTTTTTAAAAATCAAATACTATAATATTTAGGTTTTTTTAATAGTGATTTAAAAAGAGAGGATAACAATATTTGGTTATTCTCTCTTTTTGTTTTAAACAAACAGATATTTTTTAATAAATACATAATGAATGAATTATTAAATATCGCACCAATACTCTTAAAAATATTAATAGCCACTATATGTGGTAGTCTTGTCGGGTGGGAAAGAGAAAAGAAAAACAAATTCGCCGGTTTAAGAACTAATGTTTTAATATGTGTTGGATCCGCTATATTTACAATTGCATCTTTTTATGCAGCAACTCTTTACCACGTAGATCCTACAAGAATACTCTCAACAATTGTAACCGGAATGGGATTCCTCGGTGGTGGTGTTATTATGAAAGATAATGATAAAATTATAGGAATAACAACAGCTGCCTTTATTTGGGTTATATCTGGTATAGGTATAATGTGTGGAATGGGATTAATATTAACACCAATTATTATAACAATTGGATTGTTAACAATAACAACATTATTTGAAAAAGTAGAAAGATATATTAGAGATGATAGAGATTGAAAGAAAATTCCTTTTAAAGGCAATGCCCGAAATCAAACCAATTGAAATAATTAAGATAGATCAATTTTATTTCAAAAATGGTGAGATATGGGAGAGAGCTAGACAATGCGATTCTAATTTAACTGGTAAGAAATGGGTACATACCATTAAAAAGAGAATATCTGATTGTTCAAATGAAGAAATAGAAAAAGAGATCACTAAAAAAGAATTTGATAAATTCAAAAAGGATTGTTATAAATGGAGAGGAAATGCCAAACATATTAAAAAAGAAAGATGGGTTTTTCCAGATGGTAATTTAAAATGGGAAGTAGATATTTTTAAAGATAGATGTCATATGATAATTGCTGAAGTTGAAATACCAACAGAGGATTATGATTTGAAAATACCAGAATTTATAAATAAGAAATTATTAATGGAAGTTACCGGATTAAAACAATTTAGTAATAGAAGTCTTTCTATTAAACTTACTCAATATATGAAAATATAATCTCTATGAAGAATAAATTAGAATTGAGAATGTATGGATTTGTTAATTATCAATTAACCGGAATACAAATGGGAATACAATTTTCTCACGCGGTTGTTGAATATGGACAAATGGCTAGAAAAGAAAGTCCAAAGGTCGAGTGGAAAGAGGGAAGTGATGGGACTAAATATAAACATATTTCTTTTGAAGGACATGATATGGAAGAAACCTATAACGATTGGGCAAATAATTGGAAGACATATATCATACTAAATGGTGGGACTACTAATAATAACCCAGAAAAACTAGGTACACTCAATCAAACATATAATACATTATTAGAAAATGGAATAAAATGTACATCATTTAGTGAGCCTGATTTAGGAGACCAAATGACAGCAATAGTTTTTATAGTTGATGAAAGAGTTTTTAATAGAAAAAAATATTTAGATTTTGGTGATTGGGTTATGGATAATCATTATAGTTATTTAGCTGATAACTTATTTACATCACAAAAAATAGAAAGATTGAGAAAACAAGGTTATTTCGAAACTGGTACAAAAGAAGAACAAAAACTTTATAAAGATTGGGTATCACTTGTTGGTGGTGAAAAAAATGTATTTCTAAGAGATTATTTAAAAAATGCAAAATTAGCATAAGATGGGAGCTTGGTTAAAAATAGGGGATAATATTATAGATTGTATTAAGAGTGAACATCAGTTTACAGTTGATGATAAATGGGTTAATAGTCATTTCACAATAGACATTAAAAATAATAGCATTTACTTTAATATTATTTTCGATTTATATAACAATAAAAGATCATTTGGTTGGGAAGATAATAAATCAAGAGGTCATAAATCTATAATAAAATCAATAGATGTTTATGATAATATAATGACATGTCAAATTAGATCCAATGAGTGGGGTTTAAAAGATAAATCTGATGAAAGAGATAAAAGAATTGATGATATCTTAAACAAAACCAATTTTATATATATAAAATAAAAATATAATTATTCATATGAATTTTGCAAATAGAAAATTTAAAGATAACAGAACCGGTGAGATATTAAAAGTTATCGATTCTTTTGAAAATATTGCTGTGTTTGAAAACAAACAACGAATTGATGTTCGTAGATTGATGGATCCTAATTTCTTTACTGAAGAAATCGATCCTAGTTCTTTTTTCAATAATCAAGGAGCTTATAACATTTTAGCTGAAAAAATTAAAAAAATTCCAACTGATAACTTAATTGACAATAACTCTATTACAGAGTCATATAATAATGATGTATATCAACCAATAACTAATGAAAGTGCAATTATTGAAGTTGATGAAGAATATGAAAAGGCTGAATTAGCTCGTAAATATGGTGTTGTGGATAATAGAAATGCAACTATTAAACAACAGGAAGCATTTGCTAAACTATTGGGAGATGATGAAGAATTACCTACACCACCTGCTGAACCAGTTTACAGAGAACCAAAAGGTGAACCTGTACAAAGAATTGAAGTTAATAGAGATGATGAGGGAACACCTATTCAAAAGCCGGTTGCAAAAGCTGAAGATCCAATTCATGTAATGTTTAGAAATGCTAAAAAGGTTGTTGAGTTTACATTAGATTTAAAATTGACAAATAAAATCCCAAGATTAGATTTTATTGAAATGATGGAGGATTCATATGAAAGGAGTATAATTGATTTTTTAGCGGGTGAAATAGCAAATGAGTTGATAAATGATCCTATTAATTTAAAATTTAAAATATCTGAAAAGATAAAAGAGATGGTTTATAAAAAACCTGCACCTAAAAAGAGACCTGTTAAAAAAAAACCGGTAGCTAAAAAAGTGGCAACTCCGGTAGATAAATTAAAGCAGGATGCTGAACAAATTGTTAAACCAAGAAGAACAACAAAAAAAGAAGCTAGTGTATGATAGATGAAAGATTTTTATCAGCTGCTGTAAACATTAGAAGAAAATATTTGGGCCTATCTGATAATTTAGATCTATATAGACAAAGAGCTGAAGTGACACTTGGTGAGTTGGAAAAGGCTAAAGATGATCTCACTAAAATTGAATCTGGTAATTATGACAAAGAAAACCTTTCCGGATTATATGAAATTGTGAATATAATAACACAATTAGAACAAAGTCAAGATAGTTTAGAAAAGTTTTTAGAACCTATTAATAAGAGTATTGAAAAGCTCTTAATTGAAGAAAGAGATTTGTATGAGAAGATTTGTCAAAAACACTCAAATTATACAGAAGAACAAATAGTATATTTTGTTACAGAAAGATTAAAAAAAGAAAACCTCCTATGAGAGGTTTTCTTTTTTTATATATAACTAAAATATATATTTTTTAAAAATGGCTAAAATATCTAAGTATATAAAAGTTCATAAAAATGTACTAATGGAGTATATTTATAATGATTCAAATTTAAAATCAGAAGACTATAATATATTAATAGACTCTAAAAATCAATTAAACTCATATATTAGTGGTGGTTCTAGTTTAACTAGTAACACATTAGTCAATCAATTATTTCCGATTGATACTGTAATAAATAAATACACCCCGGTTGATATTCAAAATTATTCAACATTGCAATTAAAAACATATGGTAGTACGCCACCATTTAGGTTCGATACAATTAAATTCCATTTACCTATAAATTGGACATTCGGTGAATATTTTGGATTTTATATAAAAGTATATTCATATAATATAACTGGTAGCTTAACTTATAACATATCAAATTTTTATTTTGATATGACAAAAATAAATCAACAACCACTTTTAAATTTTTCAACATCACCTCTTCTTTTTCAAGAAACATTATGGGGTAAAAGTGTTTCTGTTGAAATACCTTCACCATACGCAATTTCTAGACAATTTGACGGTAGTTCTCCAAACTTAAACTCGATTAATTCAAATTTAACAGGTGGTTTGGGTTTAAGTCAAACTAGTCCGGTTTTTATAGAGTTCAGGTTTATTGAAAGAATAGAGACTATAAATGAGAGAACAAATTACCTTTTAGGTGAAAGATATGATATTAGTGTTCCTCAAATACCAGAGTTTGAAAACATTGGAGTTAAAATTCAACATTCAGAAGATGGAGATTATTTTGAAATATTTGGTATATATAACTCATCAATTGGAGAATTTTCTAATTTTATTGAACAATCAGACTTAAAAGGTATCAAATACACAGTTCAATATGATGTTACTCTATTTGAACAAAATATAAGAGGTAAGACGACAACATTTATTGTAAATAATAATTTTAATGAAACTGTTGAATGGAGACCTATCATTAAAACATCAACTACAACAGCCGTTATTGATGTTGAGATGAAATTGATAGACACTCAAAGTGGGACTTCTATTTTAAGAAGAGCATCGTATGGTATTTTACAAGATGAAGTTTCTAAATATAGTTTAAACATGACTAAGATTAACTTATCAAATGCTAATAAACCAAAAATTTATAATGTTAAAAACTCAGTAGATTTAAGTTTATTGGGTAAATCAAATTCTATGGGTGTTGATGTTTATGGTTTAGGAGTTAACAAAGGAATAGGTGTTAAAAAGGTAAATACAAACAATGTACTACCTGATATTATCGGTAATGGGGGAAGTATTCAAATAAAAGAAATTAAAGTCCCTTATCCAATTTTAATTGATAAGTTTAATATTGTTGCAAAATCAGATAATTCTGTTATTAATAATAACGTTTTTTATGGTATTGGAAAAATACAAATATTAATTTATCCATTTGACAATGTTGTAAAATTTATAATTGCAGATGGTAATAATCAACAACCTAATTATTTAGATTTAACAAGTTTTACGGAAATTAAATTAGTATTTAAAAACGATAAAGATAAAGTAGAAATTCCTCTTTTTGTAGATAGTGGGGATATAAACCTTAAACTAGGACAACTGGTATTTAAAGTTCCAGAATCTAAATATAATGATATTAGAAATATATATTCAATTAATAATATATTCTATATAATTGGATCAAATGGATCAAATAATAATATTATTTACACCGGATTATTTATGATATACGATAGCTCAACTAATATTCAAAAATTAAATAATGAAGTAGAGAAGAAAAAAGTACCGGATGATGTTTTACCAGATATAAACTATGATCCTAATTTACCGAAAGAAACAGCTGTTGTAACAACAAAGAAAATTACAGACTACACTAATCCAGGTAAAAAGCCATAATGAAAAAGATATTATTGTTTTTCTTTATATTGGTAAATTCTATCATTTTAAGTCAAAATCTTAAAAGTAATTTATCCATTGGTTTCAATTACAATGACAATAAACTAAAAACATATTCTGGGGTTTTAAATAGCACAACACAATATCAGAGAAATATTCTATCCATAAATAATGTTTTAAATCAAAACATATCATATACGGATAAAATTAATCAAAGTGAGTTATCGAATAAGTTATCAATAGGAATATCCAAAGGGAGACATAGTGGATTTTTTAATTATCAAACAAACTACTCACTGAATAGAAATCTAAATTTAGATCATTTAATAGGATTTGGTTATGGTCAAAGAGATTCAATTTTCAATACCAAAATCAATTATTCATATGCACTACTTTGGCAGATAATAACCAATCAAAATATAAGAAATTTAAGAAACTCTATTAGATTAAAAATAAATAGAAAGATACAAAATCATACTTTGGATATTGAATACTATTATCAACCAGATTTTTTTGATTATAATGATTATCTTATTTATGGAACTACTAAATTCACATATAAAATTAAAAAGATGGGAATATCAATTATTGATATTTTCAACTACAATAATTATTCTAAAATAAAATTGATACACTCTCTTAATATTGGATTTAGTTATGAATTTGGAGAAGAATAAATTTTAATATATAAATAAAAATAATATAATAAATTGAGACTTTCATCTATCTCCAGTTCTTTTGTTTTTAATCTACCGAGTGACTTTATAAGACCGGAGTTAATAAACCACTATCAACCAATTTTAGATAAAAATTGGGTTCAATATGAGAATATTATTGATTATCTTAACTCTACAATTAAATCTGTTGAGTTTCCTGGTATTTCATTTGATTTACCTAAACAGGTATTAATGAGAGGTAAAGAAAGAAATTTCAAACCGGCTAAGAATGTACAAGATATAGTAACATCAAGAGATATAACTATAACATTTAGATCCGTTGATTCTGATTTAAATTATTGGTTAATGTTTGATTTAGTTACAAAACATTATTTAGATTTGGAAAATGCGTTTAATAAACCCTTAACTATAACATGTTTAGATGTAAAAAGAGATGCTATCTATGTTATTAAATTTTATGAAGTTATTTTTAAATCACTGAGTAATAATACTTTTAATTATTCTCAACAAAAAGTATCATCTAAAGATTTTACGACAACCTTTACATTTAATTTTTATGATATTGAGTTCTTATTAACCAAGGCTAAAGTACTCGAAGACGGTACTTTGCCTGGTATAATTAATGATCATGAGAATGATAATTTCTTAGTTGGTCACTGGTTAAAGAAGAGAAGAGGTTAGATTCTTATCCAATTATCTGGTATAATATCACTCTCATTTAACTTAGCACTATCACCAAACCATCTTTTTGGTGCAATAACTTTTTTATCTGGGTTATTATTTAACCAAGCACCCCACCAACTAAAAGAACTGTTAGCAATTATATTATTTTTACACAGTGACATGAGATATAAATCTTCTATGTTTGTATTTCCCTCAATAAAAACAATATTTTCGAATATTAAATTATCTTTACACCATTGTATATCATCAGAGAAAACAAAAATATAATCATATTCACCAATTGTTTCAATAGCCTTTTGGTAATATTCAATTGATTGGACTGGGTGATATCCATTTGATGCGATATAATCGGTTCTTCTAACATGTAGTGAGATAGTATTAGTATCTATAAATGGAGTCAATAATAGTTTATTTAAAAGTTCTTCACTTGGTTGAAAGTCTTCTCTAATCAATTCAGAAGATTCTTTAAAGTATTTCTCACTTTGCCAATATCCATCTAAATAATAATTAGAACCAATTGGATTTGGTAATTCTCTAAATACAAAATCGTCAACTATTGAATAACAAGGGCCAATTAATTGTAAATTCATATCAGTGTCTAAAACTATATTTATCTTTGATATTTGTAATTCTCTATCTTTTATTAAATTTTGATATGAACTTGTGTCAAATTTAACAATTTCATTAAATTTGTATTTAAAATTTAAACCACATGCTATTTGAAACATTTGATTACCTAATCCGCCTTGCAACTTTATAATTATCACTTTATTTTATTTATTTTTTAATCAAAAGACATAATTTATTATCACAGAAAAATTCTATACTTTTAATATTATCTGTTAAATACTTATTTTGATATTTATTTAGAAATGAAGATTCAAATACTCCACTATTTTTAAAATTATTTAAAACATTAAATGTTGTATTCTTTCTATCTTCTGATATTTTCAAAGATTGGTTATATAAAAAACTATCAACCGACCAGTTTGATGTGTGTAAATCTTCTATAAAATAGAGTCCATTACTGTTCATTTTTTCAAATAAGACACCTAATGATAATTGTTGATGATCCATCGCGTGCCCACCATCATCAATTATAATATCAAGGTTATTATTAACCTCTATTGATAATTTTTTTAAAGATTCTATATTTGATTGATCTGTTGTTAATATTTTTAAATTATCTCTTTTATATACTCCAGAATAGTCATCTATATCAGCCATATATATATTAGAATTAATAAAATAATCACACCAAACATTTACAGACTCACCAGTTCCTATACCAATTTCTAAAAAATTTAATCTATTTTCTTTTATATTTTTAAAAAAATACTCATATATATATGAGTATCCATGTTGATAACCCTTATCACTGTTATATTTATCAATTAATTCAATTATGTTCATATTTCAATTTTTTTATTGTGTGTTCCGCTTATACCGGTTAATCCAATATCACTTATATAAGTGTATTTTATATTTAGTTTTTTAATATTTAATGCCATTACATTTTCTATGTAACACCCTGGATCATCAGATATATAAGAATTTGAAATATTATCAATCCAAAAGTATTTGGGTATTTTAAAAAAGCCAGTAAATGCCCAATTTTGATCTATATTAGTATCTACACAAAAAATAAAATCACTTTCTATATATTTTTCAACTTTAAGAAAATCAATACTATATCTTCCTGTTAATTTTATTATATAATCTATATCTTTTATTTTATTTGAATTTTTTATAGCATAATTTATTATACCCCATTCTCCATGTCCTTTACCAAGATTCCTATCAAAATTATTTCCATCATATTGAATTATCTCAATTCTGTTATTATTTTTAAATTCTTCTAATTTTCCCATATTAGATAAAGAATTTTCAACAAATACTATATCTAGGTTAGTATTTTCTATTATATTTGATATATTTGAATAATAATCATTTATTCTATCATTTATATCTATTCTCTTAGTGTTTATACAATTATTTGTATTTATCGTACCGGTTAGTAGTATGGTGTGTTTCATAATTTTATTCACATTTATATATCCCATATACACAATCAGCTTCATGAAAATTAGACTCTCCAATTGATTTATAAATATTCACACTATCTCCAAAATATTTTTTATAATCATCTATCGAAAATGTGAATGGGTGTTCTAAATTAGTTGGTAGGTTAATTGGTTCAAAAAATCTAATTATTTTTGAGTTTTTTTTAGCTTTCTCTATAAGAGAATCTGGATCTTTAACATGTTGCATCAGATTTAATATCCATATTTCATCAACTTTTGGTGAATTACAATCTTCATACAGTTCTCTGATAAAATCTAAATTTTTACCATCATAGTAATTACTTATATCATCATATATTGTTGGTTCAACTATATATGATTTTTTATAATTTTTACAAAATAATAGACCAGCAAATTTAGCAGGTCCAATTTCTATAATTGACCTACCATTTAGATCTAAATCTATATTTAAGTACTTAAAATATTTTTCATATGAATTTTTATAAATTAAGTAGGATTCCTCATTACTCAACATGTTGTGAAATATTTTCTCACCTATCTGGGCTTGTTCCCATCTTTCAATTGAAATTGCTTCTTTTAACATAATCTATTTTCTATTATTTTATTTTTAATTAATTGTTTATGTCTTTCATAAACAATTTTTGTATTTTTTTGATTAGATCTTAATTGCCAATTAGCAGGAGATCCATTTATTCTAGTGCCACCCCAATTAGGTTCTGATATATAATCAATCCAATAACAACCAACTACTTTATTCAGTACCTTACTTCTAAAGCATAAGTCATGATCATCCATATCTAATGGTGCAAAAGACTCATCTAGATAATTCAGACATTTTAAATCTATATTATTTATAGCTAAAGGTCCTCTATTTACACATTGTCTAATTGAAAATTGATCTCTACTAGTATTATTTCTATTAGCATGATCTACGTGATTTAGTATATCACTCCATTCATAATCTGTAATTATTTCACTATTTAAATGTTTTGAATTTGGATTTAATTCCCAATTATGTGCACAATTTGCTGTTACTGCAAAAACATCATCAAATACACTAAATGGCTTTAATAATCTATTGTTCCAATTTAACTCATTAATCACCATATCATCTTGAATTATTATTGATATATCACCACTAGACTTTCTAAGTCCTATATTATTTGCTTTCGTTTCAAAAACATCAGGAGCTTCTAATATTTCAATACAAAGATTTTTATTTTTATTTTTAAAATCAAATGATATGGATTCTGAATTATCGGAACATCCATCTAATACTATAATTAATTCATAATTTCCAATAGTATATTTTTTTATTGATTCTAATACAAGTGGTAATAAAAACCCTTTATTATGTACCGTTAATATTAAAGATTGTTTAAATGACATTACAAATTACATAATTTCTTAATACATCTGTTGATGTTAATTTATATTTAACTTTTAAATTTGTTAAAATACTTTGATCGTGTCTATGATCTTGGAAACATTCAAAGTTTTCACCTAGTTTATTTGGTAAATCAGTTGATATATTACTATTTTCACAGTAATACAACCACTCTTTCATTAGATTAATATTAAAATCTGTTTTTTTAATTGATATTATACCAGCTTCCAATTGTGTGGAATTCCAATATTCATCGCTATCACAATCCATTAAAATAAAAGCATCTCTTTTTGTCCAACACTTATTTGGATAACCACCTATTGTTAGTATCAAATCATTATTTTTATGATATTCTTTTAGAAATTGATATATATTTGAATTATAATCATCACCACAGTCTAAATAAAATAAAATATCACCATATTTTATTTTATTTAGACATTCTAATATTATATATGGTTTCCATATCCAATATCCAGATCCTCTTTTTAGGTCTAGAATATTTCTATTTTTTAAATAAAAATCTGTTTTTATTATATCTGACTTTTCAAATGAGAAAATTCCATCAAAAATAGACTTCCGATTTAAATATTCTTGACGATCTTTATATTTATCATCAGAATAATTTACAAAATAAATATTCATATTATTTATATTATTTATATTTTTTTATATAATCATAATTATTATAAAGTTCTAAAAGATCTTCTTTTGATAGACTTTTTATTCTTTCAAATAAATTACAATTTTCATCGAAATATGGGTTTGTTGTCCATGAATCATTAGTTCTTGTATGTTCTATATGATAAACATAATCATCATACCACTCTACTTTATATCCTAATTTTTTAAATCTATACATTCTTTCCTGATCTTCTGGTCCATATGATATAAAATTTTCATTTTCCATAAAAGATTTTAAATAAGAATCTTTTTTTGCAAAAAGAGAATGACCACATAAAGTTGAATATGTATCGACATTTACGTCATTTTCAAAAATACTTAAATTATAATCCTTTGAAAAAACGTGCATGTTAGTGTTACTAATCTCATACCATTTACTATAAAATAACCTTTTTTGACCATTTCCTAACTTATAAGGATATATAAAATCTACCTCACTATTTAATAGTTTATCAACGACATTTATATAAGTATTTATTGGTAACATAACATCACAATCATAGTTAGAAACTATATCAGTATTTGAACTAAAAATCATTTCATTTAGATATTTTGTTCTGTGATATGGTTCGTATTTATGAATTTTTTTAAACGTATAGTCTATATTTAGATTTTTAAAATCTTTTAAAAAATCGACTTTTTGATTTTCATCTGATTCAATTATTTTAATATTAGTATTAAAATAATTATTAAGATAACCTAATACTATTTTTAAATTGTGATATCTATCAAGAGACTCTATCTTTACAGGTATTAGTATTGTTAATTTTTTTAAATCTATCATAATTAATTTAATGATCTGGGCTAACCAGATACTCCTTTATATTTATATGTGTTGGTTCTAATCCAACACTATTCATAAGTAATCCAATATAAACATCTTCATAAATATGATCTAAGTAATTGAAATTTGGCAATATCTTCTCTAAAGCAAATCTTGATACGATATAACCAAATCCACCCATACACCAGGGTTTAAACTCTCCTATATATGGAATTTTATCCCAAAAGTTTCCACACCTACCAATGTGCCATTGTCGATTTCCATCTCCATTATGAACATTTCCAATATAATGATCTTCTAATGTAGAAAACTTCTTAATAACTTCCATATCATCATCTAATTTAACAAAATGTGTATAATCTTTAAATCTTTCATCTGAAATTAGATAGTGAAATGTTTTAATTACCTTCTCAGGTAATCCATTATACTTATCATTACAATTTAATTGTAACACCTTTTTATCTTCAACATAGTGATCTTTAATATGACCACCAGTTACTATAACAAAGTTATCAACCATCATATTAATAATTCTATCATAGCAGTTTTTAAGATTTGATTGATGTGTTATAAATACATATAAATTCATAATAATTATATGAAAAAAAAAGAGAGAGTTTTAAAACTCTCTCTTTTTTTTAATCTTCTTTTTTCTTTCTAGTTTTTTTAACCTTACCTTCCAAAGAAACAATTGTTCTATCTTCTTCTTTTGAGTAGTCAATTAAAAACTTATCACCTTCACTCGGATTAGTTGTTATTATGAAATCTGTTATCTCATCATCGATCCATCTTTGGATAGCTCTTTTCAGAGGTCTAGCTCCATATTTAGGATCATATCCAACTTCAATTAAGTGATCTTTACAAACATCTGTTATAGTTAATTCATAACCAATCTCTTTAGCCCTTGACACAGTTTTAACTAATTCTAAATCAACAATTTTTAAGATATCTTCTTTATCCAAATCTTTAAAATAGATGATATCATCAATTCTATTAATAAATTCTGGAGCGAATTTATTTTTTAATTCCTTTTCTAAAATAGATTTGATCTCATCAGTTGATTGTTTTTCTTTTGTTTTAGTTGAGAATCCAACACCTGTCCCAAAATCTTTAACTTTTCTAGTTCCAACA
>Ga0172376_10006168_pt1 | contig 13106 bp, 11 predicted proteins | sample Lak35m_FD_121114 | JGI IMG/M metagenome (GOLD analysis project Ga0172376, IMG submission 121114) | Freshwater microbial communities from Kabuno Bay, South-Kivu, Congo - kab_092012_35m | ecosystem: Environmental > Aquatic > Freshwater > Lake | place: Democratic Republic of the Congo: South-Kivu...
GGCGCGGGCGTTCCAGATAGCGTTCGATCAAAACGCGATCATCACCAAAGGCTGAGGCGCCTTCTTGTCGCGCGGCGCGTAGCGCGTCTGCGAAATCGCCCGCAGCGCGCACCACGCGCATGCCGCGCCCGCCACCGCCGGCGACGGCCTTGATCACCAGTGGAAAGCCGATGCGCTGCGCTTCACCTGCCAGGAAATCTGCATCCTGTTCTGCCCCGTGATAGCCAGGCAAAAGCGGCACGCCGGCCTTTTCCATCAACGCCTTGGCCGAGCCCTTGGACCCCATGGCGCGCATGGCAGAAGCCGTTGGGCCAACAAAGATAATCCCAGCCTCCGCACAGGCTTCCGCAAAGGCCGGATTCTCTGACAAAAAGCCATAGCCAGGATGAATCGCATCCGCCCCCGCACGCTTCGCGGCGGCGATGATGACAGAGATATTCAAATAGCTCTCGCGCGCGGGCGCGGCGCCGATATGGATCGCCTCATCGGCCATCTGCACATGCTGCGCGGACTCGTCTGCGTCGGAGAATACGGCGATGCTGCGCAGCCCCATGCGGCGCGCGGTCTGGATGATGCGGCAGGCGATTTCGCCACGATTGGCAATCAGCAGGTTTTCGAACATGGCCGCCCCCTACATCCGGAACACGCCGAAGCGCGTCTGTTCAATGGGTGCATTGCATGCAACCGCGAGTGACAAACCCAAAACACGCCGCGTATCGGCGGGGTTGATGATGCCATCATCCCAAAGTCGTGCGCTGGCGTAATAGGGATGGCCTTCAGTTTCATACTTGGCGCGGATGGGTGCCTTGAAGGCTTCCTCCTCCTCAGCGGGCCATGGCTTGCCTTGCGCTTCCATATTGTCGCGCCGGAGTTGCGCCAGAACACTCGCAGCCTGTTCGCCGCCCATGACGGATATCCGCGCATTGGGCCACATGAACATAAAGCGTGGATCATAAGCACGCCCGCACATGCCGTAATTGCCGGCGCCATAGCTGCCACCAATCACGACGGTCAATTTCGGCACGCCCGCAGTCGCTACTGCCGTCACCAGCTTCGCGCCATCCCGTGCAATGCCGCCCGCCTCATATTTCCGCCCCACCATGAAGCCTGAGATATTTTGCAAAAACAGCAAGGGAATGCTGCGCTGACAGCAGAGTTCTATGAAATGCGCGCCTTTCAGCGCGGATTCCGAAAACAGAATGCCGTTATTGGCGAGGATCCCGATGGGATAGCCATGGATATGCGCAAAACCACACACCAAGGTCGTGCCGTAAAGCCGCTTGAATTCGTCAAACTCACTGCCATCCACCAGGCGCGCAATCACTTCCCGCACATCATAGGGGGCGCGGATATCGGCGGGCACCACGCCCAGCAATTCGCGCGCATCAAAAAGCGGCGCGCGCGGCGCCCGCAGCGCCAATTGCGGCGCAATACGCGGCCCAAGCCCAGCCACGATGCGCCGACAAATCGCCAAAGCATGGCGATCATCCTGCGCGTAATGATCCACCACACCGGATTGGCGCGCATGCACATCAGCGCCACCCAATTCCTCGGCAGTCACAACCTCACCAGTGGCGGCGCGCACCAAAGGCGGGCCGCCGAGGAAGATGGTGCCCTGCTGGCGGACGATAATGCTTTCATCCGACATGGCGGGGACATAGGCGCCACCTGCGGTACAACTACCCATCACCACGGCGATTTGCGGAATACCTTCCGCCGACATATTCGCCTGATTGAAGAAGATACGGCCGAAATGCTCTCGGTCCGGGAAGATTTCATCCTGCTGCGGCAGAAAAGCGCCGCCGGAATCCACGAGGTAAATGCAAGGCAGGCGATTGGTGCGGGCGATTTCCTGCGCGCGCACATGCTTCTTCACCGTCATCGGGAAATAGGTGCCACCCTTCACCGTGGCATCATTCGCGATGATCACACATTCACGGCCCGACACACGCCCAATGCCGGAAATGATGCCGGCGCAGGGAACCTCCCCGCCATAAAGACCATGGGCCGCAAGCTGAGACAGTTCCAGGAACGGCGAGCCCGGATCAATCAACGCATGCACCCGTTCGCGTGGCAGCAGCTTGTTGCGCGCGAGGTGCTTGTCCCGCGCGGCCTTGCCGCCACCCTGTTCAGCAGCAGCGACGGTTTTTTCCAAATCCGCAACCAGCGCCGCCATGGCGGCAGCATTGGCGGCGAAGCTTTCGCTACCCGTATCGAGCGTACTGCGCAGGATGCTCATGCGGTTTCGCGGAACAATTCACGCCCAATCAGCATGCGGCGAATTTCTGAGGTGCCGGCACCAATCTCATAAAGCTTGGCATCGCGCAGCAGCCGGCCTGTCGCGTAATCATTGATATAGCCATTGCCACCGAGGCATTGAATCGCTTCCAGCGTCATCCAGGTGGCTTTTTCGGCGGCGTATAAAATGGCGCCGGCGGCGTCCTTGCGCGTGGTCTGACCACGATCACAGGCCTTGGCGACCGTATAGATATAGGATTTCGCCGCATTCATCGTGGTGTACATATCGGCGATCTTGGCCTGCATGATCTGGAATTCACCAATCGCCTGGCCGAATTGCTTGCGTTCATGCACATAGGGCAGCACGATATCCATGCATGCCTGCATAATCCCAATCGGCCCGGCAGCGAGCACGGCGCGTTCGTAATCAAGCCCACTCATCAATACGCGCACGCCGCCATTAAGCTCACCGAGCACATTCTCAGCCGGTACTTCGCAATCCTGCAATACCAATTCGCCAGTGTTTGAACCGCGCATGCCAAGCTTGTCGAGTTTTTGCGCGCAGGAAAAACCAGGGAAGTTTTTCTCCACCAGAAAAGCCGTAATGCCCTTGGGGCCGGCAGCAGGATCGGTCTTGGCGTAAATCACCAGCACATCAGCATCCGGGCCATTGGTGATCCACATTTTCGTGCCGTTCAGCACATAGCGGTCACCGCGCTTTTCAGCCCGCAGCCGCATGGAAACCACATCGGAACCCGCGCCTGGCTCACTCATTGCCAGCGCGCCGACATGCTCACCCGAAATCAGTTTGGAGAGATAACGCCGCTTCTGATCTTCCGTGCCATTGCGCCTGATCTGGTTCACGCAAAGATTGGAATGCGCACCATAGGAAAGCCCGACCGAGGCGGAAGCGCGGGAGATTTCCTCCATGGCGATGACATGTTCCAGATAGCCCATGCCGGCGCCGCCATATTCTTCCTCAACGGTGATGCCGAGCACGCCAAGATCACCAAATTTGCGCCATAGATCGGCGGGAAAATCATTGGTCTTGTCGATCTCCGCAGCACGCGGCGCGATTTCAGCGGCGGAAAAAGCCGCCACCTGATCGCGCAGCATATCGGCGGTCTCGCCCAGATCGAAATCCAGCCCTGGAAGGCGGTTTGGAATATTGGCCATGCTCAACCCGTCGCGTTTCTCAAAATTGATCCCCCAGAATAGGCGCAGGCGCCGCCAAGGCCAAGTGAATATTGCAAACTTGCCCCCACCCCGCCAAGATTGCGTCAATGTCCAGGGAGAATAGGAATGACCAGCCCCGCCCTTAGCTATGTGACCGGCCAAAGCACCCAAGCCTTGATCGGTGAGACCATTGGCCTGAATTTCGACCGCACCGTTGCCCAATGGGGTGATCGGCCAGGGCTAATCGTGCGCCAGCAGGGCATTCGCTGGAGCTATGCGGAATTGGGCGCGAAGGTGGATGCCTTCGCCGCCGGGCTTCTGGCGCTTGGGCTGCAACCGGGTGATCGGGTGGGCATCTGGTCGCCCAATAATGCGGAATGGGTGATTACGCAGTTTGCCACTGCCAAGGCGGGGCTGGTGCTGGTGAATATCAATCCGGCCTATCGGCTTTCCGAATTGGAATATGCGCTAAACAAGGTTGGCTGCCGCGCGCTGATTATCGCAACACGCTTCAAGACATCTGACTACGTCGGCATGGTGAATACGCTGGCGCCGGAATTGGCGCGCGCCTTACCGGGCCGGCTGACAGCGGAGAAACTGCCGAAGTTGGAAATGGTGGTTGAAATCAACGCAAACCCATCACCGGGCCTGATCCCTTTTCACAGTATTTTGGAAATGGGCGCGGCAGCGCATCATGAACGGCTGCGCGAATTGGCTGGCAAGCTGCAATTTGATGATCCCATCAATATCCAGTTTACCTCCGGCACGACCGGCGCGCCGAAGGGGGCGACGCTGACGCATCATAACATCCTCAATAACGGCTTCTTCATCGGCGAAGCGATGAAGCTGACGCCGCAGGATAAGCTGTGCATTCCCGTGCCGCTCTATCATTGCTTTGGCATGGTGCTGGGCAATCTGGCTTGCACCACGCATGGCACGGCCATGGTCTATCCCGGTGAGGGTTTTGATCCGCTGGCAACGCTGCAAACCGTGGCAGAGGAATGCTGCACCGGCCTACATGGCGTGCCCACCATGTTCATCGCGCAAATGGAACACCCGCAATTTGCAAGCTTCGATCTTTCATCGCTGCGCACCGGTATCATGGCCGGCGCGCCCTGCCCGATTGAAGTGATGCGCCGCGCGGTGGACAGCATGAACCTACGCGAAATTACCATCGCTTACGGCATGACAGAAACCAGCCCGGTCAGTTTCCAGACCAGTGTGGATGATCCGCTTGACCGTCGCGTTTCCACCGTGGGGCGCGTGCAGCCGCATCTTGAAGTGAAGATCGTTGATAGCGAGGGTCGTATCGTGCCGCGCGGTATGCCGGGCGAGCTCTGTACGCGCGGCTATGCGGTGATGCTCGGTTATTGGGAAGACCCCGAACGCACCGCGCAGGCGATTGATGCGGCGCGTTGGATGCATACCGGCGATCTGGCGACGATTGATGATGAGGGTTTTTGCAATATCGTCGGCCGCATCAAGGATTTGGTCATTCGCGGTGGTGAAAATATCTACCCGCGAGAGGTTGAGGAATTCCTCTATCGCCACCCAAAGATCGAAGATGTGCAGGTATTCGGCGTGCCGGATCAGCGCTTTGGCGAGGAACTCTGCGCCTGGATCAAGCTGCGCGCGCATGAACATCTGACCGCGGATGATGTGCGCGCCTTCTGTGCAGGGCAGATCGCACATTACAAGGTGCCGCGGCATATCAAGTTTGTGGAGAGCTTCCCGATGACCGTCACTGGCAAGATGCAGAAATTCATCATGCGCGATGAAATGACGCGTGAATTGGGCCTGCAGGAAGCAAAGACAGCATAATGATGAATAGCACCCTCTTCGCCCCGGGCTTCAAGACCAGCCCCTGGTGGTGGGAAGCCGCCGAACCGCCAAAACGCGACAATACCCTGCCGGATCACACGCCAGTTGCGGTGATTGGCGGTGGTTATGCTGGGCTTTCGGCCGCGCTCAGCCTGGCGCGACTGGGACATCAGGTAACCGTAATGGATGCGGAACGCATTGGTTGGGGCGCATCGTCGCGCAATGGCGGTATGGTTTCCGGCGGGCTCAAGGTGGCAAGCACGGCGTTGAAGGGAAAGCTGGGCGCGGAACAGGCACGCAATATCGCCGTGGCCGCCGCCGCTTCATTTCCGTTCATTGAAGAAACCATCGTGCGGGAAGGGATTGATTGCGACTATACGCGCTGCGGGCGTTTTGTCGCGGCCTGGACACCCAAGCATTATGACATGCTGGCGCGGCAATCCGATTACATCGCGGAAATCACCGGCCTGCCCACGGAAATGCTGCCGCCATCGCGCCAGCATGAGGCGCTGGGATCAGACCATTATCGCGGTGGCATGAAGGCTGGGGCGACCGGCAGCATCCACCCCGGCAAATATGCGCGCGGGCTTGCGGCGGCAGCAGAACGCGCCGGTGCCAGGCTGGTGGATGAAACGCGCGTTTCTGGCATTCGCGCTGATGGATCAGGCTTTCGCGTTGCGACCAATCGCGGCGAATTGCGCGCCGATGCCGTGCTGGTGGCCACCAATGGCTATTCGCGCAGCAATGATGGCCAAAGCGCCATGCCCTGGCTCGCGCGCCGCATGATCCCTGTTGCGTCCTACATCATCGCCACCGAAGAATTACCCGCAGAGACGATGGATCGGCTTTTCCCGGGCCGGCAGATGATCAGCGATACCAAGCGCGTACTGAATTATTTTCGCCCGGCACCCTATGGCAATCGCATTTTGTGGGGCGGCCGCGCACGCTTCGGCCCCAATGCGCCTGAAGCCGCCGCGCCGCGGTTGCACAGTTTCATGACCGCAGTATTTCCTGAATTGAGCAAGGTGAAAATCACCCATGCCTGGACCGGCAATGTCGCTTTCACCTTCGATTTTCTGCCGCATATCGGCGTGCAGGATGGCATTCATTACGCAGCAGGTTGCCAAGGTTCAGGCGTTGCCATGGCAACCTGGCTTGGCCATAACGCCGCGCTGAAAATCGCCGGTGCTGCCAATCAACGCTTCGCGCTTGATGGTTTGGAATTTCCAACGGTTGCGCTTTACAACGGCAACCCGAATTGGTTCCTGCCCATCATCGGCGGTTGGTATCGCCTGCGTGATCGGATTGATCGGCTCGCCGCGTGATGCGCGGCGTCACGTGAATTCCGCCAAAACCGGCAAAAGATAAGGGCGAAGCGCGACGTAATCCTCGCTCATCGGGAAATGGCCCAGGCCCTTCATGATTTGCACCTTGGCGCCTGGGATGGCGGCGGCGGTTGCCTCCGTATCCTCGGGCTTGCAGGAATAATCATAATTGCCGGTCAGCATATGCACAGGGCAGCGCTTGGTATCAATGCGCGCCAGCTTCGGTCGCAAATCGCCTTCTCCCTTGTAGAAATGCAAATCACCGCGAAACACGCCTGGCCCGCCCTGCATATAATGCCAGAGCGTTTCCCAGCGCGACGCTTCCGGTGCATGCGGACCAATCAGGCCGGAGACAATGCCACCACACACCTCACCACCATGCACATGCGGGTGATGCAGCCAGGATGTATCGTAATAGGGTGAGAGAAACGCCGCCGATTGCAGGCCGATCACGCCGCGCAATTCATCTGCATGTTCAGCAGCGAGATCCAGTACAATACGCCCACCAATCGAACAGCCCATCACCACGGGCCGATCGAGGCCAAGGGCGCGCGCCACCGCCATGATCATGCCCGTGTAGCGCGCGGTGGTGAGCTGATAGGTCTCACGCTCCCAGCCCTCGGGCGGGCTGGATTTGCCATGCCAGGGCATGTCGAAAGTCACGCAGCGAAAACGCGCTGTCACCTCCGCATCATTCAACAGGCCACGCCATTGCCTGCCGTCACTGCCCGCCGTGTGCAGCAGCAAAAGCGGGATGCCCTGACCGGCTTCCTCAAAATACAGCCGATGCGCACGGCCTTCGAGTTCCAAGTGCATATAGCGCCCGGTAATGGCTTCGATCATGCGCGGGGCTCCCTCAACAGGGCGAGCACGCCCTTGAACCAGAAAACATGCGCCATAAAGAGCGCGACATTGCCTTCCACCTTGAAGGTTCCGAGCCGAACCAGGCCCATAATGTCATGCCAGCCAGGCGGCGGCGGGTCTTGCAGAAAGCGCGCGAAATCCTCAGCGCCCGCACGGATGGCAAGGTCGTAACGCGGCATCAGGGGCGGGGCGGGGGTGGCGGAGATCAGCACACCCTTGTGGATGGAAAGGATCCAGGCCGAATCGCCAACGCTGAAGAAGACATCCGCCGTCAGGTCGCGCCCCCAGCGCGCCAGGCCCGGCGCGGCGGCGGCGCGGGCGGGCAAAGCCGCGATATTCATGCCAAAACCCCTGCCATGGTTTCCTCCCCAAAATGCGTGGGGCAGGTTAGGAAAGGTGATCGCCGCGCGCAAACCCCCATGACCAGGCGCGCCAGTTGCGCTAGAATGCGCTGCACAAGCAATAGGGTTACCGCCGTGGTTCAGATTACCTCGCCGCAATTCAAGGAAAACGCCGCCCGCGCCATTGGCGATGCCGGGCTGCAAAAGGCTTTGGGCAAGGCCAAGGGTGCCTTCCTGCAACGCCGGGGCGATGCGGTCGCCCGCCTGCCGGAATTCGAACAGCTCCGCGACATCGGGCGCGACATCAAGAACCACACCCTCGCGAATCTGGATTTCTATCTGGAAACCTATGCCGCGAATGTGGAAGCCGCCGGCGGCAAGGTGCATTGGTGCTCCACGGCGGAAGAAGCCCGCGCGGCGGTGTTGGAGATTTGCCGCAATGCCGGCGCGAAGACCGTCACCAAGGGCAAATCAATGATTTCCGAGGAACTCGGGATCAATGACCATTTGGAGGCGCATGGGATTGAACCGGTTGAAACCGATCTTGGCGAATACATCATCCAGCTTCGGCGTGAGCATCCTTCCCATATCATCGCGCCGGCGTTTCATTTGAATCGAGAAGATTGGGAAAAATCCTTCCGTGAAATGCACACGGATTTGCCGAAGGATCGTGTGTTCAGCGAGAGGCGCGATATCCTGACCGAAGCGCGGACAAAACTGCGTCATCGCTTCCTGGCCTCTGATGTCGGCATTACGGGTGCGAATTTCCTGATAGCGGAATCGGGCAGCAGCGTGATTGTCACGAATGAAGGCAATGGCGATCTGACGCAAACCCTGCCGCGTGTTCATATCGCGCTCGCCAGCATCGAGAAAATGGTGCCGACGCTTAATGATGCCTGCGCGCTGCTGCGGCTATTGGCGCGTTCGGCGACGGGGCAGGATTTTTCAGTTTATACGACCTTCTCCACGGGTGGCCGGCGGCCTGGCGATTTGGATGGGCCGGAAGAATATCATGTGGTGCTGATTGATAATGGCCGTTCCAATATGTTCGGCACGGAATTTCAGGAAATGCTGCGCTGTATCCGTTGCGCCGCCTGCATGAATCACTGCCCGGTCTATGGCGTGACCGGCGGGCATGCCTATGGCTGGGTCTATCCTGGCCCCATGGGCAGCGTGCTGACGCCAACACTGATCGGAGTGGATAAGGCAGGGCATTTGCCCAATGCCTCGACGTTCTGTGGGCGCTGCGAATCAGTCTGCCCGGTCAAGATTCCACTGCCGAAAATGATGCGCCATTGGCGCGAACGGGAGTTTGAGCGGCATTTGTCGCCCGTTGCGGTGCGTCGCAATCTTGGGCTTTGGGCCTATGTCGCGCAGCGCCCCGCGCTCTATCGCATGGCGACGAAATTGGCCGTTGGCGCGCTTGGTATGCTGGCGCAGGGCAAGGGGGCGTTTCGGTCTTTGCCGTTGGCTGGCGGTTGGACTCAGGGGCGCGATTTGCCGGTGCCGGAAGGTGGTACCTTCATGGATCGCTACGCCAAAACCAAGCGCGGGGCCTGAGGGATGAGTAAGGAAGCGATCCTGAACGCCATTCGCCGCGGCCTGAAGCGCGGGCCGCTGCCGGCGGATCAGCGAGCGATGCTGGAAGCGCGGATGATCGCGCGGCCCAGGCATTTGATCCCCGCACGGTCGCGCGTGCCGCGGCCTGATCAGATCAGGCTTTTCATCGCCAATGTGCAAAAGGAATTCGGCAGCGTTACGCGCGTGCCTGATATGAAGGATATTCCTGGCGCGGTGGCGGAATATCTTTCGCAACAAAACCTCGCGCCACGTTTTGTCATGGCGCCGCATCCGGAATTGCAGGCGCTGCCTTGGTCTGATCGCGCGATGCTTGAATTCGAAACGCGCCGCGCCGAGGCAAGCGATCTGGTCTCCGTCCAGCATGGTTATGCCGGCATTGCAGAAACCGGCACGCTTATGCTGCCATCCGATCCCACGCGACCAACCACCCTCAATCTGCTGGCGGAAACCGAGATTGTCGTGCTCCGTGCATCACGCATCACCGGTCCATATGAGGATGCCTGGGACATGCTGCGCGCGGAAAGACAGGATGCGGTGACAGGCGGCTTCATGCCGCGCAATGTCATGTTGGTGACAGGCCCGTCGCGCAGCGCGGATATTGAACAGACACTGGAATTGGGCGCGCATGGGCCGCGGCGGCTGCATGTGATTCTGGTGGATGATGATCCCGCCGCGCTACCGGGATGAGCCTTTCGCGTCGCCGCGCCCGCGCGCTGAGTGCCGCGGATCGCGCCCTGTGGCAGGCTTATGTGGCGCGTGTGGACCCGCTTCCCGGGCGCGCTTTGCCACCACCTGAACCGGCTGAAGCACCGCCGGTCGTCACCGCGCCACAAGCCGTGCCAGCGGTGCAGCCCACTGCACCGCAAGCCTGGCAGCCGCCGCCCATTCAGGTGAATGTCACGCCAGCGGGTTTGGATGACAAGCGCTGGCGCGCCTTGCGCCGGGGCCGCATGAAGCCGGAACGGACGCTCGATCTGCATGGTCGTCGCGCGCAGGAAGCGCATGATGCGGTGCGCGGGTTTCTGCAGGATGCTTTCGTGGATGGGTTGCGTTGTGTCGCGGTGATCACTGGCCGAGGTTCATCGCCGGAAGGTGGCGTGCTGCGGCGTGAATTGCCGCATTGGCTGAATGCGCCGGATATGCGGCGCCTGTTGTTGGCGGCAGCGCATCCGCATGCAGCGAATACCGGCGCGGTGCATGTGATGTTGCGGCGACGCAAATGACCCCCTTCGGCGCGAGGCTCCGCGCATTGCGCGCCGAACGCGGTGTGGCGCTCAAGGATTTGGCCGCCGCCTTGCAGGTTTCCGCTGCCTATCTCTCAGCGCTGGAACATGGGCGGCGCGGCCAACCATCCGCCGGCCTCGTGCATCAGGTCAATGAATTCTTCGGTCTGATCTGGGATGATGCCGAGGAGCTGGCGCGGCTTGCGCGGCAATCCCATCCGCGTGTGGTGCTTGAAACCGGCGGTCTTTCGCCAGAGGCAACAGCGCTTGCCAATCGCCTCGCGCGGGATTTCCGACGGCTGACACCGGATGCAATTACGAATATTGAAGCCGCCTTGGATAAACTGCCGAAGGAAAGACGTTGATGCCCATGCAAGCCATCTCGGCGGGGCTATTGGCGGGGATGGTGGGCTTTGCCTCATCTTTTGCTGTGGTGCTGCAAGGTTTTGTGGCGATGGGCGCAAGCCCCTCTCAGGCAGCATCAGGGCTGATGGCGGTATCCGTCGCCATGGGGCTTTGCGGGATATTATTGTCGCTTTGGAAGCGCATGCCGATCAGCTGCGCCTGGTCCACACCTGGTGCGGCGCTGATGGCGGCTTCCATCATGCCGGCGGGCGGCTTCGGGGAAGCGGTCGGCGCCTTCATCATCTGCGCCTTGTTGCTGATCCTGGCAGGATTATGGAAGCCGCTGGGCAGAGCCGTTGCGGCGATTCCAGCCTCACTCGCCAACGCCATGCTCGCGGGGATTTTGTTTGGCCTTGTTCTGGCACCGGTGCGCGCGGTGGCGGAAGCACCAATCGCCGCGCTTGCGATCATCGCTGCATGGATCATCGCCGGGCGATGGCACAAGCTGGCGGCGGTGCCAGCGGCGGTGATTGTGGCGGGCGTGATCATCGCCCTTGAGGCGCCAATACCCCAAGGCAATTGGGCGCCAAGCCCGGAATGGGTGACGCCAGTTTTTTCCTTGACGGCCATTGCAGGTTTGGCGCTGCCGCTTTTTATCGTGACCATGGCGTCACAGAATATTCCCGGCATGGCGGTGTTGCACGCCAATAATTATCGCCCCGATCCAGGGCCGCTTTTTTCCACCACGGGAGTCTTCAGTCTTTTCGCGGCACCTTTTGGCGGCCATCCGGTAAACCTTGCTGCCATCACCGCTGCGATGTGCGCTGGCGATGGCGCCGGGCCTGATCCCGCGCGGCGTTGGCCCGCTGCTGTCATGGCGGGGGCGGTTTATACCGCTTGCGGCTTGGCTGCTGGCATGGCGAGTGGCCTTGTTGCTGTTGCACCGCCCATCCTGATCGAAGCAGTCGCCGGGCTTGCATTGCTGGGTTCATTTGCTGGCGCACTGATGGGCGCAGTGCGCGATGACAAGGATCGCGAAGCGGCAGTGATCTGCTTCCTGATCGCGGCATCGGGTGTCGCGTTTCTTGGTATTGGTGGCGCGTTTTGGGGCTTGCTCGCCGGTGGCGGGATGCTCGCGCTATCGCGCTGGAAGCGTTAACGCGCAGGCATCTTGCGCGCGAGGAATTCCGGCACGCGACGCAGGGCATCTTCCCTTGCCGCAGGATGCGTGCCGATAGTGGCAGTGCCGCTGCTTGTGGCGCCCACGCCACGCAAAACGCGTTGCGGCGTATCGGGTGCGTCGAAATCATGATGAGCGCCAGGATAGGTATGCAGTTCCATGCGCCCAGAAGTTTGCGATGCAAGTGTGACGCAAGGTGGCGCGGTCGTCCAGTCATCAGCCTCACCCACCAGCAACAGGATAGGTGCCACGGGCTGCCAGGGATCGCGCCGTTCCGAAAGTGTCCGGCACCCGGGATAAAACGCAACACCGGCCGCGAAATCATGCCTGAGCCCCGCAGGGCGCGCGCGATTGCCCCGCGACAAGGTCCAAAGCACCGCGCCGCCACCATTGGACCAACCCATGAGGGCGATGCGGTCCGCCCGCACATCCGGGCGGGATTGTAGAAACAACAACGCGGCATAAGCATCACGCGCGCGTTCCACACTGACGCGAACACGACGATCACCGCCTTGGCCACAAAGGCTGCCTTCATTGCGCGGCGTCAGGCTATCCACTTGCAAGACCAGGTAGCCAAGCTGCGACAAGCGCCGCGCCCAATCCGTATCACGCGGGAAGGGCTGTCCAGACCGCGTATTCATACCGGCGCAGCCATGCATCAGGATGATCGCGGCATGCGGTCCGCGCCCGGCGGGCTGCCACAGCACAGCATTCAGCGCGGTTGGCCCGTTCACCGCCTGTTCGCCGGGATGGGCCGGAATAGCGATGGCTTGCGGCTGCGCCATGGCCGGCGCCGCAGCAAGGCATATCAGCATGATCAGCAAGCGCCGCATGCACGCATGAAAGACGACGGACGCCTTACCGTCAACCATGCGCTTTGACGCCGCCCGGAGCAAGATGAGAGAATAAGCACCAGCCCGCGCATCGTTGATATGGCAGTGAGGATACACCCCATGAAGCTCCGCGTTTTTCTCTCACATACACCGGAAATGTTCGAAGGCTATTACGGCCC
>Ga0172376_10006170_pt1 | contig 13103 bp, 12 predicted proteins | sample Lak35m_FD_121114 | JGI IMG/M metagenome (GOLD analysis project Ga0172376, IMG submission 121114) | Freshwater microbial communities from Kabuno Bay, South-Kivu, Congo - kab_092012_35m | ecosystem: Environmental > Aquatic > Freshwater > Lake | place: Democratic Republic of the Congo: South-Kivu...
AAGGACGCCGAGGCGCCGATCTTCTCGGTCAGCGACCTCGGCATCGTGGGTGACGTGAACAAGGTCCTGCCGGCCGTCATCGAGGCGCTCAAGGCCCGCTGAGCGCGGGTACGGCGCCTCAGACGAGGGGCCAGGGCCAGCGCCGTCCCGACGAATCGGCCGGCAACACGCCGTTTCGGACCAGTGCCCGCGCTCGGGCCACCACGGCATCGCGCTCGAACGGCCCCAGGAGGTCGGCCAGCGCGGCGGGCAGCGGCTCGTCGGCCAGCCGAGCCAGATCGGTGAGGTCGTCGTCATCGATGGGTTCGTCGGCGAAGTCCCAGATGACGGTGCGCAACTTGAAGTCGGCGTGGAACGACAGCCCGTTGTCGATGCCCCACACGTGGCCGTCGGCATCGACGAGGCAATGTCCGCTCTTCCGATCGGTGTTGTTGGCCACGAAGTCGAAGGCGGCCATCCGTCGGAACTGCCGGTGATGGCGCTCATCCTCCAGCAACGTGAAGTAGTGCAGGTCGTAGTCGGCCTCGATCAACAACTGCAACGAACCGATCCCGTGCGGCGCGTCCTCGCGGGCGATGGTCATCGGGACGAGGTCCCATCCGAGCGCCACCGAGAGTTCGTAGGCGGCGATCTCACGTCGCCACAGTCCGTCGGGGAAGTCCCACAGCGGACGCTCACCGGCGTGCGGCTTGTAGACCGCCCGCACAGTGAACTCGTCGAGCACGCACTCGACCAGCAGGGTGGCGTTCGAACTCCATGGCATCCGACCGATGACCTCGACCGTGCCGGTGGAGAGGGCCCGGGCGACGTCGTCGTCGGTCAGTTCAGTCTCGGACACGTGTGACCGTCCACGTCGATCGGACGACCGCACAATCGACAGCCCGGACGTCCGGCGTGGACGAGTTCGTTCCCGGCGCGCATGAACGTCGCCACCTGGGCGGGCGTGAGGTGGAATCGGGCGGTGGCGGGCTCCCGCTCCTCGTCCTCGTCGGCCAGCATCTCCTCGGCCACGATGACGAGTCGTTCCTCGTCGCCCTCCCACGCCACACCGAGACCGCCCACCGTCCACACCAGTTCGCGTGGTTCGGCGACGTCCGGTGTGGGCGCCGGATCGAGCGGATCGGTTCCGGGCAGATCGGCCAACACGCTCTCGAAGTACTCGCACAGGGCCGCCACCTGTTGCTTCTCGACCTTGAACGACACCACTCCGTCGTTGGTGTGGGCCTGCAGGAAGAACGTGCGACTCCCGGGCCGGCCCACGGCGCCGGGCAGGATTGCCCGGGCCTCGGTGAAGTCGAAGGAGTCGGTCATGACGAACCTCGCACCCGTGCTGCCTCAGGACACGGCCAGCGAGCCGAGATCACCGGTGGCGTTCACGGTGAGGACCGCCGGTCCCGACGGGGAACGGAGCACGGCCGTGACCGAACACGGTGAGATCACGATCCGCTGGAACAGGTCGAGGTGCGTGCCCAGTGCATGGGCGACGAAGGCCTTGATCGGATCGGCATGGGACACGGCCACGATCGTCTCGCCCGGATGGGCTGCCACCAGTGCGTCGATGGTCTCCACGATGCGCGTCTGCATCTCCATGAACGATTCGCCGTTCGGGAACCGGAATCCGCTCGGATGACGCTGCACGGTGGTCCATTCGGGCTTCTTCATGAGGTCGGTCAGTCGACGTCCCGTCCAGTCGCCGAAGTCGCACTCCAGCAGACCACGGTCGATGCGCACTTTCTGTCCGGTGGCTGCCGCAATGGGCTTGGCCGTCTCCCGGGTCCGCTCCAGAGGTGAGGCGTAGACGGCGGAGATGCGCCGTCCGGTGGCGAGGATGCGACGGGCCGCATCCTCGGCCTGGGCCACGCCCTCGGGAGCCAGGTGCAGGCCCCGGGCCCGGCCGGGCAGGGTCGTCCCGGTGGTGGGGGTGCGGCCGTGGCGCACGAGCAACACGAGTGTCGGACGGACGGTGCGGGAACGGGCCATGGATCGGCGAGCCTATCGACCGACATCGGCGGTGGAACCGCTCAGCCGCCGGTCGTGACCCGTCGCCGATGGAGGAGCGCACAGGGCCACCGGCTACGGTGACCGGGTCCGTTCGTTCTCGGGAAGGTCATCGATGACAGGTCGACGTCTGCGTGTCGGGGTGCTGGTGGCCGTGGTGGCACTCCTCGGGCTGGCCGGATGCGCCGAGGACAACACGCCGGACGCCTACGACACGTTGACCCAGCAGAACTTCCTCGAGCTCTGCACCAACACCTATTTCGAGAACACCGACGACACGTTGTCGCAGACCTCCAGCACCATCGCCGCCGGAGTGCAGGCGCTGGACGTCACCAAGTGCCAGTGCCAGTACGACGTGTTCGTCGAGAAGATGCCCATCAACAAGTCGGCGACGCCCCCGCCCGGTTACAGCGGACCGAACTTCACCGACCTCAACGCCAGCTTGAAGTCCAACCCCGCCGAGGCGTGGGCCACTGTGCCGGAGTCGATCAAGACGGCCCTGACCGCCTGTGCCTCCGGATCTTCGGGCACGACGACCACCACGGCGCCGGCCACCACGACGACGACGAACTAGCCCTTCGCTTTCTTCTCGGGCAGACCCACGCGCACGCCCGACTCGGCCCATTGCGGCCACCGGGCCCTGCTCTTCTCGGCCAACTTGTGCAGCAGGGTGATGGCGGCCGGATCCTCGTCACCGGGACGGGCGATGATCGAACCGTCGGCGATCATCCGCGAGATCACCTCGCGCCCCAGGTCGGTGCGCACGATGGTCAGCGTCCAGTCGTTGTCCTTGCCGATGCCGCCGGTGGAGATGTCGGCGTGCTCGGCGGCGAAATCGGGGCAGTGGGTGCATCCCTCGCGGGTCCAGTCGTGGCACTCCTTGAGGTTCACCTCGTGGTAGCCACCGTCGCGCGTCCAGATCTGGAAGACGCCCTTGATGTTCATCTTGACGATCTCCGCCTTGGGGATGCGGTACTTCGTCTCGAACAGTTCCTCGAAGATGGCGTCGTCGAACGTCTTCGAGCACAGCAGGCCGATGTTGAACACGATCGGCTTGGAGATCTTGCCGATCTTGCGCGCCCACATGACGGGGGCGATCGAGGACTGACAACTCATGCCCACCATGGCCAGACGCGACAGGCCCCGGTCCTTGGCCTCGTCGAGCGCCAACGTGTTGGCCGAGTAGGTGTAGCGACTGCCGGCACCGGCCAGCACCTCGTCGCGGTTGGTGGCCACACCCGGGATCGCCTTCCAAGTGGTGGCATCGCCCCCCTCGAGATAGGAGGTCAGCGCGCCGTCGATGTAGTCGTTGTCCAACGCCCAGATCAGGATCGCCGAGACCAGACCGCCGTCCTGACCCATCCGGTGCACCATGTCGTCCGAGGCACGGGTGAGCAGGATGTCGGAGTAGACGCCCGACATCTCGTCGTCGGCGCGCTCGCGACCGAACAGATGCTCGTCGGCCTGCGGTTCCCACAGGCGGAAGCGCGGACAGGCCCGGGTGCACGAGGTGCACCCCTTCTCGCCGTGGATGCAGTCGGCGGGACCGAGCTCGTCCTCGAGGTGGAACGGCTTGTAGCCGCCGGCCACATGGTCGTACCCGATCACGTCATGGGGGCAGGACACGACGCAGCCGGCACAGCCGGTGCACAGGCCCGAGGTGATGACCTCGTCGAAGAGCTCCTTCCACTGGAAGGTCCACCGCTCGGCCTTGGCCGGTGCAGTCGGTGTGGTCGTCGCCGCGTCGCTCATGACGAGCGAATGTACCCTCCGGTCAGCGGGCACGGACCGGACTGGACCGGCCGTCCCTTCACCGGGAGACTGAGCACATGGATCTGACCTATCCCCCCGAGGCCGAGGCCTACCGGAGTGTCGTGCGCGGGTGGTTGGAGGAGAACCTCCCCGCCGGCTGGTTCGAACCCGGATTCGAACTCTCCGACGAGCAGCGAGCCGAGTTCCTGGCCGGCTGGACCGAGAAGCTCTACGGGGGCGGGTGGATCTGTGCGTCGTGGCCGTCCGAGTACGGCGGCAAGGGTCTGTCCACCATGGAAGCGGTCGTCGTGGCCGAGGAGTTCGCTCGGGCCGGCGCGCCGATGCGCGCCGATTTCTTCGGTGACACCCTCGTCGGTCCCACCATCCTGCAATGGGGCACCGAGGAGCAGAAGAAGGAGTTCCTCCCCAAGATCCTGTCGGGCACCATCGCCTGGTGCCAGGGATTCAGCGAGCCCAACGCCGGTTCCGATCTCGCCGCACTGGCCACCAAGGCGGTACGCGATGGCGACGAGTGGGTCATCAACGGACAGAAGATCTGGACGACGCAGGGTTTCGTCGCCGATTACGTGTTCGTGCTGTGTCGCACCGATTCCGAGGCCCCGCTGCACAAGGGGATCTCGTATCTGTTGTGTCCGATGGATCAGCCCGGTGTCGAGGTGCGGCCGATCAAGCAGATCGACGGTTCGGCCGAGTTCGCCGAGGTGTTCTTCACCGATGCGCGTTGTCCGGTCGACAATGTCGTCGGCGGACTCAACAACGGGTGGGCCGTGGCCATGACCACGCTCGGGTTCGAACGCGGTACGTCGGCCACCACCGGCTACCGGCGGTTCGAGACCGAGTTGAACCATGTGATCGCCACCGCTCGGGCCAACGGGAAGATCGACGAGCCGGAGATCCGCCAACGACTGGCCAAGGCGTGGTCGAAGGTGCAGATCATGCGCATCAACGGTCTGCGCTCGCTCACCGCCGTGGTGCAGGAGCGCAAGGACTTCGGTGTCGCCGCGCTGGGGGCCACCAACAAGATCTTCTGGAGCGAGTACCACCAGGAGGTCATGAAGCTGGCCATGGACGTCCTGGGTGTCAAGGGTCAGTTGCTCCTCGGTGACCCGGGTGAGGACGAGTCCGTGCCCGGCTACGGCCGCCGACCGGTGAACCCCGCCTACCCGGCCAACGCGCTGCAGTCGTCGTTCTTCTTCAGCCGCTCCGAGACGATCTGGGGTGGCACCTCGCAGATCCAGCGCAACATCGTCGGTGAGCGCGTGCTCGGACTCCCCAAGGAGCCCAAGGCCACCTCCCGCGCCTGAGGGGTGACCGGGCCCCGAGGGGGGCCTCGTCTACCCTGATCCCGCCATGTCCGAATTCCCCCCAGCCTCGGGCGGAGCCGGCGCGCCGTGGAACCAGGGAGCACGGACCCGCCGTCCCGTCCCCGACGGACGCCGAACCCCGGCCAGCGACGGCCGTGGGCGCCGGGTCCTCGGTTCCTCGGGGAACCCGTCCGGCGGCCGTGAGCCGGCTCGTGCCGCCGGCCGGCCCGCCATGCGCCACGCCCGCCCGCCTCGGCGTCGGCGGCGAGTCCTCATGGTGGTGGGCGGGATCCTCGGTGTCATCGCTCTCGTTGCCGCCGGGGTGGCCGGCTACGGATGGTGGCGACTCAGCCAGATCCATCGCGACTCACTGGCGTTGGCCGAGTCCTCGGGTGGCGTGCAGAACTTCCTGATCGTGGGCTCGGACAGCCGGTCCTCGGTGTCGAAGTCCGATGAGGATGCCGCCGCGTTCCTCAACGAGCCCGGCGCGGCGACGGCCGGCCAACGATCGGACACGATCATGGTGGCGCGGGTCGATGCGAAGAACCGCACCGTCGATCTCATGTCGCTCCCGCGGGACCTCTACGTGCCGATCATGCCGTCGGGCGATCCGGATCGCATCAACTCGGCCTTCGCTCGGGGCAGCAACAGTGCCGATGGCGCGCAACGCCTGATCGACACCATCCGGGCCGCCTTCGGCATCGACATCAATCACTACGTCGAGATCAACTTCAAGAGCTTCAAGGGGATCACCGAGGCGGTCGATGGCATGCCGCTGTACTTCGACCGACAGGTGCGTGATCGGCACTCGGGTCTCCATGTGCTGCAGACCGGGTGCTTCACGCTCGACGGTGAGGCCGCGCTAGCTTACGCGCGATCGCGCCACCTCGAGTATCTCGATCCGAAGACGAAGAAGTGGATCGAGGACCCGAGCGCCGATCTGGGCCGCATCTCGCGACAGACCTTCTTCCTGCAGGAGATGTTCGATCGCGCGCAGTCGAAGTTCGGTTCGCTCGACCTGAAGGCGATCAACGGCCTCGTCTCCTCGTTGGCCGACAACCTGACCCTCGACAAGAACCTCCAGATCGGAGAACTGGTGTCGTTGGGGCGCGCCTTCAAGGGGTTCTCCGGTGAGCAGATCACCACCCACGCCCTGCCCGTGTATCTCGACGTGACCAGTGCGGGGGCCAGCATCCTGCGACTCGACACCGCAGCGGCCGAGGACATCCTCAACGTCTTCCGGAACCTGCCACCCGGCACGGTGACGCCGCGCTCGGTGGTGGTGAACGTCGTCAACGCCTCGGGCGCGAAGGGTAGGTCGTTGGAGGTCACGAACCGGCTCGACCAGCTCGGCTATCAGGCCACCGCGGGCGGGGATGTGAGCAGGACGCAGACCGCGACCACGATCCGTCATCTGCCCGGCTACGAGCGTCAGGCCGATCTGCTGGCCCGCCAGTTGTCGGCCGGCGCCGAGATCAAGGTCGACTCGTCGTTGAAGGCCTCGCAGCCCGTGGTGCTCACCCTGGGGACCAACTTCACCGGCGTAGCCGATCAACCGGCCCCGACGACCACCACGACGACGGCGGCGCAGGTGGCCTCGGTGGCGTCGGCTCCTCCTCCTTCCGGGCCACCCGTGACGATCAAGGCCGGCGAGTACACCGATTTCGTCGGACTGGTGGTGGGCCGCACGCCCGAGGGGACCTCGTGCGGATGATGACCGTTGCGAACCACGCCCGCCGATCCCGCGCGTGACGCTCACCGTTCGAGGGCTGTCGGTCGAGATCGCCGGGAAGTCGATCGTCGACGACGTGTCGTTCGAGGTGCGTCCCGGCGACAAGGTTGGCCTCGTCGGTCGCAACGGCGCAGGCAAGACCACCTTGTTCCGCGTGCTCGGTGGGGCGACGGCCCCGCGCGCGGGCACGGTGCGTCGTGCCGGGGCCACCGGGTATCTCTCGCAGGATCCCCGCGCCGACGACACCCCGCCGGGCACGACCGGTCTGCGCCACGTGCTGTCCGGACGTGGGCTGGACGCCGCCCTCGAACGACTCGAGCACGCAACGGCGGCGCTCGATGACGATGCGTCGGCGAGCGCCATCGTCGCCTTCGCCGAGGCCCAGGAGCACTTCGAGCACCTGGGTGGGTACGCGGCCGAGGCGGAGGTCCATCGCATCGTGGCCGGACTGGGACTGGCCGCCGACCGCCTCGCGCGTTCCGTCGAGGTCCTGTCCGGGGGTGAGCGACGTCGACTGGAACTGGCCCGGATCCTCTTCGCCGGATCGGATCTGCTGCTGCTCGACGAGCCGACCAACCACCTCGACGCCGATGCCCGTGACTGGGTGATCCGCCATCTGCGCGCCTTCGCCGGCGCGCTGGTCGTCATCAGTCACGACCTCGGACTGCTCGACGATGCCATCACCAGGGTGATGCACCTCGACCGTGAGTTCGAGGAGGCGGCGGGGGAGTTGATCGAGTACCGCGGCACCTACTCCCGGTACCTGGCGGCGAGGGCCGACGACGAGGCCCGCACGATGGCGGTCGCGACGCGGCAGGCGAAGGAGATCACGAGGCTCAGGAGTCGGGCTGATTCGATGCGCGGTCAGACGGCGAAGCGGGCCCGGGTGGCCAAGAACCTCGATGCGCGGGCCGAGCGAATCGCTGCCACCCGCGTCGAGGCCCCGCGGGCGAAGCGACGTTTCGACGTGCGACTGCCCGAGCCGCCCTCTGTCGGGAGGACCGTCCTCGCCGCCGATGGACTGTGGAAGAGCTTCGGACCACTCGACGTGTTCGAGGACGTCTCGTTCGATGTCGGTCGGGGAGAGCGGCTGCTCGTGCTGGGCCTCAATGGCGCCGGCAAGTCGACACTGCTCAAGGTCCTGTCGTCGCGGGTCGACGCCGATCTCGGCGAGGTCCGCGTGGATGCGCGGGCCCGACTCGGGTTCTTCGCCCAGGAGCACGAGGACATCACCGCCGGTCGCGATCTTCTCCAGCACATGCACGACGGCGCCGATCTGGGTGACGCGCAGGCCCGCGCCGTGTTGGGCATGTTCGGGTTCTCGGGCGACAAGGTGCTCCAGGACGCCGCCACCCTCTCGGGTGGCGAGAAGACGAAACTCGCCCTGGCCCGGCTCGTCGCCGGCACCCGGAACCTGCTCCTGCTCGACGAGCCGACCAACAACCTCGACCCGGGCTCACGCGCCGCGATCGGCAGCGCACTGGCCGGCTGGGCGGGGACGATGGTGCTCGTGAGTCACGATCCCGAGTTCGTCCGCGAGTTGCGACCGGACCGGGTGTTGCTCATGCCCGAGGGAGTGCTCGACCACTACTCCGACGACATGATCGATCTGGTGGTGCTGGCCTGACCGTTCGTCGGCCGTACCTTGGTGACGTGACCCACGAACGTCCGACCGGCACGCTCGACGACATCGTGCGGACGGCGGCCGCATCGCAACCGTCGGCACCAGCGCTGCTCGACGGTCGACGAACACGCACGTTCGCCGAGTTGCATGACCGCATCGGTCGCACGGTCGCCGCGCTCGACGGACTCGTCGGCCCCGGTGTCGCCGTCGCCGCGCTCGGGCCCAACGAGTGGGGCTGGATCGATGCCTACTACGGGGTGCCGGCCTCGGGCCGACTGCTCGTCCCGCTCAACCACCGACTCCATGCGGTCGAGCTGGCCGACATGGTCCGGCGCGCCGCAGTGGGCCTCGTGCTCGGCGACCCCGATCATCTGGCCCGGTTGCTCGCCGTCGACGACACGATTCCCACCGTCGACTGGTCGGCGTGGGATGCACTGCTCGACGCGGCGTCGCCGAAGGGAACGAGCGCGGCTGTCACGTCGACCGATCCGGCCTGGCTGTTGTTCACCAGCGGCACCACCGCGGCGCCGAAGGGCGCACTGTTGTCGCACGCGTCGTTGTCGGCCTCGGTGGCGGCGAGTGACGCCGCCCGTCCCGTCGAACCCGATGACGTCTACGTGTACCCGTTTCCGCTGTGCCATGTCGCCGGGTACAACGTGCTGCAGCGACACACCAACGCGCGTCCGGTGGCGCTGCTCGACGGGTTCGAGGCCGTGCGGTTCTGCGACGTGGTCGAAGCCACGTCGGCGACGTCGTGCTCGCTGGCCGCCACCATGCTGGCGTCGTTGCTCGACCTGCTCGATGCCGAACCCGAACGACGCTCACAACTGTTGACCTTGCGCTCGATCGCCTACGGCGCATCACCCATGCCCACCGCGCTTTTGCGCCGGGCCGACTCCATGCTCGGCGTCGATCTGGGTCAGGGCTACGGCATGACCGAGTTGTCGGGGAACGCCGTGTTCCTCGATGCCCCCACCCATCGACGTGGTCTGGATGCCGATCCGTCACTCCTGTCCGCCGTCGGGGTCCCGGCCCCCGGGGTCGAGGTCCGGATCGTCGATGACGATGGAGTCGAACTCGCCGACGGACAGGTGGGGGAGATCGCCGTGCGGGCGCCCCAGGTGATGCTGGGCTATCTCGACGATCCCGAGGCCACGGCGGCGACCATCGTCGACGGGTGGTTGCGCACCGGCGACCTCGGACGACTCGATGACGGGATGCTGCGGGTCGTGGACCGCCGCAAGGACATGATCATCACCGGCGGCGAGAACGTGGCCTCGCTCGAGGTGGAGGAGGCGGTCATGTCCCACCCGTCGGTGGCCCGGGTGGCGGTGATCGGAGTGCCCGATGCTCGCTGGGGGGAGAACGTGTGCGCCGTGGTGGTGCCGGTCGACCGTGATGCGTTCGACGTCGAGGCCGTGGCCGCCCATGTCCGTTCGCAACTGGCGGGCTTCAAGGTGCCGCGGCACTGGTGGCTGGTCGACGCGCTGCCGGTCAACGCCGCCGGCAAGGTGACCAAGGCTGAACTGCGACGACGGGTGGACGAGGATCCGTCCGTGGTCGGCCCCCGGCGTTGAGGCCTTGGTAGGGGCGCACCGCGCCCCCGACGTCGATTCCGCCGGGCATACTTCGTGTCCTATGTTGCGCGTCGTGCATCCACGACTCCGGTCCCGGTTCCAGGGGTGGTGAACGGTCTCTTGTCGGCCGTTGATCTCTTCTCGTCCTTGGCGCTCCTCGTGGTGGTGGCTGCCCTGGTCGGCCTCGGTGTCGCCTTCCTCATGGCCGGTCGCGATCGTCCAGCGGCGCGGCGGTCGGCCACCGGTCGGGTCGCGATCCTCGAAACCCCAGCGAACTTCGACTGGCGGGTCGATCCCGACACGCCATTCTCCCAGTTGCCCCCGTTCCCGTCCACGGCCCAAGCGACGTCGGTTCCCTCGATGACCGGCCCGGCGCCGGAACCGGAGCCGGTGGTCACGCACCCGGACGACCCAGATTTCCTGCTCGTGTCCACGGAGGGTCCCCGAGCCTCCGACGAGTTGCTGTCATTGCCCGGGCTGGGGGCGAGCGCGTCCGGGGCCCAGACCGCCCCGGCACCGATCGCCGCTCGGGCCCCCGTGGTTGCACCGGCTGCCCCGACGCCCGTTCCACCCGTCGATGCGTCGGTTCCGGTCCGTGCCATGACACCGGAGCCGCTCGAGTCGCCCCTGCGACTCGAGCCCGCCCCGCTGCCGGTGGTCACTCCGTCGCCCCGACCACTCGACCGCATCGAGCCCGATGAGCCGCCGGCGCCTTCGGCGCCGCAGGACCTGTCGATGCACGCGGTCGATCGCTACGCGCTGCTGCGTCGGATCGAGAGCCTCGAGGAGCGCACCGACGCCCACTCGCGTGCATGGGCCAAGAGTCTGCGGGCCCGACTCGAGTCGGGACGTCCCTGACATCAACCGGGACATCAACCGGGACATCGATCGGGGAGCGCCCTCGGCAGGATTCGAACCTGCGCACACGGCTCCGGAGGCCGATGCTCTATCCCCTGAGCTACGAGGGCGGGTAGGGCAGGGACCCTAGTCCACTCGTCCATCGGCCCCTCTCGGCCGATGGACGAGGGGTGCCGGTCAGGCCAGCAGGTTGATGGCCCGCGAGGCCACCAGCACGATCGTCACCAGTGATGCGGCCGACTGCACCATCATCAGCGCCTTGGCCCGGCCGGTGAGTGGCATCGAATCGGTGGGGCCGAACGACGTCGAATTCGTGAAGCTCGTGTAGAGGTAGTCGAAGAAGCCGGGACTCCACGGTTGACGGAACACATCGGTGGTGGCGTTCTGCGGGAACAGGAAGTCGCGCGCCGCCGGTTCGGTGTCGCGCCGCACCGCCGGCCCACCGGCGTCAAGCTCCCAGTACCACAGCGCGAACACGATGACGTTGTTCAACCACAGGGCGATGGCGGTGTACACGAGTTCGGCGCCGTCGATGTCGGAGTTGCGCAACAGGTCGTGCACCAACAGACCGACCGCGCTCAGGTTGGCCGCCGAGATCACTGCGATCAGCAGGATGGACAGTGCGCGCAACGGCGCTGAGTCGCGTGCGCGCCGATCCGGATTGGTGACCAGAAGTGGCACCATGAGCAGCGCCTCGAGTGCGGGCAACAACCACCGTGGGCCGATGACCAGAGGTGACGGCAACAGGACGTAGAGGGCGATGGCGCCGGCCAGGGCCACCGCCGCCGGCCAACGCGATTCGTGGTTCCGGGTGCCGCCAGAGTTCACGCCCGCTGCAGTTCCCGCGAGCGCACCACCGTGCTGCCGAAGGGCCACAGCGCCAGCACCGACATCTTGAAGGCCTGGATGCCGAACGGGATGCCGATGATCGTGACGCACAGGATGGCGCCCGAGATGAGGAACCCGATGAACAGGCCCCATCCGATGAGCACCAGCCACAGGATGTTGAACACGATCTCGAGAACGCTGCCCGAACTGCCGATGGAGGCCGAACGTCCGAAGGGCCACAGGGCGAAGCCGGCCAGCTTGAAGGCCTGGATGCCGAACGGGATCCCGATGATGGTGATGCACATGAGCAACCCGCCGAGCAGGTAGCCGAGGGCGAGCCAGACCCCTCCGAAGATGAACCACAGGATGTTGCCGATGGTGCGCATGGGCGCACGCTACCGGTGGGCGCTCGGCGGATTCGGGACGCTCAGGAGTGGTCGACGCCCACGGTCGCCAACTTGGTGCGGAAGTCGCCGTAACCGCGGTCCAGCAGATCGACACCGTGGATGAGACTCTCCCCCTCGGCCGAGGCGGCGGCGATCACGTAGGAGAATCCGGCGCGCAGATCGGGCACCACCAGTTCGGCACCGTGCAACCTCGTCGGTCCCACCACCACGGCCGAGTGCCGGTGATTGGCGGCGCCGAACCGGCACCGGGTCGGGCCCAGACATTCGGTGAACACCTGGATCTGCGCGCCCAGTGACCGCAGGGCCTCGGTGTAGCCCAGTCGGTCCTCGTACACGGTCTCGTGCACCACACTCACGCCCTCGGCCTGGGTCAGCGCAGTGACGAACGGCGACTGCCAGTCCGTCATGAAGCCGGGATGCACATCGGTCTCGAGGGCGAGGGGGCGCAGCATCCGACGGGCTCGTCGGAAGGTGAGCGTGTCGCCGGCGGCGTCGATGGAGAACTCGCCACCGGCGCGCCGGTACACGTTGAGGAACGTCGACAGCAGTTGCTGCTGCACGCCGTGCACCGTGATGGTGCCGCCGGTGGCCAACGCCAACGAGGCCCACGAGGCCGCCTCGAGTCGGTCGCCGATCACCCGGTGTTCGAACCCGCCGAGTTCGTCGACTCCCGTGACCCGGATCGTGCGGCTGGGCTCGACCGAGATGATCGCTCCCATCTTCTGCAGCACGGCGATCAGGTCGAGGATCTCGGGCTCGATGGCCGCGTTCGTCAACTCGGAGTCACCCTCGGCCAGCACCGACGCGAACAGGAACTGCTCGGTGGCGCCCACCGAGGGAAAGGGGAGAGCCACACGCGCGCCGCGCATCGTGTCGACGCGCAGTTCGATGATGTCGCCCCGGTGGTCGTCGCGCGCACCGAACGAGCGCAGCACGTCGAGGTGGTAGTCGACCGGTCGTGGACCGATCGAGCAGCCGCCCGGAGCCGCGACCACGGCGTGT
>Ga0172376_10006173_pt1 | contig 13100 bp, 12 predicted proteins | sample Lak35m_FD_121114 | JGI IMG/M metagenome (GOLD analysis project Ga0172376, IMG submission 121114) | Freshwater microbial communities from Kabuno Bay, South-Kivu, Congo - kab_092012_35m | ecosystem: Environmental > Aquatic > Freshwater > Lake | place: Democratic Republic of the Congo: South-Kivu...
GCCGCTCCGCCCCGCGTCCCGGCCGCCGCATCGCCGCCGCCAGCGACTCCGCCCCGTGTCCCGGTGGCCGCATCGCCGCCGCCAGTCGCTCCGCCGCGTGTCCCGGCTGCCGCATCGCCGCCGCCAGCGACTCCGCCCCGCGTTCCGGTCGCCGCATCGCCGCCGCCGGTCGTGGTCATGTCGTCTGCTAAGCCTTTAAGTGCCGCAGCGGCACTGGGCGCGGCCCTTGCCGCCCCATTCAACGCTCCCGCCAGCAATTCACCGACTGCAGCACATTACTCCGGAACACCATCCCCGCAGACACGGCCTGTCCCGCCACCCAATAAGATCTTCGACACATGGGATGCAGAGATTCCCGTCGAAGAGGACATCGAGGGCAGTAAGGCAGAAAACCCGTTTGGCACACAGCTGCCTGGCAACAAAGCCGTCGGAAAAAACAGAGGTGCTCTGCCGGAACCGTTTGATCCGTGGCGCCCAGGTACTGCGCCCAGGCAAAATCGCCTCTTCCAGACAACTGTGGAGGCCACTGCAGGACGCTTCACCAGACTGGCGACAAAGGCAGTTGAACTGCTGGTCCTGCTGGCGTTCATGCTCCCTGGCTACCTGTTGTTTGCGAACACGACATGGGCTCCCGAGTACGATATCGTTCGCCGTTCCGCCTACGGTCTGTTCATTGCCGCCTTTGTGATTCACATCGTGGTCACTCTGATTCTCTGCTGCAGCGGAAAAACCATTGGAAAGAAGATTTTTCGGCTGACCGTCCACGACCGATCCACAGGAATGCCGGCCGGAGCCCTGCGGACATCCTCGCGAGAAATCCTCTACGAGGTCGCGTTTCTGATGGTTTTTTTCCTTGTGGATCACCGTCTCGCCATTTTGATTCGATTAATCGACGTGCTGTTCATCTTCAGCTCCGACCGCCGTCGGCTCACCGACAGAATCTGCAACACCGTGGTGGTTGCCGACTGAACTCAACCCAGCATCATGCCCTGACGTGCCTGCTGACTTGTGGCCAGGGCCGTCTCACCCGATAATCCAGACGACGTCTGTTCCACGCAGGCTCCGGGACCTTCCCGGGCCGCAGACGGTGCTCGTTCTATCAGGGCAAACAAAACCATGCGAATTCTGAATGGATTGCTCACAGGAGTCTTGCTGATGACATCTGCGGTGACTGCCGCCCATGCCGGTGCGGATAACTTCGGAAAAACAAAGGACGGTGTCCCCGTCGAACTGCATACGATCGGAAACAAATCCGGCTTTTCCGCGAAAATCATGACCCGAGGGGCCACACTGGTCAGCCTGATGGTCCCAGACGCCAATGGAAAACTCGCCGATGTCCTGCTCGGTTTCGACAGCGTCACCGGCTACGAATCTGACGGCAACCAGTACTTCGGATGCACCACCGGCCGCGTCTGCAATCGCATCGCCAAAGGTCGCTTCAAACTCGATGGCCGCGAATACTCACTTGCCATCAACAACGAACCCAATCACCTCCACGGCGGACTCGATAAAGCCCTCGATAAACTCGTCTGGAAAGCCGAACCCGTGTCCTCCACCGACGGCGAGGGCGTGAAATTCAGCGTCGTCAGCCCCGATGGAGATGAAGGCTACCCAGGTAAGCTGGAAGTCACCGTGACCTATTTCATTCCCGCCAACTCAAATCGCATCACCATCAGCTACACCGCGGTCACCGACAAAGCCACTCCGGTGAACCTCACCAATCACGCCTACTTTAATCTCGGCGGCGAAGGCAGCCCCACAGTACTCAATCACGAACTCCTGCTCCACGCAGAATCCTACACTCCCACAGATGATACCCTGATCCCCACTGGAAAAATCGCTCCAGTTGCCGGTACGGATCTTGATTTCACCAAACGCACTCGCATCGGCGCCCGCATTGAGGCCGTTGCCAAAACCCCCGCACTTGGTTACGACCACAACTTCGTCATCAAACGCGCCGCCGGCGATGAACTCGCACTCGCCGCAGAACTCCTCGATCCCGCCTCGAAACGCCGCATGCGAGTCTACACCTCGGAACCCGGGATCCAGTTCTATTCCGGTAACTTCCTCAAGGATCAGGCCGGCAAAGGTGGCAAAACCTACGCCCATCGCAGTGCCCTCTGTCTGGAAACTCAGCACTACCCCGATTCGGTCAATCACCCCGAATTCCCATCCACGATTCTTAAACCCGGCGCGAAGTACCAGTCCACCACCGCCTACGCTTTTGACGTTGAAAAGTAATCCAGCCGTCGTAAAACCAAAGACAGCTCTCGGCATCGCGGACTCCGCGGCGACCCCGTGAGCAATATTCTCTGCTGCCCTCAATGGCGTGCGGGGGACGGCAGTCCCCCGTTATCGCCCCTTCTGCCCCCCCCCATGAAAGCCCTGCCCCCATGTGGCCCGAATCCGAAAAAACCCTGGACCTGCTCCGGGATGTGGCCGATGGGGACGCCGCCGCCGTCAACCGCCTGATGGATCGTCATCGCGATGCCGTACGGCGGATGATTCAAATGCGACTCGACCAGGCAGTTGCTCGTCGTGTCGATGCCAGTGACGTTGTTCAGGATGTCATGCTCGAAGCCTCACAGCGACTGAATGGGTACCTCCAGAATCCCTCAATGCCCTTTCATCTCTGGCTCCGACAACTGGCCAAAGATCGCATCATTGACATGCATCGACGACATCGAGCCGCTCGGCGCCGGTCAGTCGATCGCGAACAAAATTTCTCCGGACTGGGCTCCGATGACCAATCCGCCGCCGACCTCGCCGCACTCCTGCAGGATGCTGAACTCACACCCGCTGCTGCTGCTCTCCGCAAGGAACTCCAGGACCGCTTTCTTGCCGCTATCGGGCAGATGGATGATACCGATCGAGAAATCATAATGATGCGGCACTTCGAACATCTGGGTAACAGCGAAGTCGCCGCTGCTCTCGGGCTGAGCCCGCCTGCCGCCGGCATGCGTTACCTTCGTGCCATCCGCCGACTCCGTGAACTTCTTGATGCGGATGGCCAGTCGCTTCCAGGATTCTGACCGTGCAGTTCCGCTCTGACACGGCCATCATGCAGCACGCACTCCTGCTGGCCACCCGCGGCTTCGGCTCTGTCGAACCCAACCCCCAGGTGGGGGCCGTGATCGTGTCGTCCGATCGACACCTCATCGCCGAAGGCTGGCATGCTCAGTTCGGCGGACCGCACGCCGAAATCAACGCCATCACAGCCGCCGCGGGAAACACTGCGGGAAACGATCTCTTCGTCACTCTTGAACCCTGCAGTCACCACGGCAAAACACCTCCCTGCGTTGACGCACTGCTCCACGCCGGATTCCGCCGCGTCGTTGTCGGCTGCCCCGACCCCGCTCCACACGCCGCCGGCCGTGGCCTGCAACTCCTCAGCAATGCCGGCGTTGTCGTGGAAACCGGGCTCTGCCAGGAAGCCGCAGAAGCCCTGATCGCTCCCTTCCGTCGACAGATGCTGCAACGTCTTCCCTGGGTCCACGCGAAGTGGGCCATGAGCCTTGATGGACGAATTGCCTGCGATTCCGGGCATTCCCAGTGGATCTCATCCCCCGTCTCACGCGCCGCTGTGCACAGCCTCCGCGGCCGCGTCGATGCCATTCTTACCGGTGCCGGAACCGTCCGCGCCGATAACCCCCTGCTGACCGCTCGCCCACCAGGTCCCCGAACTCCGCTGCGAGTGATTTTTGATTCGAGCGGCACCGCTGTCACCGCAGATTCCCGCCTTGCACAGTCACTCAGCGATGCTCCCGTACTGGTGTGCGTCTCAAACCGCTGCAGCGAAAGCAATCGTCTGAAGTTGCGGAATCTGGGCGTGGATGTCTTCGCCGTTGACAGCCCCAACTCCGTTCCACCCCGCACTGTCCTTGCAGAACTGGGCCGCCGCGGCCTCACTCATGTGCTGATCGAAGCCGGCCCCGCTCTGCTTGGAGCCTTCTTCGATCAGCAGGCCATCGATGAAGTCCACATCTTCGTCGCCCCGAAAATCCTCGGCGGCACCCACGCTTGCTCCGCCGTCGCAGGTTTCGGTCAAAACTGCGTTCCCGCCACAGCCCAGCTCCAGCACATGCACGTCCGGCAGCTCGATACTGACGTGCTCATCGAAGGCCGCTGGATCCGACACGAGTGATCGCGTCCGCAGCCGGAGACGCAGACCACTGCCAAACCGCAAAGGATCCAGCCCCCAGGGCATTCGCCCAATGGCCTTGAAGTTCTCTTCATCCGGGCGAAAATCGGCCCCAATCCCCCCTCTCCCCTTCGAGGGGAGAGGGGACGGGGGTGAGGGGTCAAAGAACACCGCCAGTCCCCTCGCCAACACTTCCAGGACACTGTGAATCCAGCATCCTCCTGCACTGTCCGTGCTGCGCGTGGCAGGCGCGTTTCACCCCTCACCCCCGACCCCGCTCCCCGGTCCGGGGAGAGGGGAGCCAGATGCTTTTTATGCCAGAACTTCAAGGCCATTGGGCATTCGCCCCCGCCGTCTGCCCGCCGTCTGCCGAGCCGCAACCGTCAGGGAGCGGAATCCCCACCCCCACCCCCACCCACAAAAACACCGCCACACCCTCGGATGGTGAAACGGTGGTAAGGGCACTTGCGATCGTCTCTCGGATTTCATGCAGACGCGCCGGCGGGCATCTTGCTGTACCGACTCTTACCTCACGCAAAGGCGCCAAGGCGCACAGCTGGACTGGTTGAAAATTTGAACCTTCTGTCCTTCCTTTGCGCCTTTGTGCCTTTGCGTGAGACCAACAGTTCTGACAACAACCGGCAGCGGAAGAGACGTCAACTGACGTTCCTTGCGATCACAACTACCGAATGGACCTCAGATTTGGGCGTTCCTTCGCAGATTGAATTCTGCTGATCGCCTCTCGGACTGCCCTCGCCTTCTGCTTACTCAGATTCTTTGGAAAGTTCTGTTCGCCACCGTCAAACATTGCCGCGGTCTGTTCCAGCAGCGGAACAACAACCTGGGCTTCGGCGCCGTATGCGTCCAGCACTTTCAGAATCTCAGGGGTGCGGTGTTCGCTGGCCCACGGATTCTGAGTGCGCAGGTAGTCGGCAGTGGCCTGCAATCCTTCTTCGATCTGATGGGACGCCAGCACTTTCAGGCCGTTCAGACGCACCCCGTCGGCAAACATTTCGCCGCTGGGAGCGGGAGTCTTCACGGCCTCCAGGATCATGGGAAGCAAAGGGCGGATCTGCTGGTAGCCAAGACGCGCATAGACCTCGCTGATTTCCCCGCGGGCACGGCCGTCCTGATTTTTCAGTCCCTGCGCGATCGCTTTAAGGAGCTGATCCTCATCAACCTCGTCAAGGGACTGGAGTCGTGGCAGCAGGGTGCTGAAGACAGCCATCGCAATGAACCGCTGCTCCATGCCACGAGGATCAGCGGGAGCCGGGCTCCGGGAAATCAACTCCAGAAGCTCCGGCACTGCGGAGACAGCTGGCTTGCCGATCGCTGCCAGCGCGGATGCGGCGCGGATACGAAGCCAGAGATCATCCTGCCGAAGAATGCCGCGCAGCTGTGGAACGGCAGGTGCCGCGTCACCTCGCAGCTTTTCCAGCGCCTGGCAGGCACCGATTCGAGCGTCCATGGTGCCTGAATCCAGCAGCGCGATAACGCTGGTTAACGAAGGATCCTTCCGCGAGGAGATCGCCATCGCAGCGCGTTCACGCACGACGGGGGACCACGATCCGAGACGCTCAACAAGTTCCGCGTCCTGAAGACCATCATAGAAGCTCCTGCGATCCTTGTTGTTCCAGCCGCGACCGTCGGACACGATCGACTGAGCCGTCTCTGCAGAAAGATGATCGACGACGCCCGGCACGCTGCCCGTCAGACGGATTTTTCGGAGCGGCAGGGCGTAGCCGAGCAGATAAGCGCCGGTCGCGTCCCAGTCATGATAGCTGTCATGATCCGGCTCCGGGGGGCCCTGATGTGCGAATGACCCGTCCGACCGTCGTGCCAGGTCATGATACCAGCCACCGAATTCCTGCATCCATGCTCCTGTTGCCTGAGGCCCCGCAAGAGCGATGGCGGGAAGGGACCACAACAGGTTGAAGTAGTTGCCCGTATGTCCGCAATCTCGCTCATTACCGTGGGACGCGAGTGCCATTCGAGTGAAGTAGCTGGCACTTGCTGATTCTTTAAGAGCACTGAACAGCACTGCTGCCATGCCACACTTGCCGTTGTCTTCATGCGTCTCGATCCAGGCCTCATGGTCACCATAGGGAACGGCTCCCTTTCCGGTGTAGAATCGCAGAAGCGTTGAGCTGAGTTCGACAGCGCGGGTGATTTCGGGATCCTCAACCCCGGCGTCACGGGCCAGCACCAGCCCGATCGTGAGCGGCAGGCCTGGTGAATTCATCATGCCATAACCCTGAAGTCGGCCATCGGGCAACGCAAATGTATGCCCCCACGAGCCAACCGCACTCTGGCCCCTCGCTGCTTCCAGGGCCAGTCGACGAAGTCCAGGCAAAACGGACTCGTCATCGGTCGCAATCACGTACTCAGCCAGAAAAATCATCACGTAGCCGTAGTACCATGTGCGAAAGTCAGTCGTCGAAAAGTCCGCCGCCCAGAGAGCTTCCTGCCGCACCAGCGGCAGATGTGACGGATCTCCGCCGGCAAGCAGCGCAAGTGCATTGAGACACCGCGGAATCGGATCCGTTTGTGTCGCGTAATCAGCCTGCGACAGACGCTCAGAAAGTGTCTGCAGACCCTGCTCAAGGATCCGCTCAGACTTCGCACAGTCATAAGGGGCCGTACCGCTGAACATTCCTCGGATCGGCAATTTCAGTGTCACATCTTCCGTTTTTCCCGCACGCCAGCGAGTCAGGACAAGCCGACCACCGCCGGCGTCTGTTTCAGCCGCTGTCACGGCCTTGCCAAACTCCGTCCGCGGATCATATGAAAATGACTGACCACCCACACCAAGGATCACGTCTCCGACGACAATCAGCCCATCCGCCGGCGAACCCGGCGCCACCGCTGTGATCGCGATTTGACGCGCGTCGGTTGTTACCAGCCTGTCACTGTACATCCAGCCACGCAGGCCGGTTGGCCCAAGATTCCAGTCGTGCTTTGCCTTCCGAGGAATGACATCCCCTCGGGTGAAGTCGGGGATCCGGGGCGTCTTTTCATCCGCCGCAGCAGCAGGCATTGCAGAAATGCTCAGCCACACCGTTGCGGACAGGACGAATACCAGAGCGGCGTTCATGGTGTTCTTTCACGACAGCAGACAGCGCCGGTCGCAGCAGTACCGGGCTGCTCCTGCCGACGAAAAGTGAATGCGTTATCCCAGCGGGCGCTGGGGACGAACCATCCTCAATCGCCCCGTAAAGTGCAAGGCCGTCCTGCAAGGAATGCCTGGCGGACCAGCTTCGCGTGGTTCAGATTGGCATCGGTCAGCGGCTGAGCGATCTCAGAGTGGCTTCAAATGGTACTGTCAAGCGTCTGCTCAAGCAGACGAAGGTGGGCCGGCAGCCAGCGAATACTGGTGGCCACGCCGTGCCCCATCACCGCTGATTCGATCGGTATCCCGGGAAATGTTCGGTCACCGGAAGCGGTGTAGTCCACCAGCAGATTCTCTCCGTCGGCGTGACAGCGAGTCCCCTGCATCCAGCGACCGCAGAGGTCTCGAATACGAGCGACCGGAGTCAGCCGAAGTGTCATCGGAAGCGTGGAGGGATCGACTGGCACAAGTCCCGATTCCAGAACCTCCGCAAGCGACGAATTGGCTTTCGCCGCAGGAATCGAAGTTGTATCCGTCCCTGCGATCGCAAATGCCTGCACCCAGTCCCCCGATGCACCCGAGAGGATGTCCGCCACATTCCATGGTGGATACACTGGACGAGCACGCGATGGTTTGTTGCGATCATGCACACGGTGGAAATTCACATGCAGCAGACGAACATAGCCGGCTGTGTCCCAGCCGTAGCGGACAGGAGTCCCAAAGGTCGCGAAAAGCACCTGGCGAGCCAGCGGATGAGGTGATGCGGAGCGTTTCAGAGCAGCATGGACCGATTGCCAGCGGGCATCCGCTCGTCGACCGGCTGCAGCGAAGAAACGATCCACGGCTCCAGGGTGATTCGCCAGCAGATTGCTGAGGATCGCGAAGGCGTTGCCGGCGTGCGAATGTCCCCAGAAGAGCACACGCTGGTCCTCGGCCAACGGCCGCGACAACAATTGCTCCAGCAGCATCACCGCCAGCTCCGCTCGCGCCAAATGGTGGTTCTCACTCGACCACGGCGTCTGCGGAAACTCAACTTGCGGATCATCTCCCACAAGCTCCTGAAACAACAATCGAAAGTCCTCCGTGTAGTTGCCAAGATCCCGAGCCAGACGCGTGACCAGAGGCTGCGTACGCTCCCGTAACTGTCCCGCCAGCAATCGCAGTGGGGCACCACCCAGAGACAGATTGTCGGCCAGAGCATTCAGGGTGCTTGAAATCCCAAACGGATCCTCACCCATGAACGTTCCATGCACCAGCACGATGCGGGCAATCCGATGCCGCACATGCAGGCCCGCCAGCGCACCTGCTGACGGATCCACCACCGATAACCGATGAAACTCCACCGCGCCGCTCGGTGCTGTGGGATAAGACTGATGTCGAAAATGATTGTCCTGAGGCATCGCCGAAGGTCACTTGATCAAAAGGTGATAAAACAGATGACCCCGAAAAACACCGCAGATTCCTCGATCTCGCCCGGAAGTTCAAGAGCCAGACCTCACAATGCCACCCCCCAATCGCTCAGTGCAGAGCCGCATGGCGGCAGCCTGCGGGCAAACGTCCCTGGCACCGCCCCGACAAGGCCCTCGCCAGCGCGGGCACCTTCGGTGCGAAACACAGCCGGGGGCTTCCGCCCAACCGCTATTACACCGCAATTCCAGCCGCATGGCGGCAGCCTGCGGGCAAACGGCCCTGGCACCGCCCCGACAAGGCCCTCGCCAGCGCGCGCACCTTCGGTGCGGAATATTGGTTTGCTTGAGGTGCCATGCGCCTTTGTCACTCACCCCCGGCGGCTCCGACCCCGGAGCGCAAACATCGGTCAGTCGGCGATTGCTGTCAGCTACCAGCCTGCAATCTCTTCCGGCTCAACAGCAAGATGCTTAGCGAGTGCGGCAAGAGTAGCCTTTTGGATGCGTTTCACTTGACCTTGCTCGATCCGGGCAACGGTCTTCGCAGCGACGTCGGGCGCAAAGTCTTCTCTGCGAAGGCCGCGTTGCTTGCGGAGTCGTCGAAGTGCGGCACCAAATGTGCGTTCTTCCTGCAAGCGTTTTTTGGAAACCTCACGTCGAAAATCAGGATCGTATTCGTAGAGAATGGCGTCCACAGCCGCTTCGTAGCTTCCAAGCTTTACCGTCTGCCCGCTGTCAATGACCGAGAAGTCATCAAAGTTCGGCCTGGTTTCATCTCCCGATTTCTCGAACGCCGAAAAGGCAACTGTCAACGAATCGAGGTTTCCTCGCCAAAATGTAATCGTACGATTTGTCCTGTTCACAAACCCACCAATGAAAAGGTTGTCTCGATTGTCGGACTCAAGGACTTCGGCAAGTTCCTCTTCGCGAATAAACCCACCATCCACAGTGAAAGCGATGCGGCGAAACAATGATGACAGAGCAGGAATAGACTTGATGTCGAGCGAATGAATAAACAAGCCAGTGCCCAGCTTCCTGGGCACTGAAGCAGCGTTCTTCACGAGCGCATCTGTCAGTTCGCTTGCATAGCTGACCCACATTGAGTCTTTCGAAGCCTGCGCCAGAGAACTCTGCAGATCGGATAAAGACGTGACTACTTTCGGGTGTAGCCCGGTGAATGCACCCACACGCTTAGAGCGTCGAACAAGCAGGATCATGGAAGGTGTCAGCTGGTTCTCTTTGAATGTCATCGAACTAGTCCTGATCTTCCAGGTCTGCAAGCGGATTCCTCGGATACATTCGGTCCCATGCATCGCAAAGTTGCTGCCATGTTTTTTGAGCCATAATTTGATCGATCAGGACGCCGAGAACCAGTGATGGATCAGGTGAGTCGTCCATAAACTCTTTTTTTCGCAGGTCGATCCGCCATGCGTCCGTTCCTCGAATAATTGTTACGTGGGGTGGCTCACGGGTTTCTTTGTCCCGAATCTTCACCTTCCAGCGGGCTTTCGTAAGGGCAGCCGCCAACGGCAACGTGTACGCCATACGACAACCCTGCTACGGTGATTCATCGCTTCCTTCAACAACCAGACTTGAACCACCCCTGATTAATATGGCCATTTTACAAAAAAGTCAATTCAGGACATTGTGAAAGAGGGAGTTTTGTCCCGTTCGCCTCAAAAAGCCCGATCCCGTGACCCGAGGGCTGCGCCCCAAATTGTCAGTTCCAGTTTAAAATGAGCGCACTTTCCGGTCGAAAGAGCAGCACCAGGGCGGTTACGGAGTGGTGCATTGCAGGGGTCGCGGGTCGCTTCGCAGTCATCGTGATCACGCCGCTGCCACAAGGCTGACCGTAAGCATTGAACCACGGCGCCATGCCTAAAAAAATCCCGGGGGACTGGGGGCTGGCATCCATTCCGTTCTGTCAGTGCAGTTCTCAGCCACGGCCAAACAACGCGGTGCGCAGGTGCGTTGGCAGGGGCGGGGGTCACGCCCTGAGAGAGCGGCGAACTGGGGACGTACCCGCGGTCGCGCTGCATCGGCCGAAGCCCACGCACGTATCCGCCCACCCCCACCCCCAAGCTGCCGCTCAACACCGGAAGTGCCATGTTCCAAAACTGCATCCCTGCTGCCGTAACAGTGCGCTCAAGTCTTACTGGAACTGACACGGCTGGAAAGGCGTTCCCAACTGAATTCTTTTTTCATTTTTCCAGCGGAACAAAATCCCCATTCCGCGTTATGGAATTTGCAGTGGCCACTCCTTGATTCCATTCAGCCTCCAGAACAGGGCTTCAGACGATGCGAACCTGCAGACTCACCGTCTCTCCTTCCGCCAGACGCACTGGTTTCACCCTCGTTGAACTGCTTGTGGTAATCGCCATCATCTCAGTGCTCACCGCACTGATCCTCCCGGCTGTGCAGTCGGCCCGCGAGGCTGGCCGCAGAGCGCAGTGTTTGAATAATCTCCGCAATATCACCATCGCAGCCATGTCATGGTCCGACACTCATCAGGGACGACTGCCTCCCGCCGGCACGTATCTGGGACAGCACAGCTACGCGACGGCCCCGGGCTATAGCTGGGTTGTGAACCTGCTGCCGAATCTTGACCAGGTATCTCTTTATGAACGCTGGGACAAAAGTGCCTCGTTTTACGCAGGCAGCAATGCCGAACTCGCGCAGGTGAGTCTGCCTGTGCTCACCTGCCCAACAGACTCCACCGCTCACGGATACGAGGGCGGGCTCACCTACGTCGCCAATCTGGGGGTCGGCGACATCTTCATTGACTATGAGCCGAGCCGAGGTGCTGTCGGGCTTGGACATTTGCCGATCGCCGACACTGCCGAAGTGGGCGGCACACTGGCGTGGCGAGAGACGGAACCAAAGTTCAGCCACCACAGACACCATGCTCAGGGAGACCTGAACGCGTTTATGCCCAAAGTGCTGGTGCAGGTTCAGACGGATCCGCTGGGCTTGACGCCGGCAGATTGCCGCAGCTCGCTGGTCGGTCAGATTTTTGACGGGGCCTCCAACACGCTGATGTTTGGTGAAAACATCAACGCAGGCCGAAACCCACGCGATAATCAGGGCACGCAGCAGTCGTGGGCGGATCCCTCGCCGCGCAACTGCGGGTTTCTTGTGCCGGTTGGCTCCACCAGCCCCGCAATCACATACAGCAATCTGGCGGGATTTCTGGCAAAGATCGGTGCGCCGCTGACACCCTCGGATGAATGCCTGCCGAACAGGCTCAGACACTTCACCGACGGTCTGGCGCCTTATCCCAACAGTCGCCATCCGCAACTGTGCTGCTTTTCCTTCTGCGATGGTTCGGCCCGCGCCGTCAATGACAGTCTGGATGCCGCAGTCTACGTTCAGCTGGTCACCCCAGGCGCCACACGGATGTATGCCATGCCGGGATTTGCACCGGAGGCGGTGCATTCGCAGAACACCGTCGACTGAGTGACGACGAACTGGAGGTCCGTCGTGCGATGGGAAGTCACGCGACTCAGCAGGAGCTTCGCCCTCCCGGACACGACGGGCTTCACGGTATTCCGCCCGTCACGATGCCTGTGAGGTTCCGATCACCAGCCACTCCATGAGGTCCTCAATCAGTGTGGCCGTGGCCGGCTGAGCCGCATGGCGGCAGCCTGATGGCAAAGGGCGTTGGCGACGGCCTGCCAGGGCGCGCACCTTCGGTGCGGTACACAGCCGGGGGCTTCCGCCCAACCGCTAATACAGCCGCATGGCGGCAGCCTGCGGGCAAAGGTCCCTGCCACCGCCCCACCCACGCGTTTGGCAGCGCGGGCACCTTCGGTGCGGAACGACGCCGGGGGCTTCCGCCCAACCGCTGAGCATGTGCGTGGGGCGCGGAAAAGCCACTTTGCGGTTGCCCGCAAAGTGGCTTGAGTGGAGGCGGGGGGAATTGAACCCCCGTCCTGTTGTTCCTGACCCAGAGCCTCTACGTGTGTAGTTCGTTGATTATGTCGCGATGGAGAGGTACGACGAACAAGACCATCCAGCGCCAGTCCACGACGAAGTCTTGCATCGGCCGTAGCGGACGGTGAACCGATGCCAGCCAGAATTTGCGTCCAGCGGTCGGCTCCTCAGGCGGGGATCCTTAGGCTGGCACAGCCTGAATCAGGCTGCGAGAGAAAACTGCGGTTTGGCAGTTGTTTGGTGATCAGCTTTTTACGAGGCCAACTGATCAACCTCGACACGCCACCCTGAATCGCGGCAACCCAGTCAAATCCGATCGCCCCCGGTTCAGAGACAATCCGCGGAAGCGGATCGTCGGCGAGGAAGTATAGGCGGATGGAGGGGCGAAGGGAAGGGGGAGAGTGAAGGTTTGGGAATGGGGGGCGGTGGCGGTGTTCGCTGCCGGGTTGCTGACAGGGGAGATCAGGGCGGGGTGTTGCCGAGCGCGGCGTTGAGGCGAGCTCGGAGCTGA
>Ga0172376_10006174_pt1 | contig 13100 bp, 10 predicted proteins | sample Lak35m_FD_121114 | JGI IMG/M metagenome (GOLD analysis project Ga0172376, IMG submission 121114) | Freshwater microbial communities from Kabuno Bay, South-Kivu, Congo - kab_092012_35m | ecosystem: Environmental > Aquatic > Freshwater > Lake | place: Democratic Republic of the Congo: South-Kivu...
ACTTATCAAGTTGTGAGAGTAAAAACAAAATAGAATGATCATCAAGTTTTTGAAGGGCAAAGTCTGGATCGAACTCTAGAAGAACTTTAGCTGCAATTGGAGATCTTCTCTCGATTAAATAAAGCAAAAATTCTTTAACTGAATAATCAGAAAAACTCTTTTCATGACAAAGATGATCGTAAAAACTATCAATATAATCCCAATCTCCAGCGCTCATCATTGCAAGAACGATTTCTTTAGAAAATGAAGAGGAAAAATGATGGAAAAGTCTCCAAAACTGCAAAAAGATTTCTGTTTGAAAAAAAGCATCTTTGAGCGACTGAGGAAGCTTTGTTAACTCAGAAAATCTTTTAATCTGATGAAATAGTCCCTGAGAAGTCAGGGGCCACTTTTCAATTTTCGCAAAAGAAGCAATCGCCTCAAAATGAGCATCTGTCAGACCAGCAAACAAATCAATTTTCGCCCTCTCCCCCCCTTCATGATGAATAAACTCTATCGCCCTTGGCTGAAGAGCGACTCCAGAGAGTGCCTTTTGAATATCAAAGTAGTGAAAACTTACCAAACACCCAAGTGCGTAGTCTCGTTTTGCAAAACCCTCCTCCACAAGCTGTGGATCTAAAAGCTCCTCAAGGAGCGCCTCATAAGAGAGCTCAAAATACTGAGATAAAAGTTCCATGCTACCAAGAGAGAGATTAATTGCATTTTTTTGAGAACTTTGAGCAAGACGCTCTGGCTCAAGGCTTTTTTTGTGCATGTTTTTTACAGCCATGACAGTAAACGTTGTTAAAAAACCTAGGTTTAAAGCCCCACTAATAATGAGCCCTTGAGTCAAAACTCTAATTTTTTTTATCCACTTATTATTTTCAACCAAATCATCCATTACATTTACTCGAAGTTATTAAAAAACGCATTCTTGATATCTAAACAAATTTTTTCACTTTCTTCAAGAGTGAATTAAAAAAGCTTAAATAAACTGTATTTTTTTATTTAAAAAAAAGAGAAAAATCGATTTATTAACAAGAAATACTTCAGAGGAAATTATGCTCAAGAAACTCTTATGTCTGAGCCTTTTTGCTTTTAATTTTGTTTTTGCAGATCGAAATAACTATAGTGTTAACGTCTACGAGTTAACAACAAGCGGTTCTGAAGAGATTTTTTCTATTATAAAAGGCTGGAAAATAGATAAAAGCGAAGATGCACTACTAAATTTTTTAGATGGAAAGTTTTTAATAGATAAAAGTGACGATGTTTTAACCCAAGAGAAAGTAAAGCAATATCAGAAGGACCAAAAAATTAGGTTTGTAACTTGCCTAACGCAACCTCAAACTAAGGGGGCTAAGTATTACGGATTTACTTTTATTAATGGAATGGAGCTTTCTTGTGATGCAAAGCAATATCCTGTCTACGCATACGCATCTAATACATTTATCCAAAACCAATCAGATGATTCTAAAAATTTTTTAGAAGGATTCCCAAATCTAGCTCCAAGATGGACCTCCGGAGTAAATTATGTCTTTTTTCAATTCTCTAATAAAGGAGTGATCGATTCGATTTCTACCTACGATTATGATTACTTACAAAACTCAATCGGCGGAGGGGGGCCAACTTAATATTATCTCATCGTTGTTTGATTCCGTTTTTAGGAGTCTTCTTGCATCTAAGGTTTGAATTTGGTACCTTAGTACTCATTATTACCAATATTTTTTACAACAAACAGATATCGCTATGTTAGTTCCACTCTCTTGGTTAAAAAAACATTTAGATTTAACGCCCCAGCAGCAGTCAACGCTGACGCCTGAAAAAATTGCTGAAGTACTCACTCTAGCAGGACTTGAAGTGGATAAAGTAGAGGCGACGCAGCTTGGATTTGAAGGTGTTGTTGTTGCAAAAGTACTAGAGGCAACTCAGCATCCTGAAGCTGAAAGGCTTCGCGTTGCAAAGGTGACAGATGGAACATCTACATTTCAAATCGTATGCGGCGCTCCAAACTGCAGAGAAGGTCTTGTGACAGCTCTTGCTAAAATTGGAGCAACACTTAAAACAGAGAGCGGAGAAACTTTTAAAATCAAAAAAAGCAAGCTGCGAGGAATTGAATCTGAGGGAATGCTTTGCTCAGAGGGAGAACTTGGGTTAAGTCAAGAGGGTGAGGGTATTATCGAGCTAAATGGGGAGCATAAGCTTGGCACTAAGCTCGAAGAACTTTACGGTGATACAGTTTTTGAAATCTCCCTAACTCCAAATTTAGGACATTGCCTAAGTATTAAAGGGATTGCAAGAGAACTCTCTTCTCTTTTAAATCTCAAACTTGCCTCCCATCCAAGTGACGTTTTAGAATCAGATAAAATTTCTACAAAAGATAAGATCTCTGTATCTATTGAAAATCCAGAGCACTGCTACACATATAGCTGCAGATATATAGAAAATGTTGAAGTGGGACCCTCCCCAAAATGGCTTGTCGATAGACTTACTGCTTGCGGATTAAGAAGCATCAACAATATCGTGGATGTAACAAATTATATCATGATGGAATATGGGCAACCTCTTCATGCATTTGACTTTGATAAAATTGAAGGAAAGACTCTATTTATCAAAGCAGCTTTAGAGCCTATTTCAATAGAAACCCTTGATGAGATAAGCCGCACTATTCCAACAGGAACTCTCTTGATTACAGATGAATCAAAACCCTTAGCCTTAGCTGGAATTATGGGGGGAAAAAGCTCCTCCATCACATCTGAAACTAAAAACATCATTTTAGAATCAGCTCATTTTGATCCGAGTTTGATTCGTAGATCTATGAAAGCGCTTAATTTAAGATCAGACTCTTCTTCAAGATTTGAAAAGGGAATCGATGCACTTGGAGTCATTAAGGCTCTAAACAGAGCTGCTGCTTTAATTGCTGATGTCTCAAATGGAATAGTAGCGAAAGATCCTATCATTGAAATGGCTCGCCCTTATTCTGCTAAAAAAATCACTTGCCGACTCAGCAAAATCAATTCTGTGCTTGGAACTCACTTAAGCATTAGCGAAGTAGAGACAATTTTTCATAGACTTAGAATGGAAGTTACTACAGAGGGTGAAAAAGGCGTTTTCCATCTAACAATCCCCTCTTATAGAAATGATATCAAAGAAGAAATAGATCTTGTTGAGGAAGTCGCAAGAATCTATGGGTATAATAATATTGCATTTCCTGAAACAGTTTGTAAACCCTCTGATCTTGATCACTCTCCATTATATTTAATGGAAAAAACTTTGCGTTCTTGTTTAATTAGTCAAGGTTTACAAGAGATGTTAACATGTGATCTTATCAGCCCAAAGCTTGCATCCCTATCGCTTGAAAACCCTTCTTTTGAGAGCGCATTAATACATGTCATGCAGCCAAGCTCAATTGATCAATCCATTCTAAGACCCTCTATGGCCACAGGTCTTTTACAAGCTGTAAAGCATAACTTTGACCATCAAAACTTCTCAATTTCAGCATTTGAAATCGGACTAATCCACTATAAACTTAGTGAAACCTTTGTTGAAACCCCATCTATCGGAATCGTTTTAACAGGGGATAAAAAACCACTTTTTTGGGGAGAGAAAACTCAAAAAGTCGATATTTTCGATTTAAAAGGGCTCATTGAAAACTTACTTGATGGGGTTTTTATAAATAATACCGAGTATCAACCCTCTTTTATAAAAGGACTTCATCCTGGAAGACAGGGGATGATCAAGGGAGAGCACGGAATCCTTGGATTCTTCGGTGAGCTTCATCCAAGTGTTACAAAAGCGCTAGATCTAGATAGTAAAGTCTACTTTGCTCAGCTAGATATTTTAGAGCTTATGAAACACCAACCAAAAGCAAGACTCTTGAAGCCTCTTCCTATCTATCCAGGAACAGAAAGAGATTGGACTGCTACATTTAAAAAAGAAACAACCATGCATCAGATCTTATCGGCCTTAAGATCACTCTCTTCAAGACTTTTAAAAGAGACTTTTTTATTAGACATTTATACAAGCGAAAAGCTTGGAAATGACAAGAAAAATGTTACATTAAGATTTATTTATAGAGACGATCAAAAAACTCTATCTCTTGAAGCTGTAGAAAAAGAGCATGCAAGGCTACTTGCGCAAGCAAAGCAAAAGCTTCAAGACTCCCTTTGTGAGTAAATGAGCAGATGCTCATTTACTTGCAATCTTCGTATTGATCTTGAAGTTTTTCTATAGAAAACTTGTTGTTTTCTATCTCTAAATTTATTGAGTTTATCTCTAAAGCTTCAATCGAAATAGCTTGCTGCTCTGATGCATCAAAGGTGTTTCCATGCGCTCTAATAAAGCTATTATCCTCTAAATGATGCGCCTGTTTATAATCTATTTTTAGAGCTTGATTTTGAACCTTTGTATTTATTTCATTGTTTTCAAAAACAATCTGTGAAGTAATTGGCAGCATTTCTGCTACTTCTATTTCTACTGCGCTAAAGTTCTCCTCAAGCATTCCCTGATATAAGATTGTGTTGTTAGAAATCTCGATGTGATGATCCCTTGCTGTTTTTATTGAAATAGCACTACTTTCAGTTCCATGATAAATGTCATTCTGATGAATCAAAATTCTATTCTCGATTCCGGTTTGATCAATTTTTAAAGGGTGCTCTGATCCAATCAATCTATTTCCTATAAGAGTTAAATCAGAAGTTAAGCTTTCACTTTTATAATTCACTCCATAGATTAAGGTTTGACTCTCAAGTGAGTTATTCAATAAATCAATTTCTAATCCTGCTTCATTTTTAATTAATATATTGACCCCCTCTAAAAACCCTGAGGAGATTGCATTATTTTTAATGATATATTTTGAAGCTTTAGGATCACTCGAAGAGGCCGCAATTGAAATAGCAGCACCTTCTGGAGATTGAGAAACAAATGTATTATAAAACAGGTTTAGATCGGAGAATGTATCTTCTAATTTAAGAGCACTCTGCCCATCACTACATGCAAAAACATTATAACCTATTTCATAGTTTGAAGCAGGACTTGCTACATCTTTAATGAGCACAAGAGGAGCTTTAAGATCAGATTGTTTCTCAGCGATGATTTGATTATGATTAAAAACTATTTTTCCACAGTTGTTTTCAAAATAAGCTGCAGAGCTCTCTTTTGCACTAATTAATATGTTATTTGTGATTTCAGCAGATGAATTTCTTACAACTAGCGCCATATCATTTTCACTTGCAATTTCAAATCCGCTGATACGTGCGTTACTCACTCCATCTAAAATGATTGCAGCTCCTTTATGTGAATAAATTTTAGAAAGACCCTCTCCCTCTACTGCTTTAATAGTGATTCCCCCGATTTCTGCATCGACTTGCTTGCTCAGAAGAGAAACGCCATTTTTCATCACCAAACTCGTATCTGATTCATACAGACCACTGCCCGGAGCTACATAAATTGTATCTCCCTCTATTGAATCATTTAAAGCTTGATGAATTGTTTCATAGGGTGACTCAAAAGAACCTTTTGGCTCATCATGAATTGAGCAATTATCGACAAATAAAAAGCGATAGGGTTCTTTTGAGCTACTTTTATGTAAAAACTCCAACGTTTTCATATCATAGGGTATGATCTCTTGGCGAACAACTTCTTGATGTTGGAATAGACCCCAATCAATTTGCTTTTTCTTCAGAACTCCTCTTGGTCTTTTTGGAGTAATTCCGAGTGGAACATTTAGACTTACAAACCCGTTTGTTCTGTGTTTAAATATTTCATCAAATGAATGCTCAACTCCTAAAGAAACAAAAGAATTTGGAGAAGCAACGACTCTTATTTTTCCTCCAAACACATCTCCTGAAGATCCTCTAAAAGCTGTTTGTTTAAACAAATAATACCCTCCAAATGCAGTATAAAGTCCTACTTGATCGAAGGGATCTGGAAGACGAAATCCAAGCTCCATCTCGGCCATGGGAAGAGCATAGGTCACTTTTTGTTTGAGATAGGCGAAATGATTTTTAAATCTAGAAAAGGACATCTGCTCATCTAAATATCTTCCAAGAATCGGCTTATAGGCATTGATTCTAAAATCTACAGATCTTGAAAGAATCTCAAATCCACCCCCCACCTGATGAGAGCTCATTTCCCTTGACCATCTTGAGTCATAAAATAGATTCACTCCAACAACATAGGTTGATTCATGACTTGAAATTCTCATTCCACAACCGAGATTTGATGCGAAATAGGAATCGTTAAAAATATGAGCACGAGCATCGATGAATGTGTTTATGATCGGAAGGCTAGACCTTGGAGAAAGATAGAGAACAAGGGTCGAATATCCATCATTATATCCAATCCCCTTGTGATCTTTATGTTTTAATGAAAGGCGTGAAGCTCCAAAGAGATTGTATCCGACACTTTGAGAGGAGCTCAAGGTATCGATGAGTAGAAGAGAAGAGAAAAAAAAAGCTAATTTGATCACGCTGTTCATCACAACCTCATAGGGGCTATGTTAAAGTCATTCATCTTGCTTTTACATCTTTTTGTATTTTTATATCATCAATTTATAAAATTAAAGTTTGTTGATTTGCGTTAACATGAAAAATCTTTGAAAAAAAGTATTGAAGAAATTCTTCATCTCGTTCATGTTATGATATCTTAACCATAAATCCTTTCTACCACAGTAATGAGGTCTAAAGTATGAACAAAAAACTTTTACCGGTTGTTAGCATTCTCATCATGGGCTTATGCGGATGCACTCAACAATCGAATAAAAATAAAAAAAGTGACGTCGTCTCTCAAAGATACATCCATAAGTATGGATACGATGTCTCTAAAGATGAGTGGAATAACAACCACTATCCAGGACAAGTTGTAACCACACTAAAAAATGGTGTCACAATTGCATCTTCTTACGAAGATGGAGTTTTACATGGGACAACTTCATTTACTTACCCTCATTCTCAAACTCTAGAATCTCTACAAATCTATGAAAGAGGCAATCTTATTAAAAAGACCTCTTTTGATATTAAAGGGGTTCCACATAAAGAAGAAATTTTTCTCTCTCCTGGTCATCTAAAATCTAAGATTTGGTACCAATCGGGGACTCCAATGTCCGTAGAAGAAAAGCTAGACTCTTCTTTATTAAACGGAGAATACTACACTCTTCAAAATGAACTTGAATCACGGATCGAAAATGGTAAAGGGATTAAAACTCAAAGAAATAAAGAAGGTCTTCTAGTCTATAAAGAAACTTTTGAGTTTGGAAACTGTGTTGCAAAAGAGAGCTATCATCCAAATGGCTTACCTGACACGATCACCTATTATAAAAACGGGCAAATCCATGGTGAGAAAAAATCTTTTGGTCCAGCTGGAGAGCCTCTTTTTGTTGAAAATTACAATGAAGGCAAACTTCATGGAATCTCTACTTATTTTCAAAATGGGTACAAATATCTAGAGAGCCCTTATAAATTTGGAAAAAAAGAGGGTGTGGAAAGACAATTCATTGACGGAGAAACTCTTGTTGAAGAAACTGAATATCATGCAGGGGTGAAACATGGTTCTTCTACCTTTTACTGCGATGGAATCTCTAAAGCTGAGTGGTACTACAATAACGACTTTGTATCTAAAGCAAAATTCGAAGAGCTTACAGATAGAGAGAGAATGATCTCTATTATGAACGAAAGAAGCAAAGCGAGAATCTATGAAATCGAAGATGATTCTGCAGAATACGAATCGACAGAGTAACATATCCACTAGGCGAGAGAAATCTCGCCTAAATTGCACTATGCTTCCGATATTAAAGTACTATCTAAATTCCCCTGTTTCTATGAAGGTAAGAGCCTCTTTATCTAAAAAACATATTGAAAGCTTTTATATAGAAAAAGGAACTCGAGAAGGATTGGAGTGTTTAATTTACTCCTCAAAAACTCCTTGCGATAAGGCTTTTTTAAAAAAAACAACTTCTCTTTTAAAATGGTTACAAGATTATTTTGAGGGAAGAGCTGAATCTAGTTTATCTATTAAACTCCCTAAAGCAAAAAAAGAGAAAGACCTTGTAGAAAAAATCTCTAAAATCCCCTTCGGATCACAAATTAATCTTGAAGATCTGCTAACTGAACAAGAGTATGAAATAACAGAAAATCAGTTTTACTCTCTAAGGAAGCAAAATTCTCATCAACTTTTAATTCCTTTTCATAGGGTTCAAGAAACTCAATCAAAAACATCTCCGATTGAAGATATTTTAAAAGAGTTTGAAAGGGAAAAGGGAGTCTTTCAAAAATCAAAATAAGAAACCACTGGCCTGTGGTCCGAAACAACCTCAGAAAGAGAGAGGATTTCTGTCTTACTGTGCTTTGGGACTTTAAACTCTTTAAATTGCTCGAATCCTACATTCGTGCGTATCATATTAAAATCAATTCTCGATGTATCCTCAATTGCCTTTTTTTGATCTTTAAACGTTCCATCATTAAGGTATAAATTCATATTAATCGATGAACCAATCTGAGCATCCTTATAAGATTTTAGATCATGAAGGTAAGCTCTACTAGGCATACAGCCTCCATCAATTGTGGCCTCTAAATCACTTTTTAAGATGGCAACGGGGGTTATTTTCTCAAAAAGCTTTTGAGTTAAAATGAAAAACTCCCTCCAATCCCCTCTTCCTTCTCGACTCCATCTTTTTGGCACTGAGCTTTTGATTTTTCGGATAAGTAATTTTATATCCTCCAGCTTAAGCTCTTTAAAACATTGAAAGCGATTAATTAATTCATCAAGCTTTTCTTCATCTAGATCTAAATCAATTAAAGAGCTCAAAAACCATTCCGGATCGATGACATCAAAAAGCTCATGTTCTTTTGGATCAATCCCAAGTGAATTTAAAAAGCGACTTCTTTCTTGCTCAGATTTTACAAGAGGGGAAATATTGCAATCCCCACTAAAAAAGGCTCCATCTAGCTGACTCTCACTTTTAAAATGTCGATTTAGATAATAGTCCATAAATATTGATGAGGTAATCGCTTGGCTTGCTCTGACGAGCGTCCCTCCCTCAGGAGCTGCTCCATTAAAATGAGTTAACGACACAACAACTTTTTTCTCTCCCACCTCAGCTGTTGCAAAAAGTACACCCTTATTAGCCCAGCTCTCTGTATTATCTGAAACAAAAGGATGAGGAAAAAACATTATATTTGAGAGTTTATAACGACTTGCAAGAAACAAACCGCTATTTAATCCAAAAGCTTTTGGACCAACGTCATACACAACTGTAGAGTAGCCTAAATTTTTAAAATCTTTACACAAACTTAATGAAGAGGGTTCATCAAAAACTTCCTGACCTAAGATTAAATCAGGCATCTTTTTATTCTGCTCAAGCAGGCCTGTTTTCAATTCTTGAGGAATCTTTTTAGCCCTGGAAAGAGGCGATGAGAGTTTATTTCTTATGCTAATAAACTCAGGAAGAAGGCCCATATTAAAAGATAACACAGAAAGGCTATCCACCTTTTTTAAAGGGGCACCTTCAACACTTTGACAAACAACAAAGTCTTTTTTTCTCATTGAGCATAAGCCAGATATTCCCATACTTATAATATAAATTGGCGATAAAACTGCAAAACCAAACACCCCAAGTGAAAAACTCATAATCCGAAGACAAAACTCTAAGACTTTTGATGTTGCTTGCATGAAATTGCCAGGACAAAAATCGAGAAGAACCGCTCTAGAAAATAGAGAAAGAAAGTAGCCAGAAGGGGCTCTTAGAGAGACTGCAAGGTCATTAAAGAACTTTGCAGCAAATCCAATAACACCCTCTCCATAGAGAGCGCCGTTTTCATAAAAATCTGTTTGAGGTGGCTCAGCAGAAATAGCATTTGAGACTTCTATTAATTCCGTCATAATTATCTTTTTTTATTTAAAATTCAGATAATTATATTAGATTCAATGTTAAAGCGAAATAATATAAAATTATTTATTATCTGCTATCTGTTCAATCTGCCTTTTTGTTTCCTCATGACTTTTATCACAGCAACTTGTTGTGAAAAAAAGCACTCCCATCGCTAAGAAAAAGCATTTACTCATTTAAACCCCCACACCTTTTAATAATTATTTTATTATTAAAAATAAAATTAATTATCAATTAATTTAATTAAATTGAATTTAATAGAATTAAAACAATTTTTATATATAATTAAATTAAATAAAACCAGACATTTTATAAAATCGCAAACCCCTAAATAAAAAGAAGTTAAAATAAAATAAAAGCTTGAGGAAAAAATGAGTCAAGAATTACTACAAAAAAAAATCGCTAAACTTGAGTCCCTTTATGATCAATTGCAATCAGAAATGAATTACCTAGACACTTTACTTAAGGAAGTTGGGTTCGAAGAAGGACTAAAAACGCTAAAAGAAGCAGCTATAGAATTAAAAGAAAAAAAGAAGCAATTAGACGAAAACAATAAAAACAACTTTTAAATGATTTAAAATTATTTAATGGTTGTAATAATAACAAAACAAAAGACATAATTGACCCCTTTTTTTTAAACATTTCCCCTTTATGGAGTAATTATGTCTATTGATCTAAAACCCAAAAAAGTCACTTTTTTTGAGACTGTGACAGCACATGAGTTCGAACCTTATTTAGAAAAAAATAAAAAGGATGATGAGTTTTTTGCAGCCTACATCTCTTGCCTTGAAGAAGAAAACGTTCTTCTTAACTCAACAATTTCATTATTTGAAAAGAACCGAGGGCAACTAGAACTTTTAGATAAAAATTACGATTTATACGTTCTAAATATGACTAGAACAAAAACTCTAGAAATTTATAAAATGATTAGCGACATGGTAAAAACTGAAAGAAAAAGACTCTCTTATCTAAATGACATTTTAGATTCAACAGTCGAGGAGGAAAGAAAACAAACAGTAGTTAAAGCGATAGAAGTAGCCAAAAGATTTATCACTATCATTGGCCAGCAGCAAGACAAATGGCTAAGAGCCGCTGACATAAAGGAGTTAGATGAAAAAAATAATCTCCCCTCTCAAGCTAGTCCCTTCGCCCATTTGCGCAAGGTTCAGTCGCTGAATCCCCGCATGAAGCGCTTTAGACTTTTTACAAATGAATTTGGAAAAAACAATTAAATTTAACTTTAAGCAAGCAACCGAGAACGAACATGAAAATATCACCCACTAATCCAGCAAGCCTTCCTACAATTTCAGAAAGATGTGAGACCACTCAAGTTCCTATCGAACTTGAGAAATTTGAGAGACTTTTACAAAGACTTCAAATTGCACAAGGGTCAACAGAACGTGAAAAAGCTCTTTGCACGGAACTGCTTTCTAAAACTCATGCTCTTGCGATTTTGATCCAAGAAGGAAGTGACTCAGAAAATAGCAGCTCTTCAGCTGAGAGCTCCCCTCCTTCTACTCCGAAAAAAGTAGAAAGAGCTGTGACACCGATCCTTTCACCTCTTCCTCTGCTTGATTTAAATAATTTTAAAAAAGCATAAAAAAAGGGGGCTTAAATAAGCCCCCTTTCCTTTAAAAATCAACGATCCCATTAAACGGGAGATAGCTCTTTTGAGTTAATTCTCAAAGCAACTTTTTGATCAAAAGGAAGCTTTCTAAAAGGCTTTGGATTTTGCTCTGGGTTAAAAGCTCTCACTCTTGGCTCTTTTGTGCAATTTTCGCAGCAGCATCCTGATAAGTTTTTCACACACTCTGGGCAACTAATAAAAAGCTTATTGCAATCCATATTTGCGCAGTTGTAGTAAACGTCATAAGGTTTTTTACACATATAACATTCACTAATCACCTCGGTTTCATCCCTGCTGATTGGAACCACCATTCTATCATCAAACACAAAAAGCTTACCCCTCCAATGCTTCACCCCTTGCTCAAGTCCATACTTAATCACACCCCCTTGGAGTTGATAAATTGTATCGAACCCTTTTTGTTTCATTAAAGCAGAATAAAGTTCGCAGCGAATCCCCCCTGTGCAATACATCATCACCTTAGTTTTTTTCGCATCATAGAGTTTTTTTAATCCATCAATATATTCATTAAAATCTCTAAAGCTCTCTAGCTCAGGAAGAATCGCACCTTCAAAGTGTCCGACCTTCCATTCATAATTATTTCTTACATCAATCAAAATCGTATCTTCATTTTTTTCTTGAAGCATTTCATCCCACTCTTTTGAGTTTAGATGATCTCCAGCCAAAGAAAGATCCACCTCTTTGTCTAAAGCAACAAGCTGCATTCTATATTTGACTGTAAGTTTAGAAAAGGCATGCTCAGGATAAACATGAACTTTAAATTCTACATCTTTAAATGGATCATGAGAGTGAAACCATTCTATGTAGCTTTCAGCATCATTTTCATGAATGCTCATTTGACCGTTTATCCCCTGCTCATTAATGTAAATCCTTCCTTTAGCATCTTTTGATTCTAAAAATCTTTTATGGTCTTTTACGAATTTTTCAGGGTTTTCTAGTTTCTCTGGGGGTTTAAAAAAATGATAGTAAGCTAAACAAATATACATACTCTCTCACTTTAGGAGGTTACTGCAATACAAATCAGGGAAAATAATAATCTAGGGGAGATCTCTAATCAATTAAAAAAACCTCACAAAAACTGAGAAAGATATTTTTAAATCGAAAGATTTTGTTTTAACATGACATTAATCGGTGATTTCGGATAAATTTTATCTCTTTAAAGCTTCTATTTATGAATTACTTGGTTTTAGACACCTCTCAACTCTATCTAGATAATTTCGTTAGGAAGACTTTATCCTTGTATTAAATTCAAAGGTGCTCTAGCATGAGTGCTTCTATTTTAAAAAGTTTAAGTTTAGAGGTAATATAGAATGTCAAGATATACAGGCCCGAAAAACCGTATAGCTCGCCGTTTCGGTGTCAACATTTTTGGACGTCGCCGCAATCCCCTACTGCATAAGCCAAATCCAGCTGGAATGCACGGTGCAAAACGCAAGAAAAAATCTGACTACGGTGTTCAGCTTGAAGAGAAACAAAAGCTAAGAGCTGTTTATGGAATGCTTTCACAAAAACAACTAGTCAACTACTACAATAAAGCGCTTAAGCATGAAGGAAACTCTCCTCATGAATTTATGAAGCTTTTAGAGTGCAGATTAG